>Ga0180215_1002336_pt1 | contig 19283 bp, 13 predicted proteins | sample eDN3rd37CBELigBY_FD_128871 | JGI IMG/M metagenome (GOLD analysis project Ga0180215, IMG submission 128871) | Enriched backyard soil microbial communities from Emeryville, California, USA - eDNA 3rd pass 37_C BE-Lig BY (version 2) (version 2) | ecosystem: Environmental > Terrestrial > Soil >... | reverse complement strand
CCCGCCGCGGCATTCGACTCCGCCTGCTGCGGGTTGCGTGCCCCGGGAATCACGGTGCTCACGCCGGGAAGCTGCGACACCCACGCCAGAGCAACCTGCGCGGTGGAGTATTCGGCCGCCTCCGGCTCTGCAGCGATGAGTGCGGCGAACTCCTGTGCAGCGGCGACCCCGCCCTCGTAATCGACTCCCGAGAAGGTCTCCCCCACATCGAACGCCTCGCCGCGGCGATTGAAGTTGCGGTGGTCGTTCTCGGCGAACCGGGTCTGCGTCGTGTACTTACCGCTGAGCAGCCCGGATGCCAACGGCACGCGCGCGATGATTCCGACACCTGCTTCGCGCGCGGCGGGAAGCACCTGGTCAATGGGCTTGAGCCTGAAGGCGTTCAGGATGATCTGGACCGTCGCGACGCCAGGGCGGGCGATCGCGGTGAGCGCCTCGTCTGCGGTCTCGACGCTCACTCCGTACGCGGCGATCGCACCGTCTTCCACGAGGGTGTCGAGGGCATCGAAGACCTCATCGCTCGAGTACACGGCTGTCGGAGGGCAGTGCAATTGCACAAGATCGAGCGTGTCGACACCGAGGTTGCTGCGCGAGCGGTCGGTCCATTCACGGAACTTGCCGAGCGTGAAGTTGCCGGCATCCTGGGCTTCACGCCTGCCCATTTTGGTCGCCACCGTCACGTGAGCCCCGGGGTTCTGGGCGAGGTAGCGGCCGATGAGCCTTTCGCTGCGTCCGTCCCCGTACACGTCTGCGGTGTCGAAGAAGGTCACCCCTCCCTGAACGGATGCGTCGAGCACCCCGAACGCGTCGGCTTCTGAGACGTCGCCCCAGTCTGCCCCGAGTTGCCAGGTGCCGAGGCCAATGGCCGAGACGTTCCTGCCTGTGCGTCCGAGTGTGCGCGTGTGCATCTCTCGACGCTACCCGATGGCGCTGGCGACGGCCTTGGCAAGCCTGCGGCGAACGAGGTGGTCGTTCGCCTCAACGTGGTGCATGGTGACGTTACGCAACTGCTCGACGATGCGCATACCGCCGGGGACGATGAACTGGTCGAGCGACCCGTAGACGATCTCGACCGGGCACCGGATGCCCGCGATGTCGCTGATGGTCGTCTGCGACTCTATGCAGTTCTGCAGCGACTTGACGAACGCGGCCCAATTGGTCTCGGTGACCTCGAGCACATTCTTGATGGGGAGCAGCAGACCGATGATGGCGGCGTTGCGCATGGTGAAGGTCTTGTTGGTGCGCAGGAACTCATACGCCTTGAGGTATGCACCCATGGTGGCGCGCTCGAACCGGTCGCCGATCGCATCCGGTGCGAGGTAGATGGGCGGGCTCACCAGCACGACGCGCGACACCCGCTTGGGATTGACTCTCGCGTAGCGGCTCACCAGGAGGGCGCCCAGCGAGTGGCCGACGATGGTGAACGGTTCCCGCAGCTTGAGCGCGGCGATGGTGCGCTCAAGCCACGCGACGTGCTCGTCGATCGTGTATTCGGCTCCGGCGGGAGACGGCGAGCCCCCGTGCCCCAGGATGTCGATCGAGATGACGCGGTGGTCGGGCTGCACCAGGGGAACCAACTTCTCGAACGTGACAGACGACGAAGCGATCCCGTGAACGAGAATGACGACCGGCCCCTGCCCGACGTCACCCGCAATGTGCAGGGTCGGGCGCTTAGTGCCCGGGAGGTAGCGCTCCGCGAGCCCGATGACCCACTCGCGAACTCGGCGCATCCAGGTCATGCCTCCGATTATCTCAGGGAGGTACGGCGGCCATGAGCCGCTCGTGACGGCCGACCCGCGCAAAACGTTGGGTGGTGCCGGTCTTGCGCACGCCGATACGGTGTCACCATGAGGCGATCACTGATTCTTGCCGGCGTGCTGTTGACGGTCGTCGGACTGGCCGGGTGCTCCGCGAGCATGTCCTCGCTCGAGGAGGCAACCGTGCCGTGGGCGCCCACCCAGGACTACTCGATGCCGTCGAACGCCGGGGGCGAGATGGCGGTGGAGGACGCAGCTCGCAGCGCTGCGGACGGCGACCAGAGGTACATCGTCAATGGCGCCCTGTCGCTGACCGTGGAACAGCCCGTCGAGGCCGCGGTGGAGGCGGCCCGCATCGTGGAGCGCGCGGGTGGGCGGGTCGACGCCAGGTCGGAGCAGGCGCCGCGTGGCAATGACCTCGGGAGTGCAAGACTCACGGTGCGCATCCCGACCGAGCGCCTCACAGAAACTCTTGAGGACCTCAAGGAACTCGGTGAGGTCGAGCACGTCGAACAGTCGAAGTCGAATGTGACGAGCCAGTCGCAGGATCTGGACGCGCGCATCTCGGCGCTGCGCACATCCGTCGACCGCCTGATCGCTCTGATGGCAGACGCCGATACCACGGCAGACCTGATCAGCATCGAGTCTGCACTCAGCGAGCGGCAGGCGAACCTGGAGTCACTCGAGGCGCAGAAGCGCTCACTCGACGACCAGGTGGCCCTGTCGACGTTCGACGTCTATCTCGTATCGGAGGCGGATGCCCCGGTGCACGAGCCAGACACCTTCCTCTCGGGCCTCATCGCGGGGTGGAACGCGTTCGTCGCCTTCTTCGCGTTCATTCTGGTGGCCGCAGGCGTGCTGCTGCCGTGGCTGGTGTTCGCCGCAGTTGTGGCACTGGTGGTCGTTGTGCTGGTGCGCCGCAGGCTGAAGAAGCGGCGTGCTGCTGTGCCCGCCGCACCGCAGAGCAACGACGTCGTGGTGGGGTCGGAGGAAGAGCCCACGACCCCCGCGGACTAGTCAGTCGCGACGGCGGATCAGAAGGAACCACCACAGCGCGGCGATCGCCGCGACCGCTGCGGTCACAGCGCCCATGAGTGCGACGGCGTGGAAGGCCTCATCATCGACCGGTTCGTCGATGTGCTCGGAGTACAGCATGCCGGCCTCTGCGCCCGGCCTGTCATACGCGGGGGCTGCTGTCGCCGCGGGCGTGGTGAGGGGCAGCAGTGCGAGGGCGACCAGGACGGCGGAGAGGGCTACTCTCCCCTGCCTGCGCGTTGCGCTGTCGTTGCCCATTGCTGCCGTCCCTGCTGCTGAGGCTCGTCCCTGAACACCTCCAGTATGAGCACAGCGCAGAACGGTTTCGATATATCGGAGACCCCCAATTCGGGCCTCTGAGGGCTACTCCTCTTCTTCTACCGCGTGGGCCTTGCCCTTTGCGTCGCCGCGCGCGAGACCGAGCGCCACGATCGCCGTCACGATCATGACGATACCGAGCGGGTTGGCGATGCCGATGGCGATGCCGAGCCCCGGTTCGTGCGGACCGCTGAGGATGGTCTGCAGACCGTCTGGCGTGACATCCGGAATCGTCAACCCCAGCAGCACCCCGAGCGCCCACGAGGTGAAGAGCATCCCGAACGTCGCCGGCCGGTGCCGGTAGCCGTGCTGGGCAGCCCGCATGACGGCCTCTGCGATGAACGCGTTCAACAGCACCAGCAGGATGCCGATGGTCAGCAGGTAGACGGGCGTGAGCTCGCCCGCGATACCGAAGGGCACGCGCCCCACAGTCACCCAGGCGGCAACGGCGATTCCGGCGAAAGCGATAAGGGCGCCAGGCAGCGGGGAACGAGGTTGCATGCCTTCAACCGTACCCAAGTTGCGGGCGGCGGCCGTTGGCGGGGCAGCGCCGGAAGGGAGTAGCGTTCGAAGCGTCAGAGTTGTTCAGGAAAGGTGGATGCGATGGCCGAGAAGCTGTCGGCAGTACTGGAGCGCGAGCACCGTGAGATCGACGGTGGCATCGAGGAATTCATGGCCGGTTCTGGCGATGAACCTCTGCGTCGCTCCATGGCCGCGCTGCGTCGCCACATCTACCTCGAGGAACGCTACCTCTTCCCGCCTCTGCGCGAGGCCGGCCTGATGATGCCGATCATGGTGATGCTGCGCGAGCACGGCGAGCTGTGGAAGGCGATGGATGCGCTCGAACAGTCGGTGGCAGACAACTCGGATACCACGGCGAACCTCGACCAGTGCCGCGACCTGCTCGCGCTGCTCGACAAGCACAACACGAAGGAGGAGCCCATCATCTACCCTCACGCGGACTCCGACCTCGACGACTACACGTCGACCCTTCTCGGTGATTTCGTCGAGGAGGGGCGGATGCCAGAGGGCTGGGTGTGTGAGGCTGCGCGTTGACGGGGCGTGACATCCGCTCTATCGCCGTTTTTCTGGCCATAGCCTTTGGACTCTCCTGGCTGGTCGCCCTGCCGCTGTGGCTGGGTGATGGGCTCGCGAGCCCGTGGTTCGTGCTGGTGTCGCTCGCCATGATGCTGACGCCTGCGATCGCTGCGCTGGTGGTGGTGCTGCTCGTCGAGCAACCTCATTCGAAAGCGCGCGCGCTCGGCCTGTCCCCGATCAGGCCGCTCGGCCGCTTCTTCGCCTATCTCGGGCTGGGGCTGCTCGTGCCCATCGTGCTGGTGCTCGTGGCGTTGCCGGTTGGCGCGCTGCTGGGCGTCTACCCGGCCGATTTCGTGAACTTCTCGGCGTTCCAGGACCTCATCGCGGCGCAGCTCGCCGACGCTGGGGCACCCGACATCGCCGTTCCGATCGGACTCCTCGTGGTCGTGCAGCTGGTGAGCATACCGGTAGGCGCCCTCATCAACCTCATCCCAGCCCTCGGGGAGGAGTTGGGCTGGCGCGGCTGGCTGCTCCCCCGGCTGATGCCGCTGGGCACGGTGCCCGCCCTGCTCATCTCGGGCGTGATCTGGGGGCTCTGGCATGCCCCCCTGATTCTGCTCGGCTACAACTATCCGGATGCCCCGGGCTGGCTCGGCCTGATCATGATGGTGGGCATGTGCATCCTGGTCGGCGCTGTGTTCGGGTGGCTGCGCATGCGCTCCGAGTCGGTGTGGCCCGCCGCCCTCGCGCACGGTGCGTTCAACGCCGCAGCGGGCTCCGCCATCCTGTTCGCCGCAGCTGAGCAGCACATCGACACCACGCAGGCGACGATCCTCGGCTGGTCTGGGTGGATCGTGCCGTTGATTCTCGTGGCCGCCCTGGTCGCGATGAAGCGGTTCACTCCGGCGAAACCGCGCGGGTGATTGGAGCAAGCTTCGTCCGCGCTTCCTACGTCGTCGGGTCCTTCCAGGTGTCGGCCAGGCACTCCTCATAGGCGGCCGTGTCTCGCAGGTCGGATGCGCTCGCATTGGCGAACTGCACCTCCCAGAACTTGTTCTCGTACAATCCGTAGGCAAATGTCGCTGCAGCTGCTCCCGACTTGCCCATTTTTGACCACTTCTCGAACCGCTCCAATTTCGCCGGGTCGTTGATCACGACGTTCTGCTTGTAAGCGGCCGCACCGCCCGCCGCTATCGCCCCTGCGAGCGACTTGCCGAATTCCAGGTCTCCCGTCTCACTCGGCCCTCGTCTGTCGAGGTTTCCAAAACCCCACTTGGTGGTGCACTCGATGAAGTTCATGGGGTTGGCCATCGCGATGATGTTGCCGAGAAAATCGCCGCCCGGAATCAGCCGAACCAGATACTCACTCACGGTGAGCACCGTCACGGCCGCCGCACAGGGCGGGCAGAACGGCATCGCCGCCGTAAGCCCAAGCATGGTGACGCCGACCATCATCTTGCCGACGTTCGCCATGGTTGCACCGAGATTCTCGAAGGTGGTGGGCGAGTGCTGGTAGTACCCCGCAATGACCTGCCCCTCGTACTGCACCAGCGTGATTCCGGTGTGGAAGTCGTAGTCGGGCAACTGCTGTGTCGGCATAGTCCAGTTCGATGGTTGCTTCTTCAGCTCCTTGAACTTCGCGGTCTCCTTCACCATGTTGGTGACCCAGGCGCGGTCAGGGTCGAACCCATGCAGCTTCGCTGGTGCGATGTCCAGCACTCCCTCAGTGGAGTGGATGACCGTTCCGTTGTTGAAGCGCACGAAGTGGCGGCCATTCTGGTTCACCCGGGATGCGGCCACCATGACGAAGGTTCCGACCATGTAGCTCATGCCTGCGGGCGTGCCGGGACAGTTGGGTGCGGGTTCCACGATTCCCATCACCCCGTCGAGCTTCAGCTCTGCGCAGTGAATGGCGAAATCGACCTCGATCTTCATGGCTTTCTCAGAGTCGGTAGCACGCACGTGAACCGCGAGCGGTGATCGCGGGTCTGTCGGCTCGTGGTTCACGAACCACTCGAGCCCGACCAGGTTGTCAACCGTGCTCCAATCGAGGAACTCCATTCCCACGATCGGGGCCTGCGCACGCAGCGTTGCCTTCATTCCCGGAGCCCACGCCAAGCCACTCCCGCAGCCGTCGGTCTCGCTGACGACCCAGTCGAAGTCCTCCAACCCCAGGTCTTCCGGACTGTAGACGGTCTTGCTCTCATCACCGACGACCTGGAGGTTCACGGTGACGTCGAGCCCTTGGCACTCGACCAGCTGCACCTGCACATCACCGCGCACGTTCAGGCTGCACGAGACACCCGTACACGCCAGGCCTTCCTTCAACCTCCACGTCCACCGGTTCTGCGAGGGAGACTCCTGCGTCATGCTCACAGTTCCGTAGACATCGAGAACTCTTCCGGGCACCTCGAAACTGAGAGTGGTGAACGGGTACCTGTGCAGGTCGTGCTCGTAGTACTGCTGGCGCATCTGTTCTTCGACACGCTCGTGACTCTTTCGGTTGTCTGCCGGGTACTCCGAGCCGTCCGGGCGCAGTTGGTGACCCGAATACACGCCGTCAGCTGGCAGGTTGAGCTTCGCCACGTCGAAGTAGCGTCCCGGGCCACATGACGTGTCAGAGAGCCGCACGTCAGCCAGGCGAAGCGCACCGACGATGGTGAACTCAGAGCACGCTTCCTCTGCGTAGAAGTGTGCGGTCGTGATCAGCGGCGCCTGGAGCTCCACCGTTCGCACCCCCGATCGGCTCACGGTACCCGCAGCGCGCTCCACTCCGGGTCGATACCAGGCCACGTCGGCGTTGAAACCGGTGATGCGCTCGTCGACCTTGACCCCGTCAGCGTTCAGGATGTCATCGGTCCACCCTCCAAAGGTCATTCCCCTTCCGCCTGCCACACCGGCCCAGGGGGTCAGTTTGACCGTCGTACCCTGCGCATGGCGTTCGCTCCCGTCAGAGCAGTTCGGTGCCGGCTCCACGGTGACATGCGAGTTGTTTCCACGCGACCAGACACCGTCGCCGTAGCCGACCTCGACCGGGTAGCAGTATGCGACGTCGTACTCAATGGTCGTAACCGCCGGGTCGCCGACGACCACGGTCACCTGTTGCGAGGTGCCAAGCTCCTTCCGGAGCTCCCCGTTCACCCGCCAGCCGCCGACGACCTCGAAGGGCCCGTCAGGACTTGCGGCCACCGTCACCTCAGAGTTCCGATACCAGCCGATGCCGGCTGGCGAGTCGCAGTTTGGTGCTGTCAACAACTCGGGCATGCCGGTCGTCGGCCTGGTCGCTGGCAGGCGGTCGCCGAATGTGTTGAGGTTGCTATGTCGAGCATCCGGCGTGAAGTAGCTCACCTCGGTCTGCACCGTGCGGCACGTCGGTCCGAAGTTGACCGTGACGACGGTGTCGCGCTGAGGCTGGAAGCGGAGCTCCTGACGCTCCGGCGAACCAGCAGAGGCGCTGTACGGAGAAGTGTCGGAGATGGCGGACCCGTTGGCGAGTGCGCTGCGGAAGGCGTCGCGTTCTCCCGTGACGGGGTTGATAGTGCCCTCCACTGTGACCCTCATGGTCGTGCCAAGGTACGCGCCCTTGGTTCCGTCTGCCTTCTGGCAGCTCGGGGAGGCGGCCAACAGGTCGGCCGCACCGGAGGGATACGCGCTCAGCAGTTTCCCGTGTCCGCTAAGCCTGACGTCGACAGTCACACAGCGCGGCTGGTACACGGGCTCAAAGCTCTCGTACCACCCCGTCGGGTCGTCTGGCATGAGCCAGACCAGCGTGTTCTGGGTGCCTACCCTCACCCGGCCGTTGTGGATCCACTCGACAAGCTCGTAGCCGGGCTTCGGCCGCGCATGAAGAGTGAGAACGCTTCCATCTCGGTAGCCCAGCACTTGTTCAGTGTTGGTGTCGGTGGTGCTGCAATTGCTCCTGCTTTGCAGAACGGGGGCACCGACGCTTTCCAGCTGATCTATGGTGGCGTGCGGCATGTTCAGCACTCGGGTGCTGAGCTGCACAATCTTGCACTTTCCCGTGCCTCCTGTGCCGACCGGATGAATCTCAACTGTCTGCCATGAGCTGGCCGAGGCAAGCAGGGCGGGTTCTGGTGTGAACTCGGCCATCACGCGAAGAACGGATGGCGCCGGCCCGACGATCGCTCTGGGTGTGTGTGCGCATCCGCCTGGGTCGGTGCCGTTCGTACTCTCGCCAACACAGAATGTGAGGGTCGCCATTCCCTGGGCGTTTACGGCGACGGCGCCGAGGGGCGTTTTCGCACCGCCCACACCGTCGGTGAAGAAGAAGTCGACCGTTCCCGCAATGGGAACACCGTTCGGTCGTAGCACCTCAGCGATCGCCAGAGCGTCAGTGCCCAGGCTCACTGCCTGCTGTACGACCAGCGTGGTAACGCTCGCAGCAGGCTGCGCGGGCACGACCCACTCGCTGCCAGCGCCCAGCCAGTAACGCGTGTCGTCCACAGGGTTCATACCCAGGTGAAGTGCGGTTCTGGTCATGGTGAACTCGATGGTTGCAAAGCCGCCCGCGGCGACGGCGGAGCCCATGACCGTGTTGGTCATTGTGTCGACGAGTTGCACCTCACCACTGAACTCATGGCCGGGGACGCCTGCTCCGTGGGGGTCGATCTCGATGCGGACGCGCACCCTGTCCCCCACCGTGATTGTCCCGGTCGGAGCCACGACCTTGCCTGTCGAGCTCAGTACCTTGCGCAACACATTGACGAGCTGAACGTCGCTCGATGAGGCGTCGTGATCTGCGTCGCCGAGGTATTCGACCCACAGCTTCCTGATGCCGGGAAACACTCGCACTCCATCCAGCTCGAACGACCCTTCCACCAGTTGCACCGGGTCACCAATGGTGACCGGGTCGTCTGCAGGGTCCAGCGAGGTCCCCCACAACTGCACCAGGCCGCTCGGGATGCTTGCCCCGGCCATGGTCGTCACCTCGCCCTTGATCGGAGTGCTCGGTGAGCCGAACTCCCATTGCCACTGGGCTGCGGAGGCGTGATCGAGCGTTACGCTCGTCGGCTCGGAAGCCAGGGAAGCGAATGCGGCCGCAGGCGAAAAGGCGTCGAGGCTCAGGTCTCTGTTCAACTGCCCCGACACGAAGTCACCGGCAACTGGCGGCTCGCCACCGTCCGTTTCGGTAGCGCTCACACCGACCTCAGGGAGCGCTGGCTCGACATCTGCCGCCGCAACCGGGGGTGGTGGGCTCAGCAGGGTGATGATGAGCGCGAAGCTGACCGCGACCGACACGCCACTACCCATGCGGCGCGGGGACATCCGCGGGGCATCGAGCAGCGACTCCGCAATGGGAGACCCTGGCCCGCCCACACCGCGAAACAGCACGAGCAGTGTGATGGCCGGGATGGGCGCAACCAGCAGGGAGCCCACCAATTGCAGGGCGAGCTCTGCCGGAGCCGAGCCACCGATGGCCCCGAGGAAGTTGAGACCCCATGAGAAGAAGAGGGTGCCTCCGAAGGTGACCAGCAGCACCGTCCCAACGGGCCGAACCCGTCCCGCCGTTCGCTCCCAGCTCATCCGGAGAGCGTCGCCCCATCCGCTCCCGGCCAGGAATACCTCGCCGAACGCGAGGGACCAGCGGATGACGATGGCACCAGCCAGGTAGAAGGGGATGGCGAGCGCAGCGGCGATGCTCCGTTCGGGCAACCAACCGGGAACAGTGCGGCCGCTGCGTGTCGTCACCACGATCGTGAGAAACGCGGCGAGCGCGAGCACGGTGATGAGCGGTGCCGCGGCGATCGCCAGAACGCCGGTTACCCCATACACGAGCGCCACCATCGCTGCAGCGGGGACGCGGGTCAGCGTGGAGGTGAGCGCCACTATCGCGTGCGCGCGCTTCGACGTGACCGCGGCATCCGTGAAGTGCATGAGCATGCCGGTGAAGGTGAGCATGGAGGCGAACATCACGCCGATGGGCACCACCCACCAACTACCCGCCAATACCAGTTGGAGCGTGGCTGTGCCGGTACCCTCGGCGAGCGCCTGCGCTATCTGTTCCGCAGACGGCGCGGCGAGCGTCAACACGAGTGCGAGCGCGGCGAACATGACGCCGATCACGGCCACCATGAGGAGTAGCGTGCGCGGCAGCAGCCGTGGGAATACGCGAGCGATCGCGAGAAGTGTCGGCACACTCGACAGGGTGGGTCGGCTCATGGCGACCATCATGGCGATACTTCGGATACCGAAGGGCGAGGTTGTCGTATTCTCGCCATGCCCCCGATCAGGGGGTCTTTCGGCCCAGCTCTGTGAGCGCGTACTTCATCCCGAGTTCGAATCTCGACTGAACTCCGGCGGCGGTCATGGCGTCTGAGACGCGTCGACTGACGGTGCGCATCGAGACGCCCATGGCGTCCGCGATGCGGGCGTCCGTCCAGCCCTGGGCAAGCAGGTGCAGGATGCCGGCCGTGCCCTTCGAGTACTCCTCCCAGGGGATCGCGGCCGCCCACTGCAGGTCGAAGAGGCGCCTGAGCGGTTCGACTACCGCGACATTGCGGGTGAGCCTGTGGCGCTCAAGCTCGTCGTCTGCCGTGTCGTCGCGCAACACGGCGGCCTCTCCGTCGTAGATCACGTACTGAGAGGGGGAGGGGAATACCCGGATGCTCAGTCCGAGGGTGCTCGCCCACTCGACGAGCGACTCTGCGGGCGAGTTGAGAGTGTCGGGTGGCACGATGACTCGCCCCGCGAGCAGTTGCTGGCTGGAGACGTATTCGAGGATCTTGTCGTCGAAACTCTGCAGCCAGGCCCGGCCAGAGAACGTTCCGTCGTCTGCGACGAGCATCTCAACAGCCAGCGGATGCTGGTCACGGTCCGGACGCGAATGCAGCATGTTCCACCAGTGCTGCCAGTATCCGAGTTCACCGTAGAGCACCTCGTCGTCTGGGGTTCCGTCGTCTGAGCGCAGCCAGATGCTGAATAACGCCTGCAGCACATCCCGTGTCGAGTCGTCGAGTTCCACCGCACAGTGGTCCGCACGCAGGAGAGTGAACGCGTCGCTCTCCGCCGCCGCGAGGTCGACAGCGATGAGGCGCTCAAGCGATGCTGCATGGTCTGCTTCGAGGGAGTGCTCTTCGGGGCCGCGAAGCCGCTTGATTCCCGCCAATGCGACACGCTCGTAGTCCCTGCGCAGGCCGGCCACAATCTCCTGATGACTGGTCACACCATGATGGTATGGGCGCGCGAAAGTTCCGCGCCACCGCCACACTGGCGACTTCCGGCTGGGCGGCTACTCCCGCAGGAGCTCCCTGATGAGGCTCTGAGCGTCGTGCGGCCCCACGTGCCGTCTTCCGTTGATGAAGAACGTCGGTACCGCGGTGATGTCCATCGCCTCGGCGTCGAGCATGTCGTCTTGAACCCGACCGGCCACCTCGGGTGATCGAAGGTCGGCCTCGAATCGTTCGACGTCGAGCCCGAGTTCAGCCACCAGGCGATCGATGTCGGACGGAAGCTGATGCTGCTGGTCTGCGAACAGCGCGCGTCCGAACTCGAAGAACTTGCCCTGCAGTGCGACCGCCTCGGATGCTTCGGCAGCAGCGAGCGCGTTGGGGTGATACCGGGTCAGTGGTGCGTGACGCCACACGTAGCGCAGCCGGTCACCGAGTTCGTGTCTGACTTCGTCGATCGAGCCGGAGGCACGCGAACAGAAGTAGCACTGGTAGTCGCCGTATTCAACGATCGTGAGCGGAGCATCCGGTGGCCCGGAGATGTGGTCCCTGCCGGGGTCTACCGGGCGCACGAGCACGCTCCCGTCGTCCAGGTCGGGGCGCAGCCGGTCGGAGACCCTGAACATCAGGGCGGCCAGGGCGAAGGCCAACACGGACGCCACCAGAACGCCCACGCGCGCCTCATTCCTCACCTCCGCGTCGTCGATGGCGAGGTTGACGATGAAGAGCGAGATGGTGAACCCGATGCCGCACAGCGCGCCGCCCCCGGCGATCCGGTCGAGGGTCAGGCCCGGCCCGAAAGTGCCGAGGCGGAAGACCCGCACCAGTGCCGTGGACCCGAAGACGCCGACCAGCTTGCCGACGACGAGCCCCAGGATGATGCCCCACGTCACCGGAGAGCGCAGCGCCCCGGCGAGGATCTCTCCCGAGACCTGCACACCCGCGTTGGCAAGCGCGAAAAGCGGCAGGATCAGGTAGGCGACGTAGGGGGCGTAAGCGGATTGCAGTCGCTCGTTGATTGAGATGGACTCGCGAAGACTGTTCGCCGCAGCGCGGGCGTACTCGCTGTTCGGCGACTGACGGAACGTGTGCGCGAGCTCGAACGCGTGTTCCACCTCCCTTCGGTCCGGCCGGTACACGGGAACCATCAGGGCAATGGACACGCCGGCGAGCGTCGGGTGGACCCCGGAGGCGAGAAAGGCGAACCAGACCGCCACCGCGAGCGCCGCGTAGATGGGCCCCCTCCCGCGCTGGAGGTACCGGGTTGCGTAGATGGCCGCCAGCCCTACGGCGGCGAACAACAGCGGTAAGGCTGTGAAGTCATCCGTATAGACGAACGCGATGATCGTCAGCGCCCCGATGTCGTCGACGATCGCGAGCGCCAGCAAGAAGACGCGCAGCCGGCCTGGCGCTCGCGGGCCGATCAGCGCGAGAGCACCCAGCAGGAAGGCTGTGTCGGTGGAGATCACGACCCCCCACGCCCCCGCGTATCCGGAGTCGAGGTTCAGCAGCACGAAGAGTGCGGCGGGAACCGCGAGGCCGGCGACCGCCGCAACCACGGGTACGATCGCTCGCGACCAACTGGTGAGCTCGCCGATCGCGAACTCGCGCCGCACCTCGAGGCCGACAGTGAAGAAGAAGATCGCCATGAGCGCGTCGTTGACGAGGGTGTGCAGGGTGAAGTCGAGCGCGGCGTCGCCCAGGGCGAGCGAAAGCCGGGTCGACCAGAACTCGTGATAGGAACCGCTTTCGGCGTTCGCCCACACGACTGCCGCCACCGTGGCAATGAGCAGGAGCAGCGCTCCCAGTCGGCTCTCGCCCATGTCGCCGATGCGCGCGGCGATGCTTGGTCGCCGCTCAGACGACTCTCGGGGGCGCTCCGGGTCGGGTGACCTCTCGATGATGGTGAGCTCGGTCATCCGGATAATTATTGCTCACGAACCACGTCTTTCGGTGACTTGTCTTCTCGCCACCCCCGCCACGACGGCGCGCGCAGTCGGCCTGTCGACGTCCACTCGGCGAACTCGACCTCGCCGACGAGCTGAGGCTTCACCCACGTGGCGTCGGATGCGTCCAGTCGGGGAACGTCGACGAAGGGGTTCTTCGCCTGTTCCAGCCCCGCAAGCCTCTGCATGATCTCCTCAAGCTCGCGGTCTCCGAACCCCGTGCCGACGCGGCCCACATAGTCGAGACCGCCCTTCCCCGGGACACCGAGCAGCAGCGAGCCGACCACCCCGGACCGGCGGCCCCGCCCGGGCCGCCACCCGCCGATGACGACCTCCTGGGTGAGGTGGTGCTTGATCTTGATCCACGCCCTCGAACGCCTGCCCAGTGTGTAGGTGCTGTCGCGCTTCTTGGCCATGACCCCTTCGAGCCGCAGGTCGTGGCTGCTGCGAATCGCCTGGTCGAGGTCGTCGCCCACCTCCGGGGGAACCTGCACCGCACCTTTCGGTGTCACCAGTCGCATCAGCGCCGTGCGGCGCTCGTCGTACGGCTTGCCGGTGAACGATTTGTTGTTCCACTCCAGCAGGTCGAACACGAGGTACTGCACGGGCGCCGCCTTCGCGGCCCGTTCGACGTCTGCCTTCTTGGTGAGGCCCATGCGGGTCTGCAGCAGGCCGAAGTCGGGGCGCGCCTTGCCGTCGACGGCCACGATCTCGCCGTCGAGGATCGCCTGGTCGGCGTTGACGCTGGCACGAAGGCCGTCGACGACCTCCGGGTAGGTGACGGTCACGTCGTTGCCGTTGCGGGTTCGCAGCAGAACCGTACCGTCGGGTTCGACGTGGGCTATCGCGCGGATGCCGTCCCACTTCATCTCGAACGCCCACTCGTCGTCACTCGTGAGGTCGCTCTCGTCGCCCAGCGTGGCGAGCATCGGTTTGATGGGCGCCCGTGATGGTGTGCGCTTCTGCGTGGTGGGCGAGGTGCGCGCCTTGGGCTCCAGCGACATCCGGTGCATGAGCCAGTTCGCGGATGCCTTGCCCTCTCCCCCGGTGTGGATGAGCGCCACCTTGGTTGGCTCGCCGAGCCCGCCGCCGTCTTCGCCGTGCAGCACGACGATGACCTCCTTGTCGTCCCTCCACTTCTCGAGCTCATAGGTGCCGGAGTCCCAGATGGTGACCTCCCCGCCGCCGTACTCCCCCGCCGGGATGGTGCCCTCGAAGCTGCCGTACTCGATGGGGTGGTCTTCTGTCTGCACGGCCAGGTGGTTCTTCTTGCCGTCGGTGGGCACACCTTTGGGCACAGCCCACGACACCAGCACGCCGTCGCGTTCCAGCCGGAAGTCGTAGTGCAGGCGCCGGGCGTGGTGCTCCTGGATGACGAAGCTGTTGCCCTCGGTCTCGCCCACGGCATCCGGGATCGGCTCTGGGGTCTTGCTGGCGTCGCGCATCGAGCGGTACTTGTGCAGCCTGTCTGCGGGTTTCGCCTCGGTGAGCGCGATCTGCTCCCTCACGTGGTCGGGGTCTGTACCGACGGCATCCGCAGCCGCGCCTTCTGGGAGAAGAACCGCGAGGGGGTCTGCGCGCCGCTTCATGCGCTTCAACACCTGCTCGTAGTCGAGCTGGGCGAGGTCTGGTGACGCGAGTTCGCGCCAGGTTCTGGGCACCGCGACGAACGGATGCTCGCGCCCGCGCAGCGAGTACGGCGCGATCGTGGTCTTGGCTGCGTTGTTCTGGCTCCAGTCGACCAGCACCTTCCCCACGCGCAGCGCCTTCTTCATATCGCTCACCACCAGGTCTGGGTGGTCTGCTTCCAGCGCCCGGGCCAGTTCGTGCGCGACGGCGGAGATCTGGTCTGAGGTCTGTTTTCCGTCGAGCCCGGCGTAGAGGTGGATGCCCTTGCTTCCGCTGGTGACGGGCACAGGTTCGAGGCCCATCCCCTTCAGGATGGTCCGGGCGAGACGGGCGACCTCAACGCATTCCGGCAGACCGACGCCCTCGCCGGGGTCGAGGTCGAGCACGATGCGGTCGGGGTTGCGTATGGCGCCGTTCCTGCCGAACTTCCACTGCGGCACGTGGATCTCGAGTGCGGCGATCTGCCCGAGCCAGGTGAGGGTCGCCACGTCGTTCACGAGCGGGTACTCGTTGGTGTGGTTCTTGTGCTCGATCGGTCGACGCTTCACCCAACTGGGTGCAGAGCTGTCGAGGTTCTTCTGGAAGAACACCTCGCCCGGTTCGTCGGCAGTGCCCACGCCGTGCACCCACCGCTTGCGGGTGGCTGGCCGGTTCTCGACGTGGGGCAGGAGCACGGGCGCGATCTCGGCGTAGTAGGCGATGACATCCGCTTTCGTTGTGCCCGTGGCCGGGTACAGCACCTTGTCGAGGTTGGTGAGGGTGAGGCGGTGGCCCTCCACCGTGACCGTCTGCTTCGACTTCGCCATTCCGACAGCATGCCCCGAGCCCCGGATCGCGGCTAGCCCTAGCCCTGAGCGGGCATCCGGGGTGTACTTGATGCATGAGATCGATCTGGAAAGGCTCCATCGCGTTCGGCCTCGTCAACGTGCCGGTGAAGCTCTACAGCGCGACCGAGGACCACGACATCAAGCTGCACCAGGTGCATGACAAGGACGGCGGGCGCATCCGGTACCAGCGTCGCTGCGAGGTCTGCGGCAAGGTGGTCGACTATGAGCACATCGACAAGGCGTACCAGGAGGGCGACCGCACGGTCGTGCTGACGGATGACGACCTCAAGTCGCTGCCGGAGGAGCGCAGCCGCGAGATCGAGGTCGTGGAGTTCGTGCCCAGCGACCAGGTCGACCCCATCATGTTCGAGCGCAGTTACTACCTCGAGCCCGACTCGAAGTCGGCGAAGGCGTACGTGCTGCTGCGCCGCACGCTCGAGGAGACCGACCGCACCGCGATCGTGCAGTTCGCGCTGCGGCAGAAGACGAGGCTCGCCGCCCTCAGGGTGCGCGGCGACGTGCTCATGCTGCAGACCCTGCTGTGGGACGACGAAGTGCGCGAGGCCAGTTTTCCGTCACTCGATGAGCGCGTGAACATCACGGCGAAAGAGCTGGAGATGTCGTCGTCACTGGTCGACTCATTCGCCTCAGACTTCACGCCGGAGAAGTTCAGCGACGACTACCAGGTGCAGCTGCAGCAGTTGATCGAGGCGAAGCTCGAGAAAGGTGACGCGCTGGACACCGCGGCGACCTTCGGCGAGGAGCCCGAGACAGAGGGCGGCGAAGTGCTCGACCTGATGGATGCGCTCAAGCGCAGCATTGAGAAGAACAAGCCCAAGGCGGCGACCAGGAAGCCTGCAGCCAAGAAGTCCACGGCGAAGGCACCCGCCACCAAGACGTCAAGGAGCAGGGCGAGCAACAGCGCCTGAGCGAACGCTGGCGACCCATCCCAGGTAGGAGCCGTCAAGTTCGACAACGTCATAGCCGTGCCGCCGCAGGGCGCTGGCGACGACGCTATTGCGCACGCCGCTCTGGCAATACGTGACGATGGTCCCTCGTTCGGGCAGCCGGTCGAGCGCCCAGAGCGCGCGACCGCTGCTCAGCTGCACAGCACCCGGAAGATGTCCGTTGGCGTATTCGGTCTCGTTGCGCACATCCACCAACAGCGCACGCTCAAGGCCTTCGAGGTCATCGGGCGCCACCAGGGCCGGGGTCACCAACTCCATGCCGTCAAGGGAGGTGATGTAGCCGGCGACGGCGTCGATGCCAACCCGAACGAGGTGGTCGCGATAGCGCCGGGCCTCCTGCGCACTCTGCGCCAGCACCACGAGCGATCGCTGTTCCTTCTCCGGGTCGTACACCCAGGACCCATAGCTTGCAGCCTTGTTCACCCCCGGAATGTTGAGCGCTCGCGCGACGGTGCCCTTGTGCACCTCAGTGTTGTGCCGGGTGTCGACAAAGATCACTTCGTCATCCTCAAGCGCAGCGCGCAGCCGCTCGGCCGAGTACTCCTCCAGTTCAGGTTGCTCACCCAACAGTGCGGGGCCGACCTTGTTCTGGGTCTTCATGCGCGCAAAGTAGGCGTGCGCGTCGGGTTGACCAGTGAGCAACTCGTCGATGAACGCCTGTTCATCCCCGGCGATCACGTATGGAGTCCACCACGAGAAGGCGCGTTCGTAGCCGACCGTGGAGGTCGGGACAGCACCCAGCGCTCTGCCGCAAGCACTGCCGGCGCCGTGCGCGGGAAGCACCTGCACATAGTCAGGCAGGGTGAGGAAGCGGTCACGCAGGCTCGCAAACAGGTTCCTCGCTGCCTCGAAGCGGGTATCGACGCCTCCGGCGGCCTCATCGAGCAGATCGGGCCGACCGAGGTCGCCGACGAAGACGAAGTCGCCAGTGAGTATGAACCCCGGCGCTGTCGCCTGCGCACCGTCCGTGATCAGGAAGGAGAGATGCTCGGGCGTATGGCCGGGCGTGTGGACGGCCTTCACCGTGATGTTGCCGAGCCTGATCTCATGCCCGTCACGCATGCGCACGGCGTTGTTGAATGCGGGGCCATAGGTCCAATCCGCACCGCCCTCGTCGGAGACGTGCATCGTCGCCCCTGTTCGAGCAGCCAGCTCTCGGGTTCCCGACAGGTAGTCCGCGTGGATGTGAGTCTCGGTCACAGCGGTGATCGCCATCCCGTTCGCCTCGGCGATCTCGACATATGTGCCGACATCGCGGCGCGGGTCGACGACGATGGCTTCTCCTGTTGCCTGGCAACCGATCAGGTAGCTGGCTTGTGCAAGGTCTTCGTCATAGATGCGCTTGATGAGCATGCCCGTCACCGGCCAAACAGACGGGACAGCAGGCCCCCTCGCTGTGCCGCAGCAGCATCGATCTGGGCTTGCGAATGCTTTCCGCCGCACCAGTTGGACCTTGGGACCTTCTGCCGGACCGCCTGGATGTGTTGGCCGCAGCCAGCCCACGTCGTCTTGCCGCACACGCGACATTCCACTGCTCGACACATACCTTCTCCGTAACTACGTATACTCCGGGGGGTATTACTACTATACCCCCTGGGGTATGATCGCTGTCAAGTCACAAGCCCAGAAAAGGAGGACACCATGACGGACCTCACCCCATCAGCAGCCATTCACGACCCCGATGCCCAGCGCAAGATCGCCAACCGTCTGCGCCGAGCCCACGGACAACTCGCCGCGGTCATCGCCGCCGTCGAAGACGATGCACCCTGCCACACTGTGGTGCAGCAGCTCTCCGCCGTCTCGAAGGCCCTAGACCGCGCCGGCTTTCTCGTGATCTCGACCGCACTCAGGGAATGCCTCACAGACGCCGAAGGAACCGCCAAGCCCGAGGTGGACGAGCTCGAGAAGCTGTTCCTCTCACTGGCGTAGCGTGCAAGGAGTCAACGGCAGAGACCAGCAGAAACGCAGGCCTGCTACTCGGAACACGGCACATAATAACGAGTTTCGGCCCCGCACGTTGTGCGGGGCCGAAACTCGTTGGTGGACCTAAGGAGATTCGAACTCCTGACCTCCTCGATGCGAACGAGGCGCGCTACCAACTGCGCCATAGGCCCGAACTGCGGTAGCTAGATTACCACTACCTTCCGGGGCGGTCGATGCGCATCAGCGCTTCGACCCTTCTACGAGCCCAGAGGGCGATTCCGGGTCAGACGGCGCGACGGCGGCGCAGCACCTCATCGAGGTCCGGCGTGCTGGACTCCTCGACGTCGATGATGCCCATGCGCGCGAACCGATTGTCGACAGGCGCGGGTGCTGCCGACTCGGTCTCCGCGGGCGCCTGGGGCCGCGTGATCGGCGCCGCCTCCGCCTGCGCCGCGCGCAGGGCCCGCTCCGCCTCCTCAGCAGCCGCACGAAGCGAATGCGCATCCGCCACGGCCGCCGGTGCTTCCGCACGCGACAGGTACAGCGGCTTGGGCATCGGAACCGGCGTCCAGGTGGTGCTCGCCGACTCAGCAGGGGTCGCGTGCGGCTCGAACACTTCGGCGGGCCGCACCGGTTCGAGGGTTTGCGCCAGCTG
>Ga0180215_1002329_pt1 | contig 19331 bp, 16 predicted proteins | sample eDN3rd37CBELigBY_FD_128871 | JGI IMG/M metagenome (GOLD analysis project Ga0180215, IMG submission 128871) | Enriched backyard soil microbial communities from Emeryville, California, USA - eDNA 3rd pass 37_C BE-Lig BY (version 2) (version 2) | ecosystem: Environmental > Terrestrial > Soil >... | reverse complement strand
ATACAACAACTGCAGATCCGAGCTTTTGTTTTAAATCGTCGGCCATATTGCGCAGGTTATTCATGTCTGACGCCTGGACCTTCTCAGCAAGAACAGTAATGCCGTTGATTTCTTTTGCCTTTGATACCAGGCTCCCTGCTTCAATATTGCCCAATTTCGCAGCTAAAGATTCGTTTTCTCGCTGCAGCTGCTTCATTTCTCCAAGCAGCACATCAATTCTTGAAGATAAATCTTTTGGATTGGTTTTTAATTTGCCTGAAGCTTCTTTTAAAACATGAATCTGGTCATTCAACAGCTTGTATGCAGCCTCGCCGGTTACAGCTTCAATTCTGCGAGTTCCTGCCCCAATTCCGCTTTCCGATTGAATCTTAAACAATCCGATCGAAGAAGTGTTCGGAACATGGCACCCGCCGCAAAGCTCAAGACTATAATCTCCAACCTGAACAACACGGACGATTTTTCCATATTTCTCTCCAAATAGTGCCATAGCCCCCATTGCCTTTGCCTCGTCAATATCTTTGAAATTGATATCAACATCAAGGCTTTCCCAAATTTGTTCGTTGACAATAGCCTCAATCTTCTCCAGTTCTTCAGAGGTAATTTGACCGAAATGAGAGAAGTCAAAGCGCAGGCGATCAGGGCCTACCAGAGATCCAGCCTGGTTGACATGGCTTCCCAATACATCTTTTAAAGCCTGATGAAGCAAGTGAGTTGCTGTGTGATTCTTGATTACCTTAGAACGTATTTGCTCATCTACCGAAGCCAATACAGATGCTTCAGCCTTCAGCGTCCCTTCTTCAATGACAGCTCTATGAAGGTTTTGTCCATTTGGCGCTTTTTGAACATCCTTAATGGAAACCTTTAAACCCTCTGCTTTAAGAGTTCCCTGGTCCGCAATCTGTCCGCCGCTCTCTGCGTAAAATGGTGTTTCATTCAGAATCAGCTGGACTTCTTCACCAGCATGGGCTTCATCAATTAGCTGCCCGTCTTTTACGATGGCTGCTACTTTAGCTGCTGTCTGAAGCTTATCATATCCAACAAATTCGCTTTCAATTTTCAGCTCACCTAATACGCCGCCTTGGACCTGCATGGAATCTACATCCTGGCGCGCTGAACGTGCACGCTCACGCTGACCTTCCATTTCCTTTTCAAACCCGGCATGATCCACTTTCATTCCTTCTTCTTCCGCATATTCCTCAGTTAATTCTACGGGGAATCCATACGTATCATAAAGTCGGAAGACATCTGCCCCCTGAATCGTAACACTGCCTTTTTCCTTTTCTTTCTTAATTACAGATGACAGGATGGCCAGACCTTCATGAAGTGTTTCATGGAAACGTTCTTCTTCATTTTTGATGACTTTTTGAATAAATTCTGTTTTTTCTTTTACTTCCGGATAGAAGTCATGCATTATTTCCCCTACTACCGGCACCAAATCATACATGAATGGCTCATTTATATTGATTTGCTTGGCATATCTGACTGCACGGCGAAGCAATCTTCTCAAAACATAACCCCGTCCTTCATTGGAAGGCAGTGCACCATCCCCCACTGCGAATGCTACTGTGCGGATATGATCAGCAATAACTTTAAATGCAACATCGGTTTCTTTAGAAGCTCCATATTTCTTGCCCGAGATTTCTTCTGTTCCTCGGATAATCGGCATAAATAAATCTGTATCAAAGTTTGTAGGCACATTTTGTACGACAGATGCCATCCGTTCAAGACCCATACCGGTATCAATATTTTTCTTTGGAAGAGGCGTATAGGTGCCATCCGGATTATGATTGAATTCAGAAAACACAAGGTTCCAAACTTCTAAATAGCGATCATTTTCACCGCCTGGGTATAGTTCAGGATCTTCCGGGTCATTTCCATATTCGGGTCCGCGATCATAGAAAATTTCTGTATTTGGGCCGCTTGGGCCTTCTCCAATATCCCAGAAGTTTCCTTCGAGGCGGATAATTCTTTCTTCCGGAACCCCCACTTTTTCCCGCCAGATTTTAAAAGCTTCGTCATCTTCGGGATGAATCGTAACAGATAGCTTTTCATCTTCAAACCCAATCCAATTTTTATCAGTCAAAAACTCCCAGGCCCAAATGATGGCTTCTTCTTTAAAGTAATCACCAATTGAGAAATTGCCAAGCATTTCAAAAAATGTATGGTGCCTTGCTGTTTTGCCTACATTTTCGATATCGTTGGTGCGGATGGATTTTTGGGCATTTGTAATCCTTGGATTCTCTGGGATGACACGGCCGTCAAAATATTTTTTTAGAGTGGCAACACCACTATTAATCCAAAGCAGAGAAGGGTCTTCGTGCGGAACTAGGGAAGCGCTGGGTTCAACAGCGTGTCCTTTCTCCTTGAAGAAGTCTAAAAACATTCGGCGTATTTCTGCACCTGATAATTGTTTCATACTAACCAGCCTCCTAAAATTATGTAAAAGCTTTTAAAAACAACAAAAAAAGCCCTCATCCCTGGACAGGGACGAGAGCTTGCTCGCGGTACCACCCTGATTATGGAAGTTTATGAACCAATGACCAGACCTTTATCCAGTTCATTAGGAAATCTCCCATCTCTCAGATCCTTAACGCGGATAAACGGCAGGGATTAGCTGCACTCGGGATTAGCTTTCTGTTATCCTTCATCTAGGAGTTCTTTCAGCCTGGGAACTCCCTCTCTTATGTGAATGCAATAGTAGCATTTCACGCAGATGGCCTATAACATACTTATTCCTTCAACATGTTTAATATAGCTTTATAGACGAATTATAGCGATTTATCTTTATTGTTGTCAACATCATGATGATGTTCCAGTGATTTTTGGCTGTTTATTTTTTGAAAAGTGTTTTTTCGCATGTATGATGCTTACTTTAATGACAGCTAAAATTGGAACTGCAATGATTAATCCCAATATCCCTGCTGCTTCCCCGCCAGCCAGCAAGGCCAGCATAATAAGAAGCGGATGCATATGAAGGCTTTTTCCAACAATGAGGGGTGATAGGATATTCCCCTCAAGAAACTGAAGAACAATAATGATGCCAATCGTAATCACGATCATCTTGACCGATAAAGCAGAGGCAATGATTACAGCCGGTACCGCTCCAATAATTGGGCCAAAATAAGGGATTACATTAGTGACCCCTATAATAGTGCCAAGCAAAAGAGGGTAGCGCATATCAAAGATCCAGAAAAGCAGAGAAGAAATGGCCCCGATGGCCGCACATACCAAAAGCTGTCCTCTAATATAGCTTCCCAGGGACTTATCTACATCTCTTAAGAATAAGACGCCTTCCTTTCTCCATTTCCTTGGCGTCAAATACCAGGCAGCCTTTTTCATAATCGAAAAATCTTTAAGCAGATAAAAAGAAATGAAGGGAATAACAGCGATAATCACAGCATAATTCAATACATTAAGAAAAAATGTGATTACCTTTGATAAAAGATTATTCAACCGTTTCTCCACCGCTGCAATGAAATCATCTATCCTGGTTTGCAGGCCATCAGGCCATGTTGATGTTTTACTCTGAATAAGGTTTATCCATCCCCGGTACTGATTGGCAAATTGAGGAGCATTTTCCGCAAGATCACGCAATTGGTGAATAAAAGCCGGAATCCCTTTATATAAAGCAAGGCTGATTCCTCCGAAAAATAAAAAATATATAATAAAAACGGCAAGCCCCCTATGAAGGCCAGTTTCATGCAATTTCTCCACAATCGGGTGAAGGAGATATGTAATAAATGCTCCAATAACAAACGGTATGAATACCGCAAATAAGATTTCCAGTACAGGCATCCATAATGCCTGAAGCTTTAGGAAGACTAAAATCACAATAAACAAGAGAAGCAGAAATCCAAGCCGGTAGTACCATTTCATTTGAATATTCAATATGGCCCGCCTCCTTGTTTTTATTGTGATAGGTTCCTGGGGATTTATACATGTGCTTAATAAGATAAGCGCAAGACATTTGTACATGAGAGGAAATCAGCCATTCCATTACACAAAAAAGCTGGCCCTTTTTAAGAACCAGCCCCAAAATCATTTTTAGAATAAAGCTTTCGTTATTTTTTTTTGCATGCGTTTCATTTTTCGGCCTGATATCATATTATTTTTTTGGGCGTAATTATAAGCCGCCATACCTGCACCAAGCATCATTGCAGAGGTTAATATTTTGTTCAATCTGCTCACCTCTTTCGTCCAAAATTACGAAAGATACCTGCGCTCATCTTCTTCAAATAAATCATCAAGGGAGCTAAGTGTACCATCTTCCTCTACCTGATGGGTATTAATAACCCCCTTGGCCAAGGAAAGTTCTATAAAGCAATTCCAGCAGTAATATTGGTTAATTCCAATTTTTCCAATATCTTTGCTCTGGCAATTTGGACATTTCAGCACGGAAAAGACACCTCACTATTTTACATTTACAATTATGGCGTCTTTTCCTATTGCAGGCGGGTCATCGGTTTTTATGACACGTTTTCCTTCCAGCACATCTGAAAAGAAGCCATCCGACAGTTCGTACCCTACAATCGTGCCCAATTCTTCCCTGAAGTATACATCCTCAAGTAAGCCCAGCCGTTCACCTTCCTGGCTCATAATCATTTTGCCTGTTAACCGGTTATGGGTCTCACATGTATAATCCTCATGTTTTGGAATTGCTTGCAGAACAGAGGAATCTTCAATCATTACTCCATCCCAGCCAAAAGATGTTACGTCCTCAATATTGATGATATATGTCTTTTTCAGAAGAGCGCCCTTTCGCAGCAGTAATCCCTGTACTTTACCGGTGCCTGTGATGGATAAATCACAAATATCGCCTGCTTTATTGCCGGTTTTCAATTCAAAAACCGGCAAACCCTTTAATAAAGAAAATGTCCGCAAAGAGAATCCCGCCTTCCCGAACATTTTTAGTTTTCACTGTCCCTTAAAAAACATGACGAAAAACCTTTGCCATGGGAGCCAAAACATTTTTTCTTTCCCTTTTACTTGCCAGTATATCTCGGCTTATTAAAGCGCTCATTACGCTCTCCACCATCCGAAAGTTCCTCTGAAAATTCATAATCCGGCTGCTGCGGCTTTTTACGCCGTTTCACACCATGGAGATTGAGAAGAGAGGTTCTGCTTTTATTATTCATGTTCACTGCTCCTATATATAAATTTATAATCAAACGACTACACAGTGCTTCTATTGCCAGGATTATTTAATTCCCCTTTGGCTGAATCTTTCTTAGTATCCCCTTTAACCAGGTCAGCGCTGGAGGTTAGATTGGAGGCTGACAGCTCTTCTGAAGCCATATTGTTGTTTGGTGCAGCTTCTTCATTCCACTTTCCCATGAAATCCCCCCTCGAAATCTGATGGTATACAAAAAGAACAGTCTGTTATTAAGACTGTTCTTTTTAGCTATATTCTTTTTCCATAAAATCATACGGTGTTATATTTCCCATTCCTATCATTGGATCGGCTTGGAGAAGCCTTTCTTCAAGGGTTAAGGTTTCAGGCAGGGATAACTCTGCTGTATCTTCCTGTATTGTTTCACCATTTAATGGAATGGCATCTCTAAGCTTTTCTGAAAGAGTTGTCAGTCGGGCCTGTTCATCCGCACGTTCCACACCGATTTTCAACGCATCTTCTTCACCGCACAGTATCAAAAACTGTCTGCTGCGGGTAATGGCGGTATAAAGAAGATTTCTCCTAAGCATCCTGTAATAGCTTTTAACAATTGGCAAAATGACGATAGGGAATTCACTTCCCTGGGATTTATGGACTGAACAGCAGTAGGCATGTGTGATCTGATTAAGATCCTGCCTTGTATAAGTAGCTTCTGCACCATCGAAGGATACGACAATCATATCCTGTTTTTCCGTATTTTCCTTTGCGTAAAAAATAGAAACAATCTCACCCATATCCCCATTAAACACATTATTCTCAGGCTGATTGACAAGCTGAAGGACTTTATCGCCGATTCTGTATTTCACATCACCGAAGGACAGCTCTTTTCTCGTTCCATCAGGATTTGGATTTAGTATTTCCTGCAATATTTCGTTTAGCCTGTCAATTCCTGCAGGTCCGCGGTACATAGGGGCAAGCACCTGAATATCTTTTGAAGAATAACCTTTCTTCTTGGCATTCAGAACAACTTTTTCAACAACATCCGCAATTTGGCCCGGCTGGCATTTGATAAAGGAACGATCTGTCTGCTGTGCAGAAATGTTCGCCGGAAGTTTGCCTTTTTTCATTTCATGAGCCAATTCAATGATTGAGGATCCTTCAGCCTGCCTGTATATATCTGTTAAACGAACGGTAGGAATACGTTCTGAACGCAAAAGATCTTTTAAAACCTGGCCTGGCCCCACTGAGGGCAGCTGATCTTCATCCCCCACAAGGATCACCTGCATATTTTCAGGGAGAGCCTTGAAAAGCTGATTAGCAAGCCAAACATCAACCATTGATGTCTCATCTACAATTAAAATCCTGCCTTCCAATGGACTCTCTTCATGCCGGTCAAACCCTTCGGTCCCATTCCAGCCAAGCAGGCGGTGAATGGTTACCGCAGGCAGCCCTGTTGACTCGGCCATCCGTTTTGCAGCCCTTCCTGTAGGCGCAGCCAGCAGGAAGGGAAAAGGCTCTTCCTTTTTATAGTCTTTTGGCTCCAGGGAGCAGCCATGCAGTTCGGCATATAACTCAACAATTCCTTTAATAACGGTTGTTTTTCCTGTACCAGGGCCGCCAGTCAGTATCAGCATAGGAGACATAAGAGCTGTTTGAATGGCTTCTTTTTGGGTCGGGGCGTACTGAACACCCAGACGTTCCTCCAGATTGCCAAGGGCCAAAAGAAATTCCGACTCCGGAAACTGTTCATCATATTGTGTTTGCTTAAGGATCCGTTTAATATTGGTTACAAGTCCCTTTTCAGAAAAGTAAAGGGATGGAAGGTATATTTTTTGGCCTTCAGCCATGATTTTCCCTTCCTCTTCAAGCTTAATCAGTTCATTGGATATATCCCTGTATTCAATGCTATCACGCTTATTTTCTTCTAAAAGCTTCTTCACACTTTGCAGAAGAGGTTTTGCTTCAGTATAAACATGGCCTGCCTGCATGCTTTCCATTTCAAGTATGTAGAGGCAGGCTGCTTTAATACGATCAGGATGATTACCTGATATGCCGATTTGATATCCCAGTTCATCTGCACGGCCAAAGCCGACTCCTTCTATATCCTCAACCAGCTTATACGGATTGCTTTGGACGACTTCAATCGTCATTTCTTTATATACTTGATAAATTCTCATGGAAAGCTGCGGACCAAAACCATATTGATTTAGCGCAATCATGGCTTGCTCAAGGCCTTGATGTTCCATAAGCGTGTCGTAAAGCAATTTTGCTTTTTCAGGTGACAGTTTTGGAACCTTATCGAGAAGAGACGGCTGATTCAGAATGCGTGTAATCGCATCTTCGCCAAGTGTTTCAACGATTTGCTCGGCGGTTTTCTTTCCAATCCCTTTAAATAATTCGCTTGATAAATAATTGGCTACACCTTGTTTGGTCTGGGGAAGATCTTTCCGGTAATGGCTTGCGTGGAATTGGACACCGAACTTAGGGTGATCCTTGAATTCACCGTAGAAAATATACGTTTCCTGCTCATGCATCTTTGGCAGATAACCTGTAATGACCGCTTCTTTTTCATCATAAGAGTCATTCGTTTCATCAACCCGGATTCGCACAACCGTATATAAGTTTTGCTCATTATGAAAGATTGTGACAAGATGTCTGCCTTTTATGAACTTTCCCTGTTCGGCAAAAAGATCCATGGAATCCTGTTTCTCCATTTCCTTATCCTCCCCATAATACATTTAGCTCAAGTCACTGCCGCCTTTTTCAATCAGCTTTTTTCCATACCCGGCAAGCATATGGTCCGGCTGAATTTCCAGTGCCCTATTAAAGTAAGAGAGTGCTTCATTTTCCTGTTCTTTAAATCCATAAGCTACTCCAAGGTTGTAATAGGCATCTGCATGCTCCGGCTCAATTTCAATGCACTTTTTCATCTGCTGGATTGCTTCATCAATATAATCGAGCTGCGCAAGGCATAATCCATATTGAAAATGTGCTTCGGCATCGTTTTCATTCAGCTCCACACTGCGCTGCAAATAAGGCAAAGCCAGTTTACCCTGGTCAAGTGCTGTTAGGGACATACCGAGCATGAAGAAGTTATCTCCAGTTTCCAGGCCTTTTTTCAATGCTGTTTCAAACATCTTTTTGGCTTCGTCAAAATGCTGCAATTCATAATATAAGTTTCCCGCACTGTAATACGCAGCTGCCGCGTTTTCATCAAGTCCTATTGCTTTTTCATACAACTTCAGCGCTTTTTCGTTTTCCCCTACAGCTGATAGCACATTTCCAAAGTTAATATAGGAAACAGGATCAGAAGGATTTTCTTCGATTGCTTCCATAAAAACCTTCGCTGCTTCTTCCCATTTTCCTTCTTGCATATATTGAATACCCATTTGGTTCTTATCCATTATTCATCACTCCATTCAAATCAAAGTATAGCATATTTGAATTTTCATTTTCCGCTGTCCGCTATTTCCATAATAAAACCCCGATTCTATGTAAGAATCGGGGGCCCGTCTTTTCTTAACCCACATAATCCAGCTGTTTGCCATCTTTGAATATTTTATCAATTGTTCCGCCGCCAAGACACTCGTCTCCATTATAAAAAACAACAGCCTGCCCCGGGGTAACAGCTCGGATTGGCTCGTCAAAAATAACTTGTACTTTTCCATCTCCAAGAATCTGAACCTTTACTCTGCTATCAGCCTGGCGGTATCTGAACTTAGCCGTACATTCAAATTCCTGCGGCTGTTCTGAATGGGTAACCCAGCTTGCATTAACAGCAATAATGGAGTCTGAATAGAGCATTTCATTGTGGAAGCCTTGTCCAACATACAAGACATTCCGCTTCAGGTCTTTACCGATTGCAAACCATGGTTCACCTGCTCCGCCAATGCCAAGTCCATGTCGCTGCCCAATGGTATAATACATCAGACCATCATGCTTGCCGACAATCTTTCCGTCCATGGTTTCCATGTTCCCTGGCTGAGCGGGAAGGTAATTTCCAAGGAACTCCTTGAAGTTGCGTTCACCAATAAAACAGATGCCCGTGCTGTCTTTCTTTGCTGCAGTTGCCAAACCGGCATCCTTTGCCAGTTCTCTCACTTTTGATTTTTCAATGTCGCCAATAGGAAACATAACTTTTTCGAGTTGATCCTGTGTTAACTGATTCAGGAAATACGTTTGATCCTTATTATCATCAAGGCCTCTTAGCATTTTGTATTCGCCATCCCTGAATTCCACGCGTGCATAGTGGCCAGTAGCCAGGTAGTCTGCGCCAAGGCTCATAGCGTGTTCAAGGAAAGCCTTAAATTTTATTTCCTTATTGCACATGACATCAGGATTGGGTGTTCGTCCTGCCTTGTATTCTTCAAGGAAGTAGGTAAACACTTTATCCCAATATTGCTTTTCAAAGTTTACTGCATAATAAGGAATTCCGATTTGGTTGCATACCCGGATGACATCATTGTAATCCTCTGTGGCGGTACAAACACCGTTCTCGTCGGTGTCATCCCAGTTTTTCATAAAAATCCCGATCACATCGTACCCCTGTTCCTTCAGAAGAAGGGCTGCAACAGAAGAATCAACGCCTCCGGACATTCCGACCACTACGCGGGTATCCTTTGGATCTTTTTTCATCTCTATTTCACCTCAATTCTAAACGCTTAGACTTGCACTTTTTTCAAATATCCTATCTATTTAGCCAGCCGCTTCACGATTTTAGCAGTCTGTTCTGCAGCACTTTCAGCTTGTTCCTTTGTATTAAAGAGGCCGAAGCTGAAACGGATGGAATTTTGCAGTTTGTCTGATCCTTTTCCAAACATACTGACAAGGACGTGGGATGGATCGATGGAGCCTGCAGTACAGGCCGATCCGCTTGATGCTGCTATTCCAGCCAAATCAAGATTAACTAGCATGGCTTCAACATTTGTTCCGGGAAAGCTTAAGTTTAAAACATGAGGCAGGGAATAATCAAGTGATCCGTTCAGTTCAAAAACAGCACCTTCCTGCTTCAGTTTATTCATGAACAGCTTCCTTAAAGAATGCAGCTCTTCCCGCTTAGTTTCCATCTCCTTCTGAGTGATCCGAACAGCCTCCTCGAAGCCTGCAATAGATGGAACATTTTCAGTTCCTGCCCTGCGCTTCCTTTCTTGTTCACCGCCAAAAAGCCGTGAAGAAAGTTTCACATCAGGATGGGCGTATAAAAAGCCGATCCCTTTTGGGCCATTAATTTTATGGGCGGAGACGGAAAGCAAATCCACTTTCAAGTCCTGCACATCAATTTTTTCAAGCCCGTAAGCCTGAACAGCATCGGTATGGAATTTAGCAGGATGCTCCGCCAATAACTCGCCTATTTCCTTAATCGGCTGAAGGGTCCCTATTTCATTATTTCCGTACATAATGGTTACAAGAATGGTATCCTCCCGCAAAGCATCTTCTACTTCCTTTACCGAAACACGCCCATTTGGATCAACAGGCAAATACGTTACCTCAAAGCCCTGTTTTTCAAGCTCCTCACACGCATGCAAAACCGCATGATGTTCAATTTGGGTTGTGATGATGTGTTTGCCCCTATCGCGGCAGGATTCAGCTGTTCCAAAAATCGCATGATTATCAGCTTCTGTACCGCCGCTTGTAAAAATAATGTCATTGGCTTTAGCACCAATACTGTTTGCTAAAGCAGACCTTGCTTCATCGACAATATGGCGTGCACTCCGCCCGAAATAATGAATGCTGGAAGGATTTCCATATTCAGATTTCATGACTTCAGTCATCCGTTCAATCACTTCCGGATGCATTGGCGAAGTTGCTGCATGATCAAGGTATATTCTTTCCAATTTATCTCACCTACTTCATTTCGTCCTGCTGCTTGTATTTTCCACATGAATTATTCCCTGATTAAGGACTAAATATAAAACATATAAGCATCTGATTCGCCGGTATCTGTATGGCTGGCAAGATCTTCAAGCGTTGTGTTATCAAGCACATCTTTCACAGCATCACGAATACGCATCCATAGTTCTCTCTTTGCAGGCTCTTCATCTTCAATTCCTTCCACTGGACTGATCGGCCCTTCCAGAACTCTGATGATATCCCCGGCAGTAATTTTTGTAGGCTCTTTCCCTAAAATATATCCGCCGTATGCACCTCGGATGCTTTTAACAAGCCCTGCGTTCCGAAGCGGCGCTATAAGCTGCTCGAGATAGTGCTCAGACAGGTCATTCGTCTGGGCAATCGATTTTAACGAAGTGGGACCCTCCCCATGCTTTTTGGCTAATTCAATCATTATAGTTAACCCATAACGTCCTTTAGTAGATATTTTCATCAGCTTGCACCTCTATCCTTTTCTTTAAGCATTTGATTCGCATAGATATCCTTTTCTCTAAGTTTTGCCAAAAATCGGTCAGTTAAAGCCTGACACTGCGGCAAAGCAGCACCGACAATTGGCCCGACTGCAAGACTTAGCACAATTGTGCCCCAGAATACAGGGCCCCCAAGCTGCCATCCAACAGTCAGTACAGCAATTTCCATTAAAGCTCTGACATTTCTGACTTTCCAGCCGGTTTTTGCTGTTAATGCAATCATCAGGCTATCCCTTGGCCCAGCTCCGAGCTGAGCCGAAATATACAGCCCCATTCCATAGCAATAAACAACTATGCCAAAACCAAACATGGCCAATTTTCCCGCCAGCCCATCAGGGGTCTGCATAAATGGCAAAAGCAGATAAGCGTCAATAAACAGTCCGATCAGGACCATATTCAAGAAAGCACCGACTTGTGGAAGTTCCTTTGAAATAAGGGCTGCAGCAGCTAATATGAATATCCCAACAATAATGGACCAGCTGCCTATCGTCAGGCCCAGCTGGTAGTAGAGTCCTACATGCAGAACATCCCAGGGGGTTGCCCCTAAATCAGCTGTAATTAACAAAACAATCCCCAGGCTCATGACAAGCAGCCCTATTAGATAAATCAAAAACCTGGAACCGATTTGCCCTTTATTTTTCAGTATCATGTGCCCCAACGCTCCCCGCAAGACCTGCAAATATATATGAAGTTTAAATCCTTAGTAATATTATAGACTTTTGACATTATAGCATATTTTAGGAGGAAAAGGGGCGGGCCGGGATTGGACTCAGTACAATACCGGCTGTGGCCTAATTGATTTCGCAGCAGGAAATGTTATGGTATCTTAAATAGAAAGCGAAAACTTTGCTGAAAATTGATAGGCAGACTGAAGGCTGCCAGCAAAAGGCTGGAGTGATAACTTTGAACATTAAACCTCTTGCATTCCGGATGAGGCCTAGAACGATTGATGAAATCATTGGCCAGGAGCACCTTGTTTCAGAAGGAAAAATTATCTATCGCATGGTGCAGGCTAAGCAGCTGTCATCGATGATTCTGTACGGCCCCCCAGGTATAGGCAAAACCTCGATTGCAAGTGCCATTGCAGGGAGCACCAAATACGCTTTCCGTACTTTAAATGCTGTGACTAACAATAAAAAAGATATGGAAGTGGTAGCGGCAGAGGCCAAAATGTCCGGAAAGGTTATTCTGCTGCTGGATGAAGTCCATAGACTTGATAAAGGCAAACAAGATTTCCTGCTGCCCTATCTTGAAAATGGCAGCATCACTTTAATTGGCGCCACAACCAGCAATCCATATCATGCAATTAACCCGGCTATTAGAAGCCGATGCCAAATTTTCGAACTAAAGCCGCTGTCTGCTGATGATATAAAAAAAGCACTGACAAGGGCTTTACTGGATAAGGATCGAGGCCTTGGCAATAGACAAACGGAAGTTACCGATGATGCACTTACACATCTTGCCACCGCTTCAAATGGTGATGTCAGAAGCTCGCTAAATGCATTGGAATTGGCCGTCCTTTCAACTAAAGAAGATGAAGAAGGAATCATTAAGATTGATTTGTCTGTTGCCGAGGAATGCATTCAGCGCAAAAGCTTTACACACGATAAAGATGGAGATGCCCATTACGATGTCTTATCCGGTTTTCAAAAGTCCATCCGCGGAAGCGATGTAAATGCGGCATTGCACTATTTAGGAAGATTAATTGAAGCAGGCGACCTGCAAAGCATAAGCAGAAGACTTTTGGTTATTGCCTATGAAGATATTGGACTGGCATCGCCGCAAGCCGGAGCCAGAACCCTTGCAGCTATAGAAACAGCTGAAAGGATTGGATTCCCGGAAGCAAGGATTCCGCTTGCAAATGCGGTTATTGAGCTCTGCCTCTCTCCAAAATCCAATTCAGCATACACAGCATTGGATTCCGCAATAGCGGATATCCGCGCAGGCAAAAGCGGTGAAGTCCCTGATCACTTGAAGGACGCCCACTACAAAGGAGCAAAAGAGCTTGGCAGGGGCATCGGATATTTATACCCTCACGATTATGAAACAGGCTGGGTCAAACAGCAGTACTTGCCTGACAGAATTAAAAACAAGGTATATTATCAGCCTAAGAAAACAGGCAAATTCGAACAGGCATTAGCATCTGTCTATGAAAAACTTCTTAAATAGCAAAAGGTCTGGCAGCAATGCCAGACCTTTTGCTATTTGCGCTTTTAAGCAGAAACATCCCTTTTATTAAACACATAAAATGCAAGTACCTGGAAAAGCAGAAAATATATAAATATCATCATGATGGAAAATCCAATCGTCATCCCGTGAACCATTGGCATTCCTTCAAAATATTGAAGGAGGTCTGTATTGGCAAAAAGGCTGTACTTGGCCCAATCATATTTCATTGCAATCAGCCTTGTGACCTGTCCTCCCATAAACATCAGAAACAGGGAAAGTCCTATCGCCAGCGAGCTATTCCTGAAAACAGCTGAAATCATAAAAGCCATGGTTGCAAGCATAAGCATATTAATGGATTTAAGACCATAATAAGCTATCAGATGAAGTCCCATGCTTTGTTCTATCACTGTTCCATTGTAATAATATAAATAAGGAAATGCTTCTGCAGGAAATCCAAAGAGGAGTCCGCCCAGCAGTGCTGAATATCCGAAGAGGACGGCCAGCACCAGCAGACCGAATAAAATCACGGTAATATACTTCGCTCCCAGGATTTTAACTCTTTTAATAGGCCTAATCAAAAGTAGTTTGATGGTTCCCCATGTAAACTCACTCGCCACGATTCCCCCGGCAATAATAATCGTAAACAGGCCGGCAAATTCAATCAGCTGTGAGGTATCAGATACAAATCCCCAGACAGAGTATTCCTGATTCGGTGAAATATCATTCTTAATTCTGTATTCGTTTATGGCAATCTCCCTCTGATACTGTTCCTTCATATCTCTGGGAGCCATTTCCCCCATCTCTTCAAGCTGTTTTTTATAGCTTTCGTTTTGAGTCTGCAGTCCCTTTTTCCATTCCGAATTATCCGGGACTGTCCCTCCGCTTTCCTGATATTTTATAAAGGCGCCTGCAACAGTCGTCATAATTAAAAGAAGTCCGATCATGACGTATGTGCCCGGCCGCCTAAAAATTTTCATCCATTCATTTTGAATCAGTCCGAGCATCACCTGCACCCCCTTTGTACTCTGTTACTTCCAGAAAACGGTCTTCCAATGTTTTGGTCACTTCACGAACGGCAAATATTTTCATATCTTCCTGGACAAACACTTTTATCATTTCAGGTATATCTTCCCGGACAAGCGAAAGTATCACACTAGTTTCTGTAAGCTGTACAGGCAAACCAGGATGTGCCCCTTGTAAAATTCCGTTTGCTTTTCTAGGATCATCCACTTCTACTTCGTAAACTTTTTCTTTCCCCTGTACAAAATCACTGATGTGCTGAACATCAATCAACTTCCCGTTTTGAATAATGCCGATTCTGTCACACATCATTTCCATTTCAGATAGTAAATGGCTGGAAACAATGACAGCCATTTCTCTTTCTCTTGCAAGCATCCTCAGGTGATCCCGAATCTCCCTGATGCCGGCAGGGTCAAGCCCATTCGTAGGTTCATCCAGAATGAGGATTTTGGGATCATGCAAAAGACACTGTGCCAGACCAAGCCTCTGCCTCATGCCTAGCGAGTATGTTCTGACTTTATCATGAATCCGATCCGCCAGTCCTACAAGCTCAACCGTTTCATCAATTTTTTCTCTAGTTATACCTTTTGACATTCGTGCATAATGAACCAGATTTTGATAGCCTGACAAAAACTTATACATCTCAGGATTTTCCACAATGGCTCCAATATGGGAAACCGCCTTTTCAAAATCTGTTTTGATGCTGCTGCCAAGAATTTTAATGTCCCCGGAAGTAATGCCGATCAAGCCCACCAGCATTCGAATAGTGGTGGTCTTCCCCGCACCGTTTGGGCCAAGGAAACCGAATACCTCCCCCTTTTTCACCTCAAAGCTGACAGAATCAATAATCGTTCTTCCTTTTATTACTTTTGTAACGTCCTGTATTTCTACAAGAGTATCCATTTAGGCAACCTCCTCCCATCTTTTAAAGTCCGGTTCTTTGCAGACGCCTTTAAAGTCGGGATTATTATTTGACTTACACTATTTTACCTTTCAACAACTGAGAATGGAATATTTTCATCTATTAGGGTGACGATAAGCCTAACAATCGTATTTTCCGAGGTGGTTAAAGGAATGAAGGAACGGAAAGATTTATGGAAACCGGAAGAGGATCAATTACTCGAAGAGACAGTACTTGAATACACATCAAATGGGGATTCAAAAGCATCAGCTTTTAAGAAGGCAAGTACTGAACTCGGCCGTACAGTTTCAGCCTGCCAATACCGCTGGAACACAGTCATAACAAAAAGGACAGATTATGGAACCCAAGAAATCTCAAGCAATAATGCAGCCTGTCAAACCCATGAAAATCCTGACTCTGTTCCCCCTGAAAATCTGGCTCAAGTTATACGCTTCCTAAGGAACTTTGCGAAAACACAGCCTATTTCAGAGCAAATGAAGGAAAATAAACGTCTGCATGAAGAACAAATGCACTTAAAACTTCAAAATCAGCAGTTAATTAGAAGGTTGAAGGAAAAAGAAGCGGAATTTAAACATCAACTTATGCAATATGAGGAAATGGCAAGCATCCTGAAAGAAGCCGACCAGCTTCTGAAGCATGAAAGCAATGAAGAGAAAAGAGCTGTTCATTGATTCGAGGATTCCAAAACATTAATATGCGCAAAGACCGGCCTGCAGAAAGCCGGTCTCTTTTCAGTCATTTACACGTGCAATTTTAATATCGCTTAGTAGTTCTCTAGTTACGTAGCTAGCCATGATTAAACCTGCAACAGAAGGAACAAATGCGTTGGAAGAAGGCGGCATTTTGGCCTTTCTTATTTCAGCATCATCTTTTCCAACTGTTTTGCGGACATCTTCCCGGATAACGATCGGGCTTTCATCGGAGAATACAACCGGAACGCCTTTTCTGATTCCTTCTTTTCTCAGGCGTGTGCGGATAACCTTAGCAATCGGGTCAGTATGAGTTTTGAAGATATCAGCAATCTGGAACCTGGTCGGATCCATTTTATTTGCAGCACCCATGCTTGAGATCATTGGAATCCCTCTGTTCAGGCATTCTTTCATTAGATGAATTTTATAAGAAATCGTATCGGAAGCATCAACTACAAAGTCGAGTCCATAATCAAAGAATTGCTCATAGGTTTCTTCTGTATAAAACATTTTTAAAGCAATAACTTCACAGTCAGGATTGATATCCTTGATTCTTTCTTTCATTAAATCCACCTTTGGTTTCCCGACAGTGGATAATAAAGCGATGACCTGCCTGTTCACATTTGTAATATCAACATCGTCTTTATCAACCAGAACAAGCCGTCCAACACCGGAACGCGCCAGTGCTTCCGCTGCAAAGGAACCAACTCCGCCGATGCCCAGTACTGCCACGGTACTATTTTTCATTTTTTCAAGGCCTTCTTTGCCAATAGCCAATTCATTCCTGGAAAATTGGTGAAGCATATATAAATCAACTCCATCAGATGTTATTTAAAAAGCATGTATTATCTTATACCCGATAATGAATATATCATACTTGAATTTTAAAGCAAGTAGTTCTATAGGATTAATGACATTAACATTTTAAGCAATAATTAAATCGAAACTTTCTATCCAATAGTGTTAACTGCGCTATCATATTTAATCCTTGTAATCATAACAGCAATAGCTCAGTTCAAGTACGAACATAAAGAACAGGACAAACAAAAAAATCCATGCTCACGAGCATGGATTTTTACAATCGTATGTACTAAAGAGTCCCAATCGTGCCGTCGCTATTGATGCCCTCGTTTTGAACCCGCACTCAGCAGGTGGGTGTCCTGTTTCCTGCGTTTGTAAGTCCTCATCCATGAGGCTTTTACGCTGCGGGAAAACTCCGGACTCCCGAAGGAATAATGTTGGTCAAAATTTCAGGTTTTACAACGAACACATCAGGACTCTTTATTTATTGATATGATCATATCACACGGTTTCTTCTTTTTCAAGCTGATGAAATGGAGCTAATTTGAACATTTTTATCCACTTTCTTCCTTGAAGTTATGGAACCTGCCTTAAAATCAGGAGTTACTTCCCAGTTTATTTTTCTGAAAAATGTGTTTTTTTAACCATTTAATCATTATATAGGAAATTACTCACTTTTTTTCAAATTAAGCGCTAAGTGCAAATCATTAAGCTGGGACTGGCTAACTTCACCAGGAGCTTCTGTTAGCACACAGCTCGCACTGGCTGTTTTAGGGAAGGCAATCGTATCCCTCAGATTTGTTCTGCCAGCAAGCAGCATTACAAGTCTGTCTAATCCAAGGGCAATTCCGCCATGCGGAGGAGTGCCATATTCAAATGCTTCAAGCAGGAATCCAAACTGTTCAACAGCTTCCTCTTTTGAGAAGCCAAGCACACTGAACATTTTTTCTTGAACGTCTCTTTCGAAAATACGCAATGATCCGCCGCCAAGCTCGTAGCCGTTTAATACAAGGTCATATGCTTGTGCACGGACTTGAGCAGGATCTTTATCAAGAAGATCTAAATCTTCTCTGGCAGGCATTGTAAAAGGATGATGGGCTGCATAATAGCGGCCTTCTTCCTCATCGTATTCCAGAAGCGGCCAGTCTGTAACCCAAAGGAAGTTAAACTTGCTTTGATCAATCAGATCAAGCTCTTTTCCAAGCTTTAATCGCAGAGCGCCGAGTGCATCTGCCACAACATTTTTCTTATCAGCCACAAAGAGGAGCAAGTCTCCTGGTTCTACTGACAGAGCAGCATAGAATGCTTTTTGCTCATCCTCAGTCACAAACTTGGCAATCGGACCTTTTAAACCGTCTTCTTCCGCTTTTAACCATGCAAGCCCTTTTGCACCATAAACAGCAGCAAACTCTGTTAGGGCATCAATATCTTTTCGTGAATACTTTCCTGCACCATTTTTTACATTAATGGCCTTAACCTGTCCCCCGGAAGCTACTGCTCCGGCAAATACTTTGAAGCTTGACTCTTTTACTATTTCCGATAAATCCGTCAATTCCATCCCAAAGCGTGTATCCGGCTTATCAGATCCAAAACGGTCCATCGCTTCCTGATAGGTCATGCGCGGGAATGGAAGCTGGACATCCAGGCCTTTCACTTCTTTCATGATCTTTTTCATCATGTTTTCCATTAGGCCGATGATTTCTTCCTGGCTCATAAAACTCATTTCGATGTCGACCTGAGTAAATTCAGGCTGGCGATCTGCACGCAGGTCTTCATCACGGAAGCATCGTGCTATTTGGTAATAGCGTTCAAATCCGCCTACCATTAATAACTGCTTAAAGATTTGAGGAGATTGTGGAAGAGCATAGAATTCACCCGGATGCACACGGCTTGGAACTAAATAGTCACGGGCTCCTTCCGGTGTGCTCTTCGTTAAGATCGGTGTTTCAACATCAAGAAATCCTTCGCTGTCCAGATAATCCCTCATCGCTTTTGTTACTTGATGACGCATCTTAAAGGTATCAAACATAATAGGGCGTCTCAAATCCAAATAGCGGTATTTAAGGCGGACATCTTCGGAAACATCCGCTTTATCATCAATGACAAAAGGAGGTGTTTTTGCTTCATTGATGATAGTCACTTTCTCTGCTTTAATCTCAATGCGCCCTGTTTTCAGGTTCTCATTGATGGTGCCTTCTTCACGCGCAATTACTTCTCCCTCTATATCTAGAACAAATTCATTGCGGATCTTCTCAGCTGCT
>Ga0180215_1002322_pt1 | contig 19372 bp, 24 predicted proteins | sample eDN3rd37CBELigBY_FD_128871 | JGI IMG/M metagenome (GOLD analysis project Ga0180215, IMG submission 128871) | Enriched backyard soil microbial communities from Emeryville, California, USA - eDNA 3rd pass 37_C BE-Lig BY (version 2) (version 2) | ecosystem: Environmental > Terrestrial > Soil >... | reverse complement strand
CTGATGAGACTGCGCTAGAGCTTGCTGATAGCAATAACACTGAGGTCGACTTACCTGCTGATGAGACTGCGCTAGAGCTTGCTGATAGCAATAACACTGAGGTCGACTTACCTGCTGACGAGATTGCGCTAGAGCTTGCTGATAGCAATAACACTGAGGTCGACTTACCTGCTGACGAGACTGCGATAGAGCTTGCTGATAGCGATAACACTGAGGTCGACTTACCTGCTGTCGATGAAATTGCCGAAGAACTTACCGATAATGACGATTCCGCAGATGATTTACCTGTCGATGAGACAATTGAGGAATTTACTGACAGCGACGTTACTACGGACGTTTTACCTACCGAAGATACAGCTAATAACCTGACTGCTATTGATATCTCTGTTGAAAACCCAACTACCGTTGATTTTACTGAGGATCTAACAGATATTGATAACATCGAAGACTTACCTAACCTCGAGATGACTGACGTTCATCCTACCCTTGACAGCACTGATAACGACTTACCGAGCCATATTATAACTGACGAACACACTCCTACTGATATTTCCGAAAACGAATCCTTCAATACATTAGCTGAAGAGCTGCCTGCAAATGATGATTTAGAAGATGATAAGTAACCCGCTAAAAAACCCCCTACTCCCTTTTATTCAAGAATAGTGTGTTAAGGCAAGAGCCTCGGACATATATTCTATAGACATCATCGTTACAATTCAGGGAGGCGGTTCAACTATGCAATGGTATATTAAGGTGTTAAAAAATTATGTAGGTTTTCAAGGCCGAGCAACACGTCAGGAATATTGGATGTTTATTCTAATGAACTTTATTGCTGCCTGTATTCTTTCCATTGTGGAGTTAGTTCTTGGCATTCCTGGTGTTTTGACAGGAATATATGGCTTGGCAGTTTTCCTACCTTCGTTAGCCGTTCTTGTTCGAAGATTACATGATATCGGAAAAAGTGGCTGGTGGTTCTTGATTTCCTTCATTCCATTTATCGGTACCATTGTATTGATCGTATTTGCCTGCCTGGAAAGCCAGCCTGGAGAAAATCAGTATGGACTGAATCCAAAGCATTCCTATTAATTATCTTCTTACGACTATACCGCCTGAACTAGAGGCGGTTTTTTTATGCAGCAAAAAGGCTTACAGTTTAGCCTGCAAGCCTGCTCAAGCGATTAGCTTCTTAGTATGATATTACTTAAATCCTTCTCCAAGGATACTGGCATCTTTTCTCTCAGCTGAGCCAATTAGTTTTTGTTTAAAAATATTTTCCTTTTGCTCAATTAGTGCATCCCGCTTACCTCTGTACACATACTTCTTTTTTAGAATCTGTTTTTTCTGATTATAGAATAGAACAAATCGCTTCAATGGTAGATTTGGATTTGTATTAATCCAATTAATTTTAAATGTGGATGCACCTTCCCATTCTTCTACTGAAAGCATATGGGCCAGAATCCGTAGTTGTTTTAAATTAAACTCAGGAGTCAACCGCACTTCCCTTTCAAGCAAAAGAGTTGGATCTTCAAGTTCAAGCGGCTGTTTCAATATGACATCCTCATCCTTAATCTTTTGTTCTAATTGTGAAAATTCGATTTTTGGATACAATTTTCCAATCAACTCCTCATAACATTTAGCCTAATAGCGTAAAGGGTTATAATCAACTATTCAAAATGGATAAATAATTTTATTATGATAATCGTTCATAAATGCAACTTTCATTACATTTTTTGTATCATCCAATGGACTAATAGTTGTCATATTTATTATCATAATATACTTTATAGAAGTTACCAACTCTAATGCATCAGATTAATACGTATTGTTTATTTATTTACACTTCACGATTGTACACTGTTTATTATTCATATAGCAATATTTCAAACGAATGATTTATGAAAAAAAATAAGATTAAAAGATCAACCCTTATGTTAACCCGATTTATTAAAGATTTACTTAACTAAGACAATTAGAAAAGGCAGTACAATAAAAGAAATAAGCGTTGTCCAAAGAATACTTTTCGTTACAATTTTAGGAGAAGCATCAAACTTTGCGGCTAATATACCTGCATTCACGGCAACTGGCATACATGCCAAAATGAGTAAGACCGAAAATAAAAGTCCTTGAATTTTAAGTATAGATAGACAAATCAAAGCGATTCCAGGTGCAATAAGTAATCTCATCCCCATACCCAACCAATAGGCTGTATGTGTTTTTCTATCCAGCTGCTCCGTTTTCACATTCATCATCTGAGCACCTAAAATAGCCAAAACAATGGGTGAATAGGCATCAGCAATCATCGAAAATCCGCTCGCAATACCACTGGGTAACGGAAGCTCAAAACTACGAAATAATAATGCCAGCATAGCTGCATAAATGGCGGGTAACGAAAATACGGATTTAATGGCATTTTTTATTGAAAAGTGCGAACGGGCGGCGAAGTAAATTCCTACCGTATTCACAATAATCATTTGCAGGACAATAAAAACCGATGCCTTGTCGAGCCCTAATTGGCCAAAGCCAAGTAATATCAAAGGTATTCCATAGTTGACACAGTTGGTAAATGCCGAAATAAGTGTAAGACCAGCAATATCATTTTGTGATAGCGCAAGCAGCTTCCCTAAACCATTAGCTGTTCCCCATAGTAATAAAAGATTTAACAGCGAGAATGCAAAGGTTAGGTAAATGTCCTGATGAGACACTTCCGCATTCATTAACGTATCAAAGATCACAACAGGAGTAAAATAATATAGAACTAAGACTAAAAGTGGTTTAATATCAAGCTGCTTGAACTTACTAAGTAATGCCCCGGCAATTACTGGTATCGCAAGCGGAACAAGCACGTGAAAAAGGGTAAAAAAAACATTTTGAATCATGATCAATAATTCCTCTCTAACCAGAAAATATAAGTGTAAAAGGGCAATAAGTTGAAATGGAGTTCTATATTCACCATTTTTCCTATATTTCAACATTATACTACAGTTTTCTATAATAATAAGAAATTGTAAGATACTAGCCTACCGAAATTTGATAGAACGACCAATTACATAAAAAACAAATAAAAGACAGTCTCTAAATTGAGACTGTCTTCTATATAAAATAATTATCCTACATTCCATCGAATTAACTGTCCTGCATGTGTTAAACCACCGCCGAAGCCGTATAACAATAGAATGTCCCCATTCTTGACCTTACCTTCACGAACACCCATATCAAGTGATAAGGGAATCGTTGCTGCAGATGTATTTCCGTACTCAACAAGGCTATATAATGTTTTTTCAATCGGGAACCCACTTTTATGGCAGATGGATTCAATCATCCTTAAATTGGCACTATGCGGTATAAACCAATTAACATCACTTAATGGCATTGAGGCTTTCTCCAGAACCTCTTTCATTCCTCTGGGTACTGTTGTAACAGCCCATTTGTAAACCTCACGTCCATTTTGTACAAATTTATTACTCTTCATAAGGTCTTCCTCAAACATGCGAGTTGATAAATCAGAGCAATACAGATTTTTTCCTTTTTTTCCTTCTGTTCCTAAATGGTAGGAAAGGAAGCTAGGCTGTTCCTCATCATACTCTACAAGTACTGCTCCACCGCCATCACCAAATAGAATACAGGTAGACCGATCTTCATAATCCGTAATTTTTGAAAGGGTTTCTGCTCCAATAACGAGAATTTTCTTATGTAAACCGGATGTAATAAGACCGTTTGCAACATGCAGCCCGTATGCAAATCCTGAACAAGCGGCATTAACATCAATGGAGCCGGTTTGTTTGATTCCTAGTTTTGCTTGAACTAGTGAAGCAACGCTTGGGGTTTTGAAATCAGGAGTCATTGTGCAGGCAATAATCATATCAATATCTTCAAGAGATTTATCGTATCTTTCGACCAAATTCAATGCTGCTTTATAACCGATATCACTTGTATGCTCATCTTCTGTTGCAATTCTTCGCGCTTTAATACCTGTACGTTTTACAATCCATTCATCATTTGTTTCAACTAATTTTTCTAAATCATCATTCGTAAGTCTCTTTTCAGGGACATATGCACCTATTGCCGTAATACGAGCTTTTGATAAAATCATTGTATACCCCCTTTAATTCTGAGTTTTCAACTTTTACTCATTTTACCACTTATTACTAAGACTAGATACTAATTTGATGTCAAAATAGAAAAAAAGAGCTGTTTTCTCCATTCATGCTTCCCTATTCATACCTGTTGTAATCAAGTACTATTATTGATTTTGTTTTAGATAGCCCTTACATTTACTCAAACATAAAAAGCCAGGAACGTTATTCCCAGCTTAGTCGATAAAACCATTTTCTTTTAACTGCTCAAAGGCTGCATTTTGATTTTCTTCTTTAATCTGATATTCAAGGTTTCCATCCACAATTTTTGCGCAGCGTCCTCCAAATGGCTTTAAGGTTTCTTTAATGGCTTTAATATCATGGGTCCCTTTTAACTGATAATTAACTTTCACTTTTATCACCTCCATAGATTACTATAAAGAAGTGATAAAAGAATTTCTGTGATAAAACTAACAACAAAAAATTAATTATCGTGCTGGATTATTTAATGATCCTATCATTCAACAGTCTTCTTCATATCCTCAATAAATTCCTGAACCGCCTCTTCTTTAGTTGCCCATGAGGTAACCAAACGAATCGCTGAAGTATCCTGATCTACTTTTTCCCAAATTAAAAAAGAGTACTTCTTTTGGAGCTCGGAGATTAAGGAATTCGGTAAAATCGGGAAGATTTGATTTGATGGTGAATGGCTAAGAAAAGTATGCCCCGCTTTCGTTATTTCCTTTCTCAGCCTATCTGCCATTCTATTGGCATGCATCGCCAATTCATAGAACAAATTATCCCCGAACAGTTCTACAAACTGAATTCCCAATAGTCTCCCTTTAGCAAGGAGTGCTCCCTTTTGCTTCAAATGGAAGCGGAATTCCTCTTTAAGATGGTGATGACTAATAACCAGTGCCTCTCCAAGCAAGGCTCCATTCTTTGTACCGCCAATATAAAAGGCATCGACTAGATTTGGAAGATCACTTAGCTGGAGATCATTTTCTGCAGAACATAAAGCAGATCCTAATCTTGCTCCATCCATATATAAGATGAGGTTGTTTTCCTTACAGAAATGACTTAACTGCTCCAACTCCTCCTTATTATAGATTGAACCGATTTCAGTTGAATTCGATAGGTACACAAGCTTTGGCTTGACCATATGCTCATCAGTATGAAAAATAAGTACATCCCGTAAATGCTTTGTCGTTAGCTTTCCATCAGTGGTTTCAACAGCTATCACTTTGTGCCCTGTTGCTTCAATTGCACCTGTTTCATGAGTAAAAATATGACCAGTACTCGCTGCGATTGCCGCTTCGTGAGGTCTTAAGAAAGCTGAAATTGCGATTAAATTTGTTTGAGTTCCGCCTGATAAAAAGTGAATATCTACGTTTGCCTGGTCTAATCTTTGCTTAATTAATTCGATTGCTTTCTCTGAGTAGCGATCTTCACCATAGCCATTTTCCTGCACAAAGTTTGATTCCATTAGTGCAGTTAAGATTCTTGGATGTGCACCTTCGCTGTAATCATTTTTAAAACTATACATAAGTTAGCTCCCTATTATTGTTTTTTTCATTATCGTAACATAATAAATACTCAATTTCCTTCTCATTCTGCCAGATGAACTATAATTTCAGTACTCTTTCCTTCTCGAATTCAATAGGATTGTCTTTTAAATATCGATCAAAAAATTGCAGGATGACTTCATTTGTCGTTTCAATACATTCGCGTGCGTCGACTGCTCCTGTTCCCAGCAAATTTGATAAAATAGGTGAAACGATTGGTAAATCGGTAAAATTCATATGCTCTGAATTCCTTATGATTACCTGATAGGAATGATTACTGTTTTTGTGTACAGCATTATTTGGATAATCTGGATTCCCCTTAGTCTCATCTTCATAATGAGATTCATTATAGAAATTTAGAATAGGCTTTGGATATGGCTCATCTGTCAAGAGCTCTTTTCCGTTCATAAAACCGATGACTTCCCCTAGCATTGTTCCATCAAGAACAATCACCGCGTCCACAGTTTCATCTATTCTGCCAATTTTTGCAGCCGTTGCTCCACCCAGTGAGTGACCCATAACACCAATACGCTCAAGGTCAATTAGCTGAAATATATTTTCAGTTTCACTACCAGTCATTTTTTTGATTTTATCAATAACAAAGGTCATATCCTCTGTTCTAAGCTTCATCCATGCTTGTTCCATGACAAACAATTCCTTACCCTGTATTTCCCCATTTGTTGCTTTTATCGCATCATTCATAAAATCCATATTGGTTATCACCCTTTTTCCGTCCACCTGCTCTGTCAAAAAAGCATGAAAGGTATGATCAATACTAGCAACTACATATCCATTGCTGGCCAATTCTTGATAAGTAGAATAGTTGCTGGTGCGAAGCCCAAATGCACCGTGAGAAAAAACCACAAGAGGAAACTTTTTATCTGCTTGCTTTGAAGGATACCAAAACTGAACCGTTACTTTTCGATTATCATCAGCTTCCTCTGTGAAAAGCTCTTTTCTTGATTGATCGGTCCAAGTAAAACTTTTTGTACTCACTGAATTTTCACCTGTTGTCTTGATTGGCTCATAAGGAGGGAAAAGCAGGAGAGGAAAAATAGCTAAGGCATAAAGAATAACCCGGCCCAAAAAGCCAAGTATCATTTTCGACTTCTTTAATGGTTTATTCCCTATATGTCGGAGAAGTGTCACAAGTCCAAGCAGTGCCTGTACCCCCAAAAGGATGCCAAGCATCATCCAGTTCAATCCCCAATCAATGATAGGACTGATTACCAGCAGTAAAAAAATTGAAAAAAGTACAATACTGAGAATAGATTTACCCCTTTTTACATTTGATTTTTTCAATATGCTTACTACAATCATCCCGATTTCAATTGAAATGAATAGAAGAAACACCATATTTCCTAGCATACTATCGCCTCCCACTTCTACTTCAAACATCGTGGATTCCTTCACAAGGCAAACTTTGGGAAACTTTCATCGAATGACATTTTCATGATTTGAAGAAGTGCTATGCTTAAATTGTTCTCTATTCATTATAGCACCCTAATATGGAAAATAATGTGACTGTCTCTTGAATTTTCCAATTATCTTTAACACAAAAAACCAAATCACATTTCTTTGATTTGGTTTAGGCATACTATGATTTTATTAATGATTAAGAGAAAATTCTTCCTTGTAAATAGAAAAAGTGTTTTTACCTTTTAATTTTGCCTGGTACATAGCTATGTCTGCTTTTTTAATTAATTTATCAATAGCATCCCCATCATTATTATAAAAGGCAATTCCAATACTGGTTGATACAAGAATATCCTGTTGATTTATGATAAAAGGCTGATTGATTTCGCTAAGGATCGTTTCCACTAGCTTAATTGCACTGTACTTATCTATGTTCGGAAAGAAGCCAATAAACTCGTCTCCTCCTAATCGAGTAATCGTATCGTTTTTTCGTATACAACGTAAAAGACGATTGGCGACCTCCTTTAACAGGAGATCCCCTATTTCATGGCCAAAGGAATCATTCACTGCCTTGAATCCATCTAAATCCATAAAAATAATGGATGCTAACGTTCTGGGAGTATCTGAAAATTGAGGGGATAGGGTACGATGAAAATTCTCCTCAAACTGCCTCCGATTCGGAAGACCTGTTAGCATATCCTTAAACGCTAAATCACGCAGAAGTATTTCACTTCTTTTTCGTTCTGTAATATCCAACATGGAGCCGATGATTTGTGCTTGGCCATCTTTTAGGATGATTGTTCCGTAAATTTCTATATCATACATACTTTGATCCTTTTTAATGCCTCTCACTTCAATTCTCGATGTTTTATCTTCCCTATCCAGTTTTCGTCTGATCGACTCCATTACGACAGGCAAATCATCAGGATGGACTAAGTCTAAAATAGACATTCCAATTAGTTCCTCTTTTGCATACCCAGTCATTTCAATAAATTGCTGATTAGCATACTTGATTTTTCCATCTATTAACGTATAAGTTCCAATTAAGGAGCTTTCTGCTAATACAATATATTTATCATTAACCTGTTTTAGCTTTTTTTGCTGCCTACTCACAATAATCGTGAAAGGAGTTAATATCATCAGTAATACAATACTGTCAATCAGCATTTCTTGACCAGAACTATTTATATTAAAATACCGATTCAATATATCTTGGAGTACAAGCATCTCTGCTTCTTTTATGATAAGTACACCTATAATGATCAAGATGGACTGAAAAAGCCCTCTTCTGTATTTTTTTCTTCGAAAATCCATGATGTCTCTCCTAAAAAAACATATGTCTATACATCCTATTGTATTTCTTCAATCACACCCATACAAGAAAAATATTATAATAATATGGCAGGAAGTTATAGGGCCATCCTCAGTAACCAAAAGTCTTGATTCAGAAACAAGTTCACGCGATAATGAGTTAATTAAGGAATTTCGTAAGGAGTTTAAAAATGAAAAGAATTATTCAAAATTTTATTAAGGGACTTTTAACCATTGTCCCAATTATTTTAGTTGTTTTTGTCGTCTTTAAGATTTTTATGTTTTTAGATGGCCTGCTAGGAAATTATTTAAAACCCTATTTAAAAGAGGATTACATACCTGGGATTGGATTACTTTTCACCTTTATCCTGATTACCATTTTAGGCTGGCTGTCTACAAAGTTTTTTACAGGTACACTATTCCGGGTTATTGACAGATTGCTAGAAAGGATTCCTTTAATAAAAACCATCTATTCGGTTATCAAGGATACGTTTTATTCCTTTCTTGGAGAGAAAAAATCGTTTTCAAAGGTGGCAATTGTAACAATTCCTGGAACAGAAGTGAAGACCATTGGATTTATTACGACAGAAGATCTGGAAGGCTTTTATACTCCATTAAAAGATCATGTGGCTGTATATGTTCAACAAACCTTTCAAATAGCCGGTGTTACCCTTTTAATCCCAAAAGACCAGGTTGAAGTGATTGACGTAAAGCCTGAGGATGCAATGAAATTTATTCTTTCTGGCGGAATGACCTCAAATCACGGACAACCCTATAGGAATCAATAACTGAATCCTCTATTAATAGTGAAATCTAAAGAACGCACTTAAATAATAAAGCAAGTGCGTTTTTTAGATTTCATACTTCCTTTTGAATTTCTCCCCTTTTCCACGATATCTTACATGAAGCTTCTTTGATAGCAAAATAGAAATATGCTGTTTAATAATCGTGAAGCTGTACAACCTAGAATTAATATCCTATCCAATACCTTTTTGTAATAGTAATCAAGCTGTGATTGGGATCATTCAAGCTTATAATTTCTATGATAATTTTCTCTTAAGAAGGTGATTATATTGGTATTTCGTGGAGATGCTCATAAGCTGTATAGTAAACTAAACAAAATACAAAGTATTGAATTCATCCAAACGAAGGAATTATCTGAGGTTCAGGAAATTCGATCCTTTTATCGTACAGTTAGTACTGATTTATTAAAATTGGTTTATTATCGTATGATTAAGGAAAAAAACGGTTCTGGAATAATCCCCATTTTTGTCACTGCCATTCCTTGGTTTATTTTTCTCTTTTCAAGTAAGCTACAGGAATTTCTTTTTCGAGAAGGCGGTTTGCTTTGGCTTCCCTTTAGTATTATTTATATTTGTATTCTCATCATCAGTGTTGTGCTGCATTTTCGTGAAAAAGCCTGGGCAGGTCTGCATATTGAGATCATTCAGGATGTAATTGCAGAACGAAATGCTGAAGCATCTCCATAAAACATACTTAATGAACAGTATAATTAACCCTCTGTGTTAAAAAACATCCAATATTCATATATTTAAACTAACCATTATTGGATGGTGACTCTCATCATAGGGGGTATGATGTTGTCCAGAAAAATTGCTGTGGCGATCATTCATGGAATTGGAACCCAAAAGGAAGATTTTGCGTTGAGGATGGAGAAGAAATTAAGGAAGCGGTTTATCAAACAATTAAAGAAATTGAAGCCTAATGTCCAGGAGCCTGAATCACAATTAGTCATTAAGCCCATTTGCTGGGCCGATACCTTTGCAGAACCAGAGAATATACTATGGGAAAAATTTCAATCAGAAAAACTAGATTATAAGCTTTTGAGAAATGCCATGATCCATGTACTAGCAGATGCCATCGCCTATCAAAGATCCCCTTCTCAAAAAAACTTCTATAAAAAAATCCACATGAGAATAGATGAAAAGTTAAATGAATTGGCTTGTGAAACGGGAGACGTGGAGGCACCTTTATGTGTCATTGCTCATAGTCTGGGTACGGTGATCACCAGCGACCATTTTTATGATCTACAGCAAGGAAAAAGGATAGCGGATCCACTTGATAACCCTCTCGTGAAAGGAGAGACCCTTACCCTGTTCTATACAATGGGGAGCCCTATTGCCCTATGGAGTATCAGCTATGACGAATTTGACAAGCCGATTGAAGTCCCGGCAAAAAGGATCAAAGAGTATTATCCAAATACAGGAGAATGGATTAATTTTTACGACAAGGATGATATCATCGCCTACCCCCTCGATCCATTATATGGAAGTCAATATGTAAAAGATCGTCAAGCAGCTGTCGGCGGACTCTTGACCGGGTGGAACCCACTCTCACACAGTCAATACTGGACAGCCAATCAAGTCATTACACCAATTGTCAACGGACTCATCAAAACTTGGCTGGAGGTAAATAAATAATGAAGCATGGGGACGGTTCTTCTGCTTCCAGTTGGAAGCAAAAGAACCGTCCCCATGCTTTCTCCAGTTTTATAGTAGTCCCACCATTTGAAGACCGTGGTAAATTCCATCCTCTTCTACGGATTTTGTGACAAATTTAGCTGCTTTTTTTACTGTCTCTTCTGCGTTCCCCATGGCAATACTGTTTTTAACGGCTGTAAGCATTTCAATATCATTTAGTCCATCACCAAAAGCATATTGACGCTCCGCTGGAAAACCTAGCTGAGCTATGATTTTCTGAATACCCTGTGCTTTAGATCCACCTTTTGGCAGAACATCCACTGAAACAGGATGCCATCGAACAAAGTCAAAATCATGAAATTCCTGTTCATATTGTTTTTCTTCCCCTTCTGTACAAAAAAGAAGAGTCTGATATAGTTCACGTTCTTTATAATAATACGGATCATGCTCAGGAAAACGGTCTATCTTTAAGGTAGCAATACTTTCCTTTATATAGCTATGCTCTGGAACATTCGCTTTCATATCTTCATGGTCCATAAAGACAACGGGATGATTGTTTTCAAGAGCTGTTTCAGATAATTCCACCAGTGATGGAATTTTCAGAGGATTCGTATCTAAAACCTCTCCATTTAACACGACAAATTGTCCGTTATAACTAACATATGTATCAATATCTAATTCCTTTCGCAAATCCTCAAACATAAAAGGAGCTCGTCCTGTTGCAATAGCAACCACATGTCCAGCATCCTTCAGTTGAAATACTGCTTCTTTTGCAGTTTGAGGTAATTTCTTATCATGATTAAGCAAGGTTCCATCTATATCAAAAAAAATAACACTCTGTTCAGTCATTATTTGTCCTACCTTCCGAATAAGATTTAAAATCATCTGATTGTTACAAGTGTAACTTATGAAACCCGTTTCAAGTCAACTCTTTTGTAACAATTCTCACTTAACTAGTTTTTTATAACAGCAGTTAAGCGAATCATGGGGACGGTTCTCCTGCTTCATGGAAGCAAGAGAGCCGTCCCCAAATCTTAATTATTATCGTTCTTTTGACTAGGATTTGGGTTTGATTTATCAATAATTTGTTTTATTTCTCCCTCGTCCCCTTTTGCGTTGATGATTTCCATTATTTGATTGAGGCCCTCACTCGTTTGGTCAGTGTTATTTTTCATGGATAATCCTTCCTTCCTTTTTCTACTATTATTTTCATTATTATCAAATATTATCAACTGCAAAAGTGTGGGAGCTTTCTCAAATACTACCGTTACGTAAAAAATGTGAGATTAGCAGTCATTACAGGACAATGAACCGGCTTCTTTTCTTATTGGTTATCATTGTTTTTATTGGTCTGAAACATATTTTTTGACACAGCATTCAGCTTGTTGACAAATCGATTGAAACCGAACCCAACGAAGAAAGCGATACTTATTTGAGCATATGGAGTATCTCCATAATCAATAAATTCGATAAGTAATAAACCGCTGTCAATTAAAAAAACGGATATGACGGCGGTACCAGTTGCAAAGATGGGATAAAAAATATACATGATCCACTCACGATAGTTTGTTAATTCACCTTTCATGTAGTGGGAGCAAAACATATAAAGATGGCGTAAGGAACCTCCAATCGCCCCTGCAAAAAAATAATACAAAAAAATCTTGATATGAGAAATAAAAGGCAGTGACTTTTCCAAAGTTCCCACCCATAATGTACCCCCAGCAATAAAACTGCCGAAAAACAACAGGGAAAGATAAGCCAGTATAAATACTTTCAACGACTTCTTCACACAACATCACCCCCGCTTTGAATAATTTATCCTATGAGTCTTGGGCGACGTTCGTTCCATATGTAAACGGAGGGACAGTTCTATTGCTTCCTGGAAGCAACAGAACTGTCCCTCTGATTTTTGCAAAATAATTATCCAACTTGAATGTCTTTTGTTTGCTTTTTGTCTTTTTGAAAATCTACTGCTTTTTTACCATGTACTAAATAATACAGTAGGATTCCAATAAAGACGATGACTGCCATACAGAAATACAAGCTGCGAAATCCTATTAATGGCAGAATAAATCCTAATATGAAAGGACCGACGCCAATTCCAAAATCATAAAATACAAAGAAGGTAGATGTGGCTAAGCCCGTTCGAGTCTTCGGAGCTAGGTTGACTGCAACGGTCTGAGCACTAGATTGAAACGTTCCAAATCCGATACCAATCACAGCACCTGCAATTAGCAGGGTAATTGCGTGTTGGGCCTGGCTTAAAATAATCAACCCTGCACCAAATAGAAAAATTGATGGATAAATAATCATATTTTCTCCTTTTATATCAAACCATTTTCCTGTAAATGGTCTTGACACCAAGAGAAACGCTGCGTACATCACAAAGAAAAAGCTTGCTGCATTTACTAAATTAATTTCTTCAGCGTACGAACTTAAAAAGGATAAAATACTGGAGTAAACAAATCCAAAAACAGCCACAAGAATAGCGATTGGTATCGTACTTTTTTCAAAATAATCGCCAAGATGAAACCCACTCTTCGTTTGAAATGTTTTTGCTTCAATGCTCGTCTTTGGTATAGCTAAAAAGAGCGATGTGACGATTGCTACAACTGCAAATACAGTTGTGACGAGAAAGATAACAAAGTGATCGAAGTTTTGACTGATAAATAATCCGATAAAGGGACCCACTGCCATTGCCAAATTCATACTCGTTGCAAAATATCCCATTCCCTCTCCTCGTCGTGACATTGGAATGATATCGGCCGCAATTGTCCCGGTTGCCGTGGTGGCAATTCCAAAAGCAAACCCATGAAGAAAACGAATGAGAAATAATAACGGTAAGCTATTAACCGGAAAATACAATAACATGATAATAAGAAATAAACTTAGCCCTAGAAGCAACAGCCTCTTTTTGCCTACCCGTTCAATCATTTTCCCCGCTATTGGTCTTACGATAACCGCCCCGAGGACAAAGATACTAGAAGCAAGCCCCGCTTTACTTTGGGATGCATGAAACTTATCAATTGAATAAACGGCTAATGTGACCATTAATATGTAAAATGAGATAAATAATAAAAAGTTCGAAACTGAAACCATAATAAAGTCTTTTGTCCATAATTTATGTTCTTGATTCATCTGTTCTCCTTCCCTCTTACCTTAATTTCTCCTTTAAAACCTGAATCGTACGTAACGTTGTTTCTAAATCCTTTATGGCAATTTCATCGAGTAACCGATATTCGAATTCTTCAACAACCTTTATTGCCTCCTGAAAGGCAAGATCCCCCTTGTCAGTTAGTTGAATCCTCCGTTCCCGTTTATCTTTACTGGGAACCTTCTCAATCAGTTGTCTCTCTTCCAATCGATTCACCGTACGTGTAATAGTCGGCTTTTCAACATCTACATATTGGCTGATCTCAACCAATGTAGAGGCACCGAATTGCTTTAAATAGTACACAATAATCCATTGGGAATGATATAAACCAACACTCCCTAACTGTTCATTTAATTTTTTAATAAAAGACCTGGAAAACTGTAAATGCTGGTGAAAAAATGAAAGTGCCAAAATAAACCCTCCGGCCAAATTTAGTTATCTAGGTAACTAATATACTCTTATTTTCACAATTTGTCCATAAATAGAGGTCAAATCAATTACTCCGTTAAGAGCAATTGATTTGACCCCTGATTTCTTATCCAATGAAATTCATATATAATCCATTCATCTTAACTTCTATGTTAATGGTTCAAAATTAGTCACTTTACTTAGTTTATGGGCAATTAAATAAATGATCACATAGATGGGGAAAGAATAATAGATATGCCAATCTGTCATGACATAAAAACCAAACCATAAAAATAAAGGCTCCCCTATCCATGTATTCACACCTGCAAAAATCAAACTCTTTAGGAACGGAGATAATCTAGGTTTTATTTGAATTAATGTCATGACAAAAACAGGAAGTATAAACCAATCCCACGGTACATAGGAAGGGATAGTAGGAATTACTTTTCCAGTATAATACCACTTACCAAGTTGCACCCCTAAAAAATCAAGCCATGAAGAAATAATAAAAACAAACATCCCTGAGAATAACAGGCGATTCGAACTTTCTTTTTTTCGAAACCTAATCCAGAATATGATTGGCAGTAATGTAAATAAAAGGGATACCCAAAAATCCCAGTGAAATAAAGTATCTTCCTTCCAAATTTTAAAATATTCTTGATTTGCTGTCGAAACCTTATCATATATTTCATTAACCTCTTCTATCTTTTGTTTTGATTGTATTGGTTTCAACTTTATCGTTCCTTACTATTTTTTTATTAGTATTTGATAATGAAGTATAGTTATTCAACCAACCATTCATAAAAAATCACAAATACAGCTTGTTGTAAAAGCTTGTATAACAGAAATATATTTAGGGGGATAATAGGTTGTGAAAATTTCAAAGTTAGGAGGCTAATCGAATTGAAATCAAACAAAGAGCAAAAAAATACTAAACTAAATCGTAAGGAAAAGGGATCAAATAAATACAATGACAATCAGATGGACGAGAATGTTCCTGCTCAAAAAGATGGCTTTCGCTATGACTATAATGACAATATCTAAAGAGGATGCACATCGTTGCAATATAAAAAGAGAAGCACAGAACATGCTTGTGCTTCTCTTTCACCAATTTTAAAACCATTTTTACCACATAATAAAATCTATATAATTTCCCGTTCCTTTAATGATGGAAATTCCTTTATTTTGTAATTCTTGCCATATAGTTCGGTCAAGTTCAAATGGATCTTTCTTTTGGAGGGTTTCCAGCATAATTTCAGAAAAATTCATTTCATAATACTCCTCATGAATTTTGACGACAAATTCATAGTTTTCCAGCTTCATGACTATCACTTCGTAATCAGGATTCCATTCCTGCAGCTGCTTCTCAATATCCGTTGCTACCTGGATTAGGAACTCCTCCGATGACATAGCATCGGCCATACTCCTTCTTTCAGGTCTGTTAATTTCCATGAATACTCTCTCCTTTTATAAAATTCAGACTATTAAAATTATGATAAATTTATTTTATATAGGGATAAATAAGGGATTATAGTAGGTATATAAGACTAAATTATATGATTAATTATACAACTTCAACGTCCATTATAATAGTATAATATATTAAAATTGTTTTAAATTTTGGAAATAAAATTCCTCTAAAAAAATGGGACCGTTCTATCGTTTAATAGAACCAGTCCCGTTTTTATTTTAAAGAATAGCACCTGTCGTCATTACCGCTAATCCAGCAGCAAGTAATACACCAATTCCTGTAAAAATAAATTTCATCCTTTCCATTGTTTCCATCGATAGACCACCTTTTTATCATTATTGCTTAAAATATATTCGAAATATGGAAATTTTATGAAAATGATTCAAAATATATTGACAGGATTTTCTTTTACGCTAAAAAAGCGTGCCCCCTATACCTTTAATTATGGGTATAGGAGCCACGCTTTCTTACATTTGAGAACTTTGATTAATACACATCACGCTGATAACGGCCTTGCTTCTGCATATCCGTTAAATAGGCTTCAGCTTCTTCACGGGACATGGAACCTTCTTTTTCAATTACATCAATCAGTGCTGTGTGAACATCCTTCGCCATTCTCTGCTTATCGCCGCAAATATAGAAGTATGCACCATTGTTGATCCAATCAAACAACTCTTTACTGTTTTCGAGCATTTTATTTTGCACGTAAACCTTTTTCTCCGTATCACGAGACCATGCAGTATCTAACTTTGTCAATACTCCATCTTTTTGATAGGCTTCTAATTCTTCTTTGTAAATGAAATCAGTAGCTTCATGTTGGTCTCCAAAGAATAACCATGTTTTTCCTGATGCTTGATTCACTGCACGCTCCTCGATAAAGCTACGGAATGGTGCAATGCCTGTCCCAGGACCAACCATGATAATGTCTTTTTCTTGATCTTCAGGAAGGTGGAAATGCTTATTTGGCTGTACAAATACTGGCACTGTATCTCCTTCTTGAAGACGCTCAGCTACTTGTACAGAGCAAACACCCTTGCGATCGCGGCCATGAGCCGTGTAGCGTACAGCACCGATTGTGAGGTGAACTTCACCTGGATGTGCTGCAATACTGCTTGCGATTGAATACAGACGTGGTGTCATTTTTCTTAATAGAGATACAACATCCTGTGCAGTTGCATTCCATGGCCCGAAGTCACGAAGCATATCAAGTAAATCACGTCCGTTTGTATACTCTTTTAGTTGATCTGCATTTTCTGCCAAGATTAATGTTTTCAATTCTTCATTTTCTGTTAATGCCGCTGCTTGTAGCAATATTTTTTTCGATAACAACGTAATTTCAAAGTAAGTTGTCAACGCTTCCTTCAATGATAGTGTTTCTCCCTGCTTACCAACGACAACATCAGCTGCTGCATCCCATTTCATTTCCTCTATAATGGCTGAAACCAACTCTGGATCATTTGATGGAACAACACCAAGTGCATATCCAGGAGCATAAGTTAAACCTGAGCCTTCTAATGATAACTCAATATGTCTTATTTCTTTCGCAGAGCCCTCACCATTTAAATTTATATTTTTAAGAACCTTTGCAGGAAATGGATTAGTTCTAGAATAAGCCATTTGCGTTTTTGTATTTTCAGCGTTTACTACTGTGTTTTGCATGATCTTCACCTCAAAAAATTATATAGACATAGGATAACATAGGATTACAAAATTCGATATATTTTTTCGTTCAATTCGAAATAATTCATATTACTTAATTAGTGTGTTAATACTATTATTATACATACATGTTTACTATTGCTCAAACAAAAAAGGAATACAAAATGAAATATAAGACAATTTTCATGCTTAAAAAGCCTTTATTAGGAAATTTTTTATCATTTCCTCTACGTATTAAGTATTCGCTACCGAAGAAATAATACCCCTCTAAAAAATTTAGAGGGGCTTATTATGTCAGTTTATGGCGAAGATTTATTTAACTGTATCATGCTGAAAAAAGACGGCTCCCTGCCCCTTTCAAATGAAAAGGAAGCAGAAGAACCGTCCCCGTGCTTCAAAAAAATCGCTTTTTCCAAAAGATAACTGCTGTGATGCTGGATAATATGAATGAAATGATGATTGCAATGACAAATGAGTAGTGGTGGCCTTGGAATGGAATCGGAACGTTCATCCCATAAAAGCTTGCCACCATCGTTGGTAATGAAAGGATGATTGTTATTGACGTTAAAAACTTCATAACGATATTGACGTTATTAGAAATAACCGAAGCGAATGCATCCATTGTCCCGCTTAAAATGGATGTATGAGTATCAGCCATTTCAATTGCCTGCTGATTTTCAATGATGACATCCTCTAGTAATTCCTGATCATCTTCATACATCTTTAAGTAATTACTTTTCAACATTTTTTGCATCACGATATTGTTTGATTTAAGTGACGTTGTGAAATAAACTAAGCTTTTTTGTAGATTAAGTAAGGAAAATAATTCTTTATTTTTCATCGATTCATGTAGTTCTTTTTCTATCGTATCTGTTTTTTTGCTGATTTGTTTCAAATATCTGAGGTAGCTAGTTGCCATGGAATAGAGCATTTGAAAGGAAAATCTTGTTCTTTTATAGGTGAAGAAATTCTTTACTTTTCCTTCTGAAAAAGAATGAAAAATTGGATTGTCCTTCAAACAAACCGTCACAAAGCAATTTTTCGCGATAATCATTCCCAACGGAATCGTGTCATATATTGGCATATCGTTTTTGTCCAATGTCATCAACGGAACATTTACGATGATGAGGATATTGTCACCGTCCTTTTCAATTCTTGACCGTTCCTCTTCATCTAATGGGTCTTTTAAAAATTCACAGGGAATGTCTAATTTACTTGAAAGATATTGGATTTCCTGCTCTGTTGGTGCGAGAACATGTATCCAACACCCATTTGAGATACTATCTATTTCGCGGATAACTCCTTGTTCATTGGATAAATAAATATTTAACATGGATAAAACCTCCTCTAAGTTTGAGGAAGTCAAAAATCTCTGCCATACAAAGTTGAATTTTTACCAGTATTCAAACTTTTAAGGAATGGTGCATTCATGACTTCCTTTTTGTTCGAATCTGGTTCAGGTTCGTTTACATATTGACTACTCATAAAAACTCAACTCCTTGTTTTGAAAAAAGTGACTACCAACATATTGTACGTTAAAAACCTAATTTTGTAACTAGAAGAATCCATAATCCAATTTTTCAGTTTACCATTCTAAGAAATAATCGTAAGTATATCAAATTCATTGGTTCATTCTATGTATTTCCCGCCCATTGCCTCTAAAATTGCTACAAATGGAGAAAAATTATAAAAGGAAAAAATGAAAAAACATGCTGATCAAACTAATATGATCAGCATGTTTTTATTATTGATTTCCTTTTTTTACCCATTCAGCTACAGTAACCGTTCGTTTTGCTTGGTGCTTGACCGCGGCTTGAACGTCCTCTACCATTTTTCCATTTTGGTCCACTGATACGCTTGTTCCGTATGGATTT
>Ga0180215_1002319_pt1 | contig 19392 bp, 20 predicted proteins | sample eDN3rd37CBELigBY_FD_128871 | JGI IMG/M metagenome (GOLD analysis project Ga0180215, IMG submission 128871) | Enriched backyard soil microbial communities from Emeryville, California, USA - eDNA 3rd pass 37_C BE-Lig BY (version 2) (version 2) | ecosystem: Environmental > Terrestrial > Soil >... | reverse complement strand
TCAGGGCAATCAGTTCCTCAGCCGTGCACTCGTAGAACTGAACCTCGCCGAGCAACCTGTCCGCCTCGGCGCGGGCGGGCTCGATCAGAACGTCGAGAACCCTGCTGTAGAGGTCGGCGCTCACGCGACCACCTCGTCGGCGCGCAGCAGTTCCAGCGCCCGGCGCAGGTCGCGGGTCACGCCGACGTCGTCGAGCAACGCACCGATCTCCGGGCGGATGCGGGCGATGGTGGCCAGTGCGTCGGCGGCCTGGCCGATCAGGCGGGCAACCTCGCCGCTGGCCTCGATGGGGTCGATGATCTCGCGCCGGATCGCCTCATCGCGGGTGGCTGGTGCGTTCGCAGGCCGAGCTTCAGAATCGGCTGGGATCAGACAGTTATCGCTGCGCTTCACGGCTCAGACTCCTGTTCATTGGAGCCACACCGTGTCTTGCACGTATCTTGCACGGATCTAGATCCATGCAGGTCATCGCGTCGGGCTGACAGGATTTGAACCTGCGACCCCTACACCCCCAGTGTAGTGCGCTACCAAGCTGCGCCACAGCCCGCGATGCTGCCGGGATCGCCGGCAGCGAGTCGAAATGCTACAGGAGTGCCCTACCGCGATCCCAATCGCCTACCGATCAGAGCGCCAGCAGCCGGTACAGCCCGATCAGACCGACCACGACGATCACCGCGCGCAGCGCCACCGGCGACAGTCGCCGCCCGTAGTGTGCGCCGAGGAACCCGCCGATCAGCGAGCCCACCGCGATCAGTCCGGCCGCCACCCAGCTGATCCGGTCGAACGCCACCACCGTGTAGGCCAGCGCCGCGACGATGTTCACCAGCAGCGACAGCAGGTTCTTCGCGGCGTTCATCCGCTGCACGTCCTCGGGCAGCAGCGCGCCCATCGCGGCGATCAGCAGAATGCCCTGCGCCGCAGTGAAATAGCCGCCGTAGATGCCGATGACGAAGGTGGCGAGCACCACCGCGGCCAGCCGCGGCCCCGAGACGTGTCCGGCCTCGCGACCGGCCGCTTCGGCGCGCCGCTTCGCGAACGCCTGCACCCGCGGCCCGACCACCACCAGCACCAGCGCCAGCACCAGCAGCACCGGCACGATCTCCTGGAACACCTTCTCCGGCAGATGCAGCAGCAGCCACGCGCCCACACCCGCGCCCAGCAGTGACGCGGGGATCTGCCAGGCCAGCCGACGGCCCTGGCCCCGCAGTTCGCGCCGGTAGCCCCAGGTGCCCGACACGCCGCCGGCCACCAGGCCGATCGCGTTGGACATCGTCGCGGTCACCGGCGGAAAGCCGAGGGTCACCAACGTCGGAAAGGTGACCAGGGTGCCGGATCCCACCACCGCGTTGATGGCCCCCGCCGCGACACCCGCCAGAACTATCAGCAGCAGATCCAGGACGGGCACTTCGGCAAGGCTAGTCGCGCCGATCGGTCCGGCGCGCACCAGCCCACGCTCAATTCTGCGTTCAGGGCTGTGCCGTAACGCAAATCACAGCCCTACACGCAGAAACCAGCGGCCAGCAGAGCCCCGCAGACGTCAGCGGGACTTCTTGGCGCCCCGCTTCTCGCGCACCCGCACGTTGATCCGGATCGGGGTGCCCTCGAAGCCGAACGTCTCACGCAGCCGCCGCTCCAGGAACCGGCGGTAGCCGGCCTCCAGGAAGCCGGTGGTGAACAGCACGAATGTGGGTGGCCGCGCGGTCGCCTGGGTGGCGAACAGGATGCGCGGCTGCCGGCCCCCGCGCACCGGCGGCGGATGCGCGGCGACGACCTCCTTGAGGAACGTGTTCAGCCGGCCCGTCGACACCCGGGTGTCCCACGACTCCAGCGACTTCTCCAGCGCGGGCACCAGCTTCTGCACCGCCCGCCCGGTCTTGGCCGAGATGTTGACCCGCGGCGCCCACTGCAGCTGCACCAGCTCCCGGTCGATCTCCCGCTCCAGCAGGTAGCGCCGGTCCTCGTCGACCAGGTCCCACTTGTTGAACGCGATCACCAGCGCGCGGCCGGCCTCGATCACCATCGACAGCACCCGCTGGTCCTGTTCGGTCAGCGGCTGCGACGCGTCGATCAGCACGATCGCCACCTCGGCGGCGTCGATCGCGCCGTGTGTGCGCACCGACGCGTAGAACTCGTGGCCCTGCGCCTGGCCGACCTTGCGGCGCAGCCCGGCGGTGTCGACGAACCGCCACAGCTTGCCGTCCATCTCGATCAGCGAGTCGACCGGATCCACGGTGGTGCCGGCCTCGTCGTGCACCACCGACCGCTGGTCGCCGGACAACCGGTTCAGCAGCGAGCTCTTGCCGACGTTCGGCTTGCCAACCAGCGCGACGCGTCGCGGTCCCCCGCTGCGGCCCGCCGCCAGCGCCGACACCTCGGGCAGCGACTCCGTCACCGTGTCGAGCAGGTCGGCGACCCCGCGGCCGTGCATCGCGCTGATCGGGTGCGGCTCCCCCAGCCCTAGCGACCACAGCGCGGCGGCGTCGGACTCCACGCGTTCGGTGTCGACCTTGTTGGCCGCCAGGTACACCGGTTTGCCGGAGCGTTGCAGCAGCTTGGCCGCCGCCTCGTCGGCCGACGTCGCGCCCACCACCGCGTCGACGACGAAGATGATCGCGTCGGCGGTGCGCATCGCCACCGAGGCCTGTTCGGCCACCAGCTGCTGCAGCCCCTTGGCGTCGGGTTCCCATCCGCCGGTGTCCTGCAGCACGAACCGCCGACCCGACCATGACGCGTCGTAGGACACCCGGTCACGGGTCACGCCGGGCACGTCCTGCACGACGGCCTCGCGGCGGCCGAGGATCCGGTTCACCAGCGTCGACTTGCCGACGTTGGGCCTGCCCACGACGGCCACCACCGGTGGCGCCGCGGCGGCCTCCTCGACGGCCTCGGAGATCTCGTCTTCGCCGATCTCCCAGTCGCTCTCGTCGACCCAGGTGCCGTCGTCGCTCATCGTTTCGCTCCCGCGCGGTCCCGGACGAGCCTCGTCAAGTGCTCGATCACCTCTGCCTGGCTCATGTCGCTGGTGTCGACCACCACCGCGTCGTCGGCGGGCCGCAGCGGCGACACCGCGCGGGTGGAGTCGAGGTGGTCGCGCCGCTGCACATCGGCGAGCACGCCGGCGTAGTCGTCGGGCAGTCCGGCCGCGACGTTCTGGTCGTTGCGGCGACGGGCGCGCTCCTCGGCCGACGCGGTCAGGAACACCTTCAGGTCGGCGTCCGGCAGCACCACGGTGCCGATGTCGCGGCCCTCGACGACGATGCTGTCCTCGCCGGCGGCCAGCTTGCGCTGCACCTCCACCAGTCGGGTGCGCACCGCGGGCACCGCGGAGACCGCCGACACCGCCTTGGTCACCGCCTCGCCGCGGATCTCGACCGAAACGTCTTCTCCGTCAAGGTAGAAGCGGTCGTGGTCGGGGTCGTAGCCGACGGACAGCTCGGCGCGGGCGGCGGCCGCGGCGACGGCGTCGGCGTCGGTGAGGTCCACTCCGGCGCGCAGCACCGCCAGCGTCGCCATCCGGTACATCGCGCCGGTGTCGAGGTAGCGCGCACCCAGGTCACGCGCCAAACCCCTTGACACTGTGGACTTTCCGGTTCCGGCCGGGCCGTCGATCGCGACCACCAGCGGGCTCACAGCCCGACCGCCTTGTACAACTCTCCGAGCTCCTTCTGCGTCAGTACCCGGATGCTTCCCGGTCGTTGCTCGCCCAGCGACACCGAACCGATGTCGGTGCGCACCAGTTCCTGCACCGGGAAGCCGACCGCCGCGAGCATGCGCCGCACGATGCGCTTGCGGCCCTCGTGCAGGGTCACCCTCACCAGCGTCTTGCCCGGCACCTTGTCCACTACCGCGAAGTCGTCGACCCGCGCAGGCCCGTCGTCGAGCTCGATCCCCTCGCGCAGCTGCTTGCCCAGGCCGCGCGGTACCGAGCCCAGCACGGTGGCCACGTACGTCTTGGGTACCTCGTAGGACGGGTGCATCAGCCGGTGCGCCAGCTCGCCGTCGTTGGTCAGCAGCATCAGGCCCTCGGTGTCGGCGTCGAGACGGCCGACGTGGAAGAGCTTCTTGTTGCCGCGCACCCGGTGCTCGACGAGGTCGCCGATGCAGGGGCGGCCGCGGTCGTCGGACATCGTGGAGTGCATGCCCTTGGGCTTGTTGATGGCCAGGTGCACCAGCTCGTCGTCGACCTTGATGCGGGCACCGTCGACCCGGATCACCGACACCGCGGGGTCGACCCGGGTGCCCAGTTCGGTGACCACGCGGTCGTCGACCTCCACGCGGCCGTCCAGGATCATCTTCTCGGCGACGCGTCGGGACGCGATTCCCGCCTGCGACAGCACCTTCTGCAGTCGCACACCTTCGTTCTCAGTCATCAGCGTCAGTGTCCACGTCTATCGGTTGTTCGGTTTCGCCGTCGGCGGCGCCGCCGCGGCTGAGTTTGGCGAAACGCGGTTCGTCGTCCAGGGATTCGCTCAGGTCGTCGATCACGTCGACGTCGGGCAGCAGCGGTGCGATGTCGGGCAGGTCGGCCAGCGACGACAGGCCGAGCCGTTCCAGGAACAGTTCGGTGGTGGCGAACGTCGTCGCCCCGGTGTCCGGGTCGGTGCCCGCCTCGGTGATCAGCCCGCGGGCCACCAGGGTCCGGATCACCGCGTCGACGTTGACGCCGCGCACCGCGCTGACCCGGGCCCGGGTCACCGGCTGCCGATAGGCGATCACCGCCAGCGTCTCCAGCGCCGCGCGGGTCAGTTTGGAGCGGGCCCCGTCGAGCAGTAGCCGCTCGACGTAGGGCGCGTACTTGGCCCGGGTGTACATGCGCCACCCGCCGCCGGCCTCGCGCAGGTCGATCCCGCTGTCACGCTCGGTGTACTCCTGCGCCATCACCGCCAGCTTGGCCGCCACCCGGTCGGCGGGCTGTTCGGTGGCCGACGCGAGCTGTTCCACCGAGGCCGGGGTGTCGACGACCAGCAGGATCGCCTCGAGCACCGATCCGAGTTCGGCATCGTCCATCTCGGGGGCCGACTCGGGCGCCTCGGACGTCTCGAGGTCGGCCTGCGCCGGTGGTTCGGGCGCCTCGCCGTTGAGGTCTGCCCCGTTGAGGGCGGCCCCGTCGAGGTTGTCGCTATCCATACTGATCTTCTTCCACCGCGAGCTGCTGGGCCGTAGGTCGTTCACCGGTCCACGAAATCTGCAGCACTCCAAGCGGTTCCGGTTGTTCGAATGCTACTGCCCGGGCCCGGTAGAGCTCGAGCAGCGCCAGGAAGCGGCCGACGATCTCGATCGGGGCCTGGCAGTCGGCCACCAGATCCCGGAACGTGGCCCACTGGCCGATCCCGCGCTGCTCCAGCAGCCTCATCAGATTACCGACCTGCTCGGGCACCGACACCGAGACTTGGTGCAGGTGGTCGGTGCGGACCTCCGGCACCGGCCGCGGGGTGAACGCCGCCGCCGCGATCTGGGCGAACGCGTCGGCGTCGACGCCGAGCATCACCTCCGGCAGCAGCTGCTGGTAGCGCTCCTCCAACGACACCGCGCGCGGGTAGCTGCGCAGCGCCGCGGCCTCCAGTTCGGCGAACATCTGCGCGACGTGTTTGAAGGCCCGGTACTGCAGCAGCCGCGCGAACAGCAGGTCGCGCACCTCGAGCAGGGCGAGGTCCTCCTCGTCGTGCACCTCGCCGGCGGGCAGCAGCCGCGCCGCCTTCAGGTCCAGCAGCGTGGCGGCGACGACCAGAAACGCCGTGGTCTCCTCCAGGTCGAGCTTCGGCCCGATCTCCTTGGTGTAGGCGATGAACTCGTCGGTGACCTGGTGCAGCGCCACCTCGGTGACGTCGAGGCGGTGCGCGAAGATCAGCTGCAACAGCAGGTCGAACGGACCCTCGAAGTTGCTCAGCCGGACCTTGAACCCGGATTTGCCGCCGTCCTCGGCCTCGGCCTCCGTCGCGACGGGGGCGTCCTGGGTCGCTTCCGGGTCGGTCACGCTTCGAACCGGTGGATGACCTCGCGAGCCAGCGCCCGGTAGGCCTGCGCACCACCGGATTTCGGCGCCCAGGTGGTGATCGGTTCGCCGGCGACGCTGGTTTCGGGGAACCGCACGGTGCGGGTGATGACGGTGTCGAACACCAGATCGCCGAACCGCTCGACGACGCGGGCCATCACCTCGCGGGCGTTGACGGTGCGCGGGTCGTAGCGGGTGACCAGGATCCCGCTGATCTTCAGCTTCGGGTTGAGCCGGTCGTGCACCTTGTCGACGGTGTCGGTGAGCAGGGCCAGACCGCGCAGCGAGAAGAACTCGCACTCGGTCGGGATGATCACCCCGTCGCTGCAGGCCAGCCCGTTGACGGTGAGCAGGCCCAGCGACGGCTGGCAGTCGATCAGCACGTAGTCGTAGCGGTCCAGCACCGGGTACAGCGCGCGGGCCAGCGTCTGCTCCCGGCCCACCTCGTTGACCAGCTGAATCTCCGCCGCGGACAGGTCGATGTTGCTGGGCACCAGGTCGAGGTTCTTGACCCGGGTCTTGACCAGCACGTCGTCGATCGACACCCGCGGCTCCACCAGCAGGTTGTGCACGGTGTGTTCGAGCTCGTAGTGCGGCACGCCCAGCCCGGCCGACAGCGCGCCCTGCGGGTCGAGGTCGACGAGCAGCACCCGGCGGCCGTATTCGGCCAGGCTGGCGCCCAGGTTGATGGTCGAGGTGGTCTTGCCGACGCCGCCCTTCTGGTTGCACATCGCGATGACCTTGGCGGGTCCGTGCTCGGTCTTCGGCTGCGGCTCAGGTATGTGACGCGGTGGGCGGCCGGTCAGGCCCAGTTCCGCGGTGCCCCCGTCTTCGCTCACACCTCACCGTCGCTGGTCAGACTATCCACGGGCATGGCGAACATCCGGGCAAGTTTAACGGGAGCGGACTGCCAGGTCAGCGAGACCCGCGGGCAACTTGTCGCCGATCGCGCCACATCCGGGTGCCTAGGCTGGTCCCATGAGCCTGAGGCGACGGATCCCGATGCTTCGCTGGTCGTTTCTGCGGATGGCCGTCGGGGCCCGCAACATCTTCACCACCGGTCAGATCGGCGACGGTCGGGAGGCGGCGGCACGCGACTTCGTGCTGGCCAACGCGCGCCGCGACGACATCGACGACGTGCTGGCCACCATCGACCGGTTCGCCTACGAGAAGTCGTTCCTGATCAACGTGGGCGACGAGAAGGGTGCGCTGCTCGACGCCGCGGTGCGCCGCGCCGACCCGCGGCTGGTGCTCGAGCTCGGCACGTACTGCGGCTACGGGGCGCTGCGGCTGGCGCGGGCGGCACCGCAGGCGCGGGTGTTCTCGGTGGAGCTGGCCGAGGCCAACGCCGAGATCGCCCGCGCGATCTGGGAGCACGCCGGGGTGGCCGACCGGGTGACGTGCGTGGTGGGCACCATCGGCGACGGCGGCCGCACGCTCGACACCCTGGCGGGGCACGGCTTCGGCCCGGGCGCACTGGACCTGCTGTTCCTCGACCACGACAAGAACGCCTACCTGGCCGACCTGCAGAGCATCCTCGACCGCGGCTGGCTGCACCGCGGCTCGATCGTCGTCGCCGACAACGTCCGGCTGCCCGGCGCGCCGAAGTACCGCGAGTTCATGCGCCGCGAGCAGGGCCGGCTGTTCGACACCGTCGAGCACAAGACCCACGCGGAGTACCAGAGCCTGCTGCCGGACCTGGTGCTCGAATCTGTGTACCTCGAATCTGAGCACCTGGGTTAGAGGCCGGGGCTAGCGGGCCCGCGGATGCGCGCCCGCCCACACCTCGCGCAGCGCGCTGACCGTCACCATCGTGTAGATCTGCGTAGTGGTGACCGACGCGTGCCCCAGCAGCTCCTGCACGACGCGCACGTCGGCGCCACCGTCAAGCAGGTGCGTCGCGAACGAGTGCCGCAGCACGTGCGGGGACACCCCCGTGGTGATGCCGGCCCGTTCGGCGGCGTCCTGCAGCACCTGCCAGGCGCTCTGCCGCGACAGCCGCCCGCCGCGGACGTTGAGGAAGATCGCCGGGGTGCCGCGGCCGCGCCGCACCAGGTCCGGCCGGCCGCGCACCAGGTAGGCGTCCAGCGCGCTCACCGCGGGCCGTCCGATCGGCACCAGCCGGTGCTTGCCGCCCTTGCCGCGCAGCAGCACCGAGCGCGCCTCGGTGTCGACGTCGTCGAGGTCCAGCCCGACCGCCTCGGAGATGCGCGCCCCGGTGGAGTACAGCAGCTCCAGCAGCGCCCGGTTGCGCAGCGTGAGCGGGCTGTCGGCCTCGCTGTCGCCGCCCGCGGCCTCGAGCAGCGCCAGCACCTCGTCGACGCTCAGGCTCTTCGGCAGCCGCCTGCTCGGCGTCGGCGGTTTGACCGCGGCGGCGACGTCCAGGTCGGTCAGCCCCTCGGCGGCGGCGAACCGGTGCAGCCCGCGCACCGCGATCAGCGCCCGCGCCGCCGACACCGCCGCCAGCGGGGCCGTGTCGGCGTCACCGCGGCGCAGCGCGACCAGGAAGTCGCTGACATCGGCCTCGGTGACCTTGGAGAGGTCGTCGATGCCGCGCGCGCTGAGGTGCTCGACATAGCGGCGCAGGTCACGCCGGTAGGAGCTCAGCGTGTTCGCCGCGACGCCGCGCTCGATGGCCAGGTGGTCCAGGTAGCCCTGCACCTGACCGTCCAGCGCGGTGGTCGCCGACACCGAAGCCGACGCTGACGCCGGTCGGGTCACGGATGTCCCTTGCGACGGGCGAACGCGGTGGACCGGTCCGGCCAGGGCGCCTCGACCGGCCGCAGCGCGACCGTCTCGCCGAGGCCGTGGGCGGCCAGAATCCCCGCCACCGCAAGCGAGTTGACGATCTCACCGGCGTACACCATGCGCACCGCCTCGGCCAGCGGGAACCACCGCACCACCATGTCGGCCTCCTCGTCGGTGGCCTGTGGGCGGCCGACGTCGGTGATCCCGGTGGCCAGGTACACCCGCACGCTCTCGTCGCTGAACCCCGGCGCGGAGATCAGGTCGACGAGCACCCGCCAGTCGGCGGCCGCCAGCCCGGCCTCCTCCTCGAGTTCGCGGGCGGCGGTCAGGTGCGGGGGTTCACCGCCGAGGTCGAGCAGTCCGGCGGGCAGTTCCCACAGCCGCCTGCCCACCGGGTGGCGGTACTGGTAGACCAGCGCGATGTTGCGGTCGTCGTCCATGGCGAGCACCGCGACGGCGCCGTAGTGTTCGATGACCTCGCGGCGGGCGGTGTTGCCGCCCGGCATGCGCACCTCGTCGGCGCGCAGCGCGAAGATCTTCCCCACGTAGAGGGTTTCGGAGGCGACGGTCTCGAAGTCGTGCTCAGCCACGGGTCGCGGGCTCTTGCAGCAGGGCCCCGACCTCGTCGTCGGCGTGCTCCGCGCCGTTGGAATGCTGCTCGGGGATGTCCAGCCCCGGCAGCCGCTCCTCTGCCTTGTAGTCCAGCGCGGCCCCGACGAACGCCACGAACAGCGGATGCGGCCGGGTGGGCCGGCTCTTCAGTTCGGGGTGCGCCTGGGTACCGACGAGGAACGGGTGCACATCGGCGGAGTACTCGACGAACTCGACGAGGTGGCCGTCCGGTGAGGTGCCCGAGAACCGCAGTCCGCTCTCGGCGATGCGGTCCCGGTAGGCGTTGTTGACCTCGTAGCGGTGCCGGTGCCGTTCGGACACCTCGGTCGCACCGTAGGCCTTGGCCACGATCGAATCCATCTCCAGCACCGCGGGATACGCGCCGAGGCGCATCGTGCCGCCGAGGTCGGCCTCACCGGCGACGATCTGCTCCTGATCGGCCATGGTGGCGATCACCGGGTCGGGCGTCTCGGGGTCGAACTCCGCGGAGTTGGCGTCGGTGATGCCGACCGAGCGGGCCGCCTCGATCACGATGCACTGCAGGCCCAGGCACAGCCCGAGCACCGGGATCTTGCGGGTGCGGGCATAGCGGATCGCGCCGAGCTTGCCCTCGATGCCGCGGATGCCGAAGCCGCCAGGGATCAGCACCCCGTGCGCGTCGCCGAGGGCGGCCGCGGCACCTGCCTCGGTCTCGCAGTCGTCGGAGGCCACCCACTTGATCTCCACCTTCGAGTGGTGGGCGAAACCGCCCGCGCGCAGCGCCTCGGCCACCGACAGGTACGCGTCGGAGAGGTCGATGTACTTGCCCACCAACGCGATTCGCACCGTCTCGCGGGGTTCGTGGACGCGCTTGAGCAGGTCGTTCCACACCGTCCAGTCGACGTCGCGGAACGGCAGGTTGAGCCGGCGCACGACGAAGGCGTCGAGCTCCTCGCGGTGCAGCACCTTGGGGATGTCGTAGATCGACGGGGCGTCCGGGGTGGAGATGACGCCGTCGATGTCGACGTCGCACATCAGCGCGATCTTGTTCTTCAGCGGTTCCGGCACATCGCGGTCGCAGCGCAGGATCAGCGCGTCGGGGGTGATGCCGATGCTGCGCAGCGCGGCCACCGAGTGCTGGGTCGGCTTGGTCTTCAGTTCACCCGACGGGGCCATGTAGGGCACCAGCGAGCAGTGCAGGAAGAAGCAGTTCTCCCGGCCGACCTCGTGGCGCACCTGACGCGCGGCCTCCAGGAACGGCAGCGACTCGATGTCACCGACCGTGCCGCCGATCTCGGTGATCACCACGTCGGGCCGGTTGCCGTCGACGTCGGGCTTGGCCATCTCCATGATCCGGCGCTTGATCTCGTCGGTGATGTGCGGGATGACCTGCACGGTGTCGCCGAGGTACTCGCCGCGGCGCTCCTTGGCGATCACCGTCGAATACACCTGCCCGGTGGTGACATTCGCCGAGCCGGACAGGTTGCGGTCCAGGAAGCGCTCGTAGTGGCCGACGTCGAGGTCGGTCTCGGCGCCGTCCTCGGTGACGAAAACCTCGCCGTGCTGGAACGGGTTCATGGTGCCCGGGTCGACGTTGAGATACGGGTCCAGCTTCTGCATGGTGACCTGCAGACCGCGGGCGGTGAGTAACTGTCCGAGACTCGATGCGGTGAGCCCCTTACCCAGCGACGAAACGACGCCCCCCGTGACGAAGAGGTGCTTCGTGGCCGTTTGCGGGTGCTTGCGCAGCGGTTTCGATTGGCCTGGCAAGAGCAACCTCCGTGACGACGGGCAGGGCTTACTTTTCTAGGCCGATTCCTAGTTCGGGGCCTGCCGACCCACGGAACCCCACCCTAACACCGACACCGACAAGTCCGCGCTGACGCGCCGCCTGTCCCGTGTGATGACTGCGTTAAATCACTGGGGCACGGTGACCGACGTCGCACCCTTGCCGATGCCGTACTGGCCGGTGCGCCCCCCGTTGATCAGGTCGGCCACCGCCAGCACGGTGGTGATGCGACCGGACTGGCTGTCGACGTCGTCGACGGTGGACACCGCGTTGGCCAGCGCCGCGTCCGAGCGGACCACGGCAACCGCGCCGGTGCCCGATCCGGAGCCGTCGCGGCCGGCGATCACGGTCCCCGCGCCGTGCGGGCTCAACCCGGCGGCCAGCCGCGCGACGGTGGCGCCGCGGTTGCCTGCGTCGTCGCCCAGCGGTCCGCCGGTGACGATGACGGCGCTGTCGGCCGCGCCCACCCGGTCGTCGTAGGTGATGAACCCGGTGTCGCGCAGGGTGGCCAGCACGGTGTCTCGCGACACGTCGTCGACGGGGACCACCTTGGGATCGCGGTCGATCAGCAGCGCGATGCCCAGCAGGTCACCGGCCTGGGAGCCCTGGTCGACCGCGGTCGTGGACAGCTGCCTGCCCGCGGGCACGATCGGCGAGTTGACCACCGACAGCAGTTTCTCGGCGGCGTTGGCGTCGACGAACTGCTGGGTGAGTGCGACGGTGCCGGTGACGCTGCCGCCGGCCTCGGCCACCAGCCGGGCCACCGCGTCGACGTCGTCGTCGGCCGCGTCGGGGGTTCTGAACAGCACCACCGACTTGCCGCCCAGCGCGTCACGCACGATGCGTGGTGACATCTGCGCGTCGAAATCGTTTGCCGCACGCAGCTTTTCGTTGAGCGCGTTCTTCTCGGTGGTGAGGGTGTCGATGTTGTCCTGCAGTTCGCGCTTGTCGTCGCGCAGGCCCGACAGCACCGTGTTGGACAGCAGACCGGACCCCAACGCGACGCCGACGGCCAGCGCGAGAAACACGGCCGCAAGCGAAATCGCGTGGGCGCGAAGCGAAATCATTGACTTCTCCCGGTCTGTTGTCTAGGTGACCCAGCCCTGGACCCACAGCGTGAACCGGTTCCAGTACTCGGTCACCCAGTCCAGCAGCGCCGCGTCCACCCGCGCCACCCACAGCGCGACGATCACCGCGACCAGCATGGCCAGCACCAGCAGTGCGATCGCGCCGCCGGAGACCCGGCTGCGGTACAGGGTGGCCACCGCCTTGGCGTCGACCAGCTTCTCCCCCACCTTCAGCCGGGTGAGGAAGGTCGACGGGTTGCTCTGCGCGCGGGTGCGGTCGAAGAACTCCTCGATGCTCGCGGTGTGCCCGGCGGTGACGATCAGCGAGGCGCCGTGGTGGTCGCACAGCAGCAGGGCCAGGTCGGCGGCCGAACCGGCGGCGGGGAACGTCATCGCGCCCACCCCGAGGTCCTGGATGCGCTCCAGGCCGGCGGCGTGGCCGTCGGCGTCGGCGGGCAGCACCACCTGGGCGCCGCAGCGCAGCACCTCGGCGCTGATCTTGTCGGGGTCGCCGACGATCAGGGCGGGCTTGTAGCCGGCCTTGCGCAGGATGTCGGCGCCGGTGCCGACGCCGACGAGCACCGGCTGGTACTCCTTGATGAACGGCTTGAGCGCCTTGAGGTCGTCGGCGGCCTCGGGCCCCTCGGCGACCACCACCACGTGGCGGCGGTGCAGGTCGACGTCGATGGCGGGGATGCCGATGCCGTCGATGAGCAGCGGGCTCTCGCTGCGGATGAACTCGATGGTGTTGCCCGCGAAGGCCTCGAGGTGGGCGACCAGCCCGCTCTTGGCCTCGTGCATCAGCTCGTGGATCTCGTGGTCGGTGCGCTCGGCACCAAGGATCAGCCGGCGGTCACCGCTGTAGACGCCGCCCTCGTGCAGCCGGACCCGGGCGCCGTCCTTGACCTTCTTGAACACGTCGGGGCCGGTGTTGTCGATCAGCGTGATACCGCTGGCCACCAGCACCTCCGGCCCGAGGTTCGGGTAGCGCCCGGAGATCGACGGCGAGGCGTTGACGACGCCGGCCACCCCCGCCTCCACCAGTGCGTCGGCGGTGAGGCGGTCGAGATCCTGGACGTCGATGACGGCGATGTCGCCCGGGTTGATGCGGCGCAGCAGCCGATCGATGTCGCGGTCGACACGGGCCGTTCCGGTGAGGCCCGGTCGCGAGCTGGCATTTCGGGTGAGCAGCGCTGACATCCTCATGGGGCGATTCTGGCGAGATCGGGCCGTGATCTGTCGGAGGCGCGCCGTAACACCAGCCACACATGTACCTTCTTTCACACCCGCCACAGCCGGTCGTTCGCCGCGGACAGCGCGCGCCAGCAAACTCTGACGACTGGGCGGTAACGGTCTTCTTCGATACCGAAATGTGGCTTTACCAGCGATGAAACCGGCCGTCAGCGGCGGAAACGACCTCGAATTGTCGTGGGAGCTAATTCTCCGGGTGGCGTTACGCCTCCGCACGGTCCTTCTGCGCCGCCTCAAGCAGTTCACGGGCGTGCGCGCGACCGCTGTCGGACTCGCCGAGCCCGGCCAGCATCCGCGCCAGCTCCGCGACCCGTTCGTCGTCGTCGAGCCGGCGCACCCGGCTCTCCTTGGTTCTGCCGCCGCCGCTGTCGACCACCAGGTGCACATCGGCGTAGGCGGCGACCTGCGGCAGGTGGGTCACCACGATCACCTGGTGGGTGGTGGCCAGCCGGGCCAGCCGGCGCCCGATCTGCACCGCGGCGCGGCCGCCGACGCCGGCGTCGACCTCGTCGAACACCATCGTGGTGCCCTCGGCTGACGCCGCCAGCACCACCTCCAGCGCCAGCATCACCCGCGACAGCTCACCGCCGGAGGCGCTCTTGCTCAGCGGCAGCACGTCGGCGCCGCGGTGCGCGGCGAACCCGAACTCGACGTCGTCGACGCCGTCGCGGCCGGCGTGCACCTGCTCCCCCGACGGCAGCGTCAGCGGTGCGGAGTCGTCGGGCTTGGCGGCCAGCGGGCGCACCGACACCGTGAACACCGCGTCGGCCATCGCCAGTCCGGACAGCTCGGCGGTGACGGCCTTCGACAACCCCTTGGCGGCCTTGGTGCGGGCCTTGGTCAGCTCGGCGGCCGCGGCGACCACCTCGCCCTGCAGCTCGGTGACGCGGCGCTCCAGCCCGGCCAGCGCCTCCTCGGACACGTCGAGCTGGTCGAGGCGCTCACGGGCGTCGCGGGCCCACTCCAGCACCCCGTCGATATCGGGGGCGTACTTGCGGGTGAGGGTGCGCAGTTCGGCCTGGCGCGCGAGTTTGGTGTCCAGCGCGCTGGCGTCGGTGGGCAGGCTCGACAGGAACGACCCGAGTTCGCCGCTGACACTGGCGATCACCGCGATCGCCTCGTCGAGCTGTTCTGCCAGTGCCGCCAGTGCGGTGTCGCCGGAGCTCTCCAGCGCCGACTTCGCGTGCGCCACACCGTGCGACGCCGACACGTCCTCGGGCCCGGGATCGTCGGATCCGGTCAGCGCGGCCCGCGCGGTCTGTGCCGCCTCGCGCAGCGCGTCGAGTTCGGAGAGCCGCCGAATGTCCTCGACCAGCGCGGTGTCCTCACCGGGTTCCGGTGCGACAGCGTCGATCTCGTCGAGCGAGAACTTCAGCCGGTCGGCTTCCTGGGCGAGCTCGCGGGCCCGCTGCCTGCGGTCGATCAGGTCGCGGCGGGCGGCCAGCCACGCGTCGCGCGCGGCGCGGTACCGCTTCAGCGGCGTCTCCACCGAGGCGTAGCGGTCCAGGGCGCCGCGCTGCTCGTCCGGGCGGATCAACCGCAGCTGGTCGTTCTGGCCGTGCAGGGCCAGCAGCTGGGTGGTGAAGTTGCTCAACGACTTCGCCGGCACACTGCGCCCGCCCAGATAGGCGCGCGACGGGCCGTCGCGGCTGACGGTGCGGGCAGCGATGACGCTGCCGTCGTCGTCGCGTTCGGCGCCCGAGGAGTCCAGGATCTCGTCGACCACCGCCGCGGCGTCCGCGCCGAGTTCGGTGGTGGTGAACCGGCCTTCGACCACCGCGCGGGCGGCTCCCGAGCGCACCCGATTGGCGTCGGCGCGGGCACCGCCGAGCAGGTGCAGACCGGTGACCACCATCGTCTTACCGGTGCCGGTCTCGCCGGTCAGCACCGTGAAGCCACGGTCGAACTCGGCGGTGGCGGAGCTGATGGCGCCGAGGGACTCGATGCGGATTTCGGAAAGCACTACTGCCCGCGCCACCCCGTGACCGGCAACCGGAACTTGCGCACCAGACGGTCGGTGAACGGTGCGCTGTCGAGCCGCACCCACTTGACCGGGGTGCCGCAGCGGGTGACCTCCACCCGCCCACCCGCGGGAACCACCATCTCGCGGCGGCCGTCGCAGAACACCAGCGCGTCGTGGCCGCTGGCCTCGATCTCGATCGCGATCGCGGCCTCCGGGCTGGTCACCATCGGCCGCGCGAACAGCGCATGCGCGTTGTTGGGTACCACCAGAATCGCCTCCAGGTCTGGCCATACGATAGGCCCGCCCGCGGAGAATGCCCACGCGGTCGAGCCGGTCGGCGTGGCGACCAGCACACCGTCGCAGCCGAACGACGACACCGGCCTGCCGTCCACCTCGAGCACCGCGCCGAGCACGCCCAGGCGCGGCCCCTTCTCCAGGCTCGCCTCGTTGAGCGCCCAGCCGCGGTCGATGATCTTGCCGTTCGCCCGGACCACGACGTCGAGCGTCATCCGCTCCTCGACCCGGTAGTCGCGGGCCACGACATGGTCGAGCACGGAGTCGATGTGGTCGGCCTCCGCCTCGGCGAGGAAGCCGATGCGGCCGAGATTGACGCCCAGCACCGGGATCTCGACGTTGCGCGCGAGTTCAGCCGCGCGCAGGAAGGTGCCGTCACCGCCGAGGACCAGCACGAGTTCGCAGCCCTCGGCGGCGCGTTCGTCAGCGTCGACGAGGTCGATACCCGGGCCGAGCACCCGCATGTCGTCGGGCGACAGGTGCGCCGGGCCGCGGTCGACCATCTCCGCGGACAGCACACGCAGCCCGATTCCGTTGTCCTCGAGCACCTTCTGCACCCGGCGCGCCACCTCGGTGGCCTCGTCGCGTCCGGTGTGCACGACCATCAGGACGTTGCGTTCGGTCACTGCGGCCCCTCCGCCACCGCGGTGTGCACGGCGTCCTCGAGCGCGTCGCCCTGCAGCGCCCGGTCGGTCTCGGCGCGCAGGTGCAGGAAGTACTCCACGTTGCCGGACGGGCCGGGCAGCGGGCTGGCGGTCACCGCGACGGGATGCCAGCGCAGCTCGGCGGCACGGCGCGCGACGGTCAGCACGGCGTCGGCGCGCAGCTGCGGATCGGAGACGACGCCACCGGCGCCGACCCGTTCCTTGCCGACCTCGAACTGCGGTTTCACCATGGGAACGATATCGCCGCCGGGTGACGTGCACGCGGTCAGCGCCGGCAGCACGGTGGACAGCGAGATGAACGACAGGTCGGCGACGGTCAGGTCCACCTGTCCCCCGATCGCCTCGGCGGTCAGTTCGCGCACGTTGGTGCGCTCCACCACGACGACCCGCTCGTCGGTGCGCAGCGACCAGGCCAGCTGGCCGTAGCCGACATCGGCGGCGACGACCTGCCGGGCGCCCCGGTCGAGCAGCACCTCGGTGAACCCGCCGGTGGAGGCGCCCGCGTCCAGGCAGCGCCGACCGGCGACCGCGACGTCGAAGGCGTCCAGGGCGCCGAGCAGTTTGTGGGCGCCGCGCGACACCCAGGTGCGTTCCTCGGTGCCCTCCACGGTCAGGTTCGCGGTGACCGACACGGCGGTGGCGGGCTTGCGGGCCGGCATCCCGTCGATGCACACCCGCCCCGCGGTGATCAGTTCGGCCGCCTGCTGGCGCGAGCGGGCCAGACCGCGTCGTACCAGTTCGGCGTCCACTCGTGCGCGCCGCGCCACGGCGGTCAGCCCTTCTCGACCGACTCGAGCGCCTGCACGAGCACGTCGTGCGCCTCTTCCAGCCGAGCCGCGATGGTCTCGATGTCGGCATCGGAGAGGCCGTCGATCGCGGTGGCGTCCGCGGGGTCGGGCAGGTCAGCCAGCAACTCCGCGATCCGGGCGCGAATCTGTTCGGGATCGGTACTCATGTCGGTGTTCACGCTAGTCGATCGGGCGCGCTCAGCAGCGCCCAGCGCTGCGCGGCGCGCGCGGCCGCGTCGTCGCCTGCGGCGACGGTGAACGACGCGCCCAGGCCGGCCTTCCACACCGCGCTGGCCAGCGCCCGCACGATCGACAGGTCGTCGCCGGGGTCCTCGCCGGTGGCGGACACGGTCACCGCGGTGCCGTCGATGTCGACGCGCCAGGCTGGGTGGGGGCCGATGCGCAGGCTGTCGGCGGGCGCGTGCAGGGCCCGTAGGTCCGCGCCGAGGTAGGTGGGCCGCTGGGTGGAGTCCGCGCGCAGCAGGTCGTCGGCGGTGCTGACGCCGCTGAGCACCATCAGGCTGGGCAGGCCGGCGGCTTTGGCGCCGGCGATGTCGGTGTCGAGGCGGTCGCCGACCACCAGCGGGAAGCGGAACTGACCGCGGGAGAGCGCGTCGCGCAGCAGGGTGGGCTGGGGTTTTCCGGCCACCAGCGGTTCGCGCTCGGTGGCGGCCCGCAGCGCGGCGACCATCGACCCGTTGCCGGGCAGCAGCCCCCGTTCGGTCGGCAGGGTCAGGTCGACGTTGGCGGCCACCCACAGGGCACCGGCGCGCAGCGCGAGCGCCGCCTCGGCCAGGTCGGGCCACGCGGTGTGCGGCGAGTGGCCCTGCACCACGGCGACGGGGTTGTCGTCGAACTGGCGCACCGGGGTGAGCCCGACCTGACGCACCTCGTCGGCGAGGGCCTCGGTGCCGACGACCAGAACGGCCGCACCGGCGGGCAGTTGACCGGCCAGCAGTTTGGCCGCGCTCTGGGCACTGGTGGCGACGTCGTCGGCGTCGGCGGCGAAGCCCAGCTCGCGTAGGTGCGCGGCGACGTCACCGGGCGCCCGGGAGGCGTTGTTGGTGACGTAGTACATGCGGGCCGACTGCGCGGCGAGGGTCTCGACGGCACCGGGCGTGGGCTCGTGGCCCCGGAACACGGTGCCGTCCAGATCCAGCAGCAGGCAGTCGTGCTGCTGAGCGAGGGTGCTCACGTCAGGCCAGCTCCGTCACGCGATCTTCGGCGTCGGTGACGCCCTCGACGTCGGCGGAGGCGGCGCTGATGAACCACTGCAGTGCCTCGTCGTTACGGCCGAGGGCCAGAAGCGTTTCGGCGTAGGCGTAGAACAGCCGGGCCGCGGTCGAGCCGGTGCGTGACCGGTCCAGTTGCGGTGTGGACAGTACCGCGAGCGCCTGCTCGTGCTGACCTAGGTCGGAGCGGGCGCCGGCCACGACGATGCGCAGTTCGTCGGCGTCGTCGCCGGTGAGCTGTTCGGCTTCGGGGCTGCGGGCCAGCTCGATGGCACGTTCGGGTCGACCGACGCCGCGCTCGCAGTCGGCGATCAGCGGCAGCAGCACCGACCGGCTGCCCATGCGGCGGGCGGCGCGCAGCTCGGCGAGGGCCTGGGCCCAGTCGCCACAGTGATAGGCGGCGATCCCGACGGCCTCGCGCACCGCGGCGATGCGGCTGGCGCGGCCCCGCGCAGCACGGGCGTGCTCGAGTGCGGCCTGCGGGTCGTCCTCGAGAAGGTCGCCGGCGGCCACCAGGTGCTTGGCCACGAAGTCCGCCGACGCGCGGTCCAAAGTCGTTAGCTCACCGCGGATCTCGGCCGAGAGCTGCTTGGCTTCGATGCCGTCGGGAAGGGGTGGACCGGCCGGCTGCCTGCGCTCGCAGTCGGGTCTGGGCTGCGACCGTCGGGCCCGGTTGGGGCCCGAGGTGCGCGGCGCCGAACGCGGTGGGCGACGCCCGTTGTCGGCGCTTCGTCTGTCCTCGGCCACGTATGCCTTTCTACCCGATAAGCCGGCCCTTGAGAATTTCGGAGAAATTCCCGGGGCATTCTCACGAAATAGAATTACCCCCCACGAATTTGTGGGGGGTAATCCTAATTTGTGTTCGGCGGTGTCCTACTTTTCCACCCGTTGAGGGCAGTATCATTGGCGCTGGCAGGCTTAGCTTCCGGGTTCGGGATGGGACCGGGCGTTTCCCTGCCGCTATTGACCGCCGTAACTCTATTCATTTTATTTAGTGCCCCCAGTTGTTGTT
>Ga0180215_1002317_pt1 | contig 19397 bp, 15 predicted proteins | sample eDN3rd37CBELigBY_FD_128871 | JGI IMG/M metagenome (GOLD analysis project Ga0180215, IMG submission 128871) | Enriched backyard soil microbial communities from Emeryville, California, USA - eDNA 3rd pass 37_C BE-Lig BY (version 2) (version 2) | ecosystem: Environmental > Terrestrial > Soil >... | reverse complement strand
CTTCGAGCTTGAACTCCGCTGTGAACTGCCTTCGTTTCTCTCCCATGGATCACCTCCTTGCCCGACTCCTACCCCGCCGGGCTTATCTGGGTGTCCATCATACCGGGGGAGGTCCAGTGCGTGAGGGCTGTAGCGATCACCAACTGCTCGGCGATGGTATGCCAGCGCACGCCGGTCAGCCGCTCCAGCTGTGCGACCGAGTGCGCCCGCCCTTGGTCCCGAAGGAATGACTGCAGCTCCAGCATCTCACGAGCACGCTCCCACCTCGAGATCTCCCCACGGTGGGCGCGCTCGGCGACTCCCTCCACAACGGCCTCGTAGAGCCCCATCGAACATCCCCCGTCGACAGTTTCCTGAGATTCGGGCACTTGCCGGACCGCCGCTGAGCGGCGTACTCTGTCCAGTGTACCCGAGCCGATACTTTACAAACTTCTCAGCGCTCGAAGCTAGCGCCGCCTCGCACGGGAGACCAGTCCCGTGTCTAGGCGTGTGCACCGTGTCCTCGAGCTTCGCCGCGCCATTGCCGCCGCCGTCGGGGAAGGGACGCTTCGTGGGACGGCTCGGGAAGTCGGCCTCAGTGCCCCAGCCCTCCGCAACTTCATCAACGGCGCGGAGCCAAGGCGCCCTGCGACGCTCCGGAAGCTGGAGTCCTGGTACGTGCGACGACTCGAGTGTGAGGCCGCACCTGCCGATGTGGATGCAGTCCAGCACGCGCTAGCCATCCTGCTGCGGGACCTGCCGGAGGAGATGCAGCCGCAGGTTGCGCAGGATACACTCACCTTCCTCCGTGGCCAGTACGCGGAGCACGGGGCTCTGCCCGCCTGGTTGGCGGCGGCGCAGGCACATCTGCGCTCGCCACCTCCCAGCTCAAGGGGCGAGGAAAGCCCATAGCCAGAGGCAGCCGCTGCGGATCGTTGCGAACTGATGATATAGCAATGTAGTTTCCGCGGATTGTTCGCCAGCCGGCTGCGCACAAAAATAGGCGCTCCTCTCTCCCACCGAACCGGTCTTGAAGGTCCTCCGCAACATTGGCAGTGAGCGCGTGGTCGATATCCTTCGCCGGAGCCTTGCATCTGGCGAAGGGCTCGACCTGCTTTCGTCAGAGCACTCTCTCTTCGCATTCGAGAGCCTCGCGGACGTCTTGCTGTGCACTTCACGCGTTCGCCTGGTGCTACCGCCGGAGGGGAGCGACATAAGGTTGCTGGGCGGAGATGCAGATCGCGCCGCACGAAACCGTTTGCGGTCGCGCTGGATCGCTGCGGCCTACCGCCGCTGGATCGCGGAGCATGTATGTGTACGCGGTTCGCACAGTCCCGTACCGCAGGGATCGGCGATCGTGCGCGATGCTTCGCGCGCGCCGACGCAGGCGGTGCTCGGGGCCTTCTCCTTCACGACCGCCGGGCTCGGGCTGGCTCCTGGCAACCGGCTGAGCCTGATCCAGGCCTCGGAAACACCGGATGAGGCCAGGCTCCTGGGGGACTGGTTCGACGAGCAGTGGACCGAGCTGGACGATGACGGAAGCGCACGGGAGCGCCTGCTGTCGTTCCTTGACACGGTGGCTTCCCACCGCACTCCCCACGAGATCTACGCCCTCATCCTGCACGCGCTCTTCGGCGAGCGGGGGGAGGCGCTCGACGAGGAACAGGTGGTCCGTTCGGCCACGGGCATCCGCAACTCGTTCGTCTGGAAGAAGCTGTACCGATTTCAGCGCGACGGCGTAGTGGGCGCCATTGACAAGCTCAACCGTTTTGGCGGGTGCATCATCGCGGACAGCGTGGGCCTCGGGAAAACGTTCCAGGCGCTGGCCGTCATCAAGTACCACGAGCTGCGCAACGACCGCGTGCTTGTCCTCTGCCCCCGGAGGCTGCGCGACAACTGGACTCTGTATAAAGCCAACGACCGCCGCAACGTCCTGGCTGCGGACCGCTTCAACTACGACGTCCTGAACCACACCGACCTGTCGCGCGACGGCGGCCTGTCCGGCGACATCGATCTCACCCACGTGAACTGGGGCAACTACGACCTGGTGGTGATCGACGAGTCGCACAACTTCCGCAACAAGCGAACGCCCCAGAAGGGTGGCGAGACGCGATACGACCGGCTGATGAGGAAGATCATCCGGGAAGGGGTGCGGACCCGGGTGCTGATGCTGTCCGCGACCCCCGTCAACAACCGCATGGCCGACCTGCGGAACCAGATCGCGTTCGCCACGGAAGGCGACGACACCGCGCTGGTGGACCACGGCATCGACAGCATCGACAGCACCACACGCCTAGCGCAGAAGCAGTTCAACCGCTGGCTAGAGCTGCCCGAGGCGGAGCGAATGCCCGGGCGGCTCGTCGACATGTTGGGGTTCGATTACTTCACGCTGCTGGACCTGCTCACCATCGCGCGGTCGCGTCGGCACATCGAGAAGTACTACGGCACTACCGAGACGGGACGCTTCCCGGAGCGACTCCGCCCGATCAACATCAAGGCGGACGTGGACCTCGCCGGCGCGTTCCCGCCGATCGCGGCCATCAACTTGGAGATCCGGCGGCTCAATCTGGCCTCCTACGCGCCGCTGCGGTACGTGCTGCCCCACCTGCAGGACGCGTACGACCGCAAGTACAGCACGGAGGTCCAGGGCGGCACGGGCTTCTTCCGCCAGGCAGACCGCGAAGAGAGCCTGATCCACCTCCTGCGCGTGAACGTGCTGAAGCGAATGGAGAGCGCCGTTTCGTCCTTCGCGCTCACGGTGGAGCGGCAACTGCGCGACGTGGAGGCGACCCTCGCTCGCATCGAGTCGCAGGCACAGGAGCTGGGGGAAGTAGACATCGAGGACGTGGACGTGGACGATCCCGCCTTCGAGAGCCTGCTCGTGGGACGCAAGGTGAGGGTGCTGCTGCAGGACGTTGACCTGGTACGCTGGCGGCAGGACCTGGTGGAGGACCGCAATCGGCTGGCGACGCTGGCGGCGGCGGCGCGGGCGGTGGGCGCGGCGCGGGACGCCAAGCTCGCCGCGCTTCGCGACCTGATCGCGCACAAGGTTCGCCATCCCAGCAACCCGGGGAACCGGAAGGTGATCGTCTTCACGGCGTTCGCGGACACGGCCCGGTTCCTGTACGAACAGCTCGCGCCATGGGCGGTGGGCGAGCTGGGCGTGCAGAGCGCGCTGGTGATTGGGGCGGGGGGCAACCAGACCACGCTACCGCGGCTACGCCGCGATCTGGGCTCGATCCTCAGCGCCTTCGCGCCACGATCCAAGGAGCGGCCTGAGGAACTGGCCGCGGAAGGCGAGCTGGACCTGCTCATCGCGACCGACTGCATCTCCGAAGGGCAGAACCTGCAGGACTGCGACTGGCTGATCAACTACGACATCCACTGGAACCCGGTCCGCATCATCCAGCGCTTCGGGCGCATCGATCGGCTGGGGTCGCCCAACGCGCGCATCCAGCTCGTCAACTTCTGGCCCAACATGGAGCTGGAGGAATACATCGGCCTGGAGCAGAAGGTCAGCGGACGCATGGTGCTGCTCGACATCTCTGCCACGGGCGAGGAGAACCTGATAGAGCAGCAGTCCGGCAACCCGATGAACGACCTGGAGTACCGGCGCGCGCAGCTCCTCAAGCTGCAGGACGCGGTGATCGACTTGGAGGACCTCTCCACCGGTGTCTCCATCGCGGACCTGACGCTGAACGACTTCCGGATCGATCTGGCGGAGTTCCAGCGCGAGCATCCGGGCCGGCTGGAGGCGCTTCCGCTCGGCGCCGCCGCCGTGGTGACCGCGGCGGACGAGGACGTGCCGCCGGGAATCATCTTCTGCCTGCGGGCTGCCGGCGACAACGCCGCGATTCCCGGATACCCGCTCGCGCCGCACTACCTGCTGCATGTGGGTGACGACGGCACAGTGCTGCTGCCGTACACGCAAGCCAAGCGGGTGCTGGACCGCCTGAAGCGTTCATGCGTGGGGCGTGACCTCCCCGACGCCACTGCCTGCGCCCGCTTCGACCGGGCGACGCGGGACGGCGAGGATATGCGACACGCGCAGCGGCTGCTCTCGTCGGCCATCGCCTCTGTGGTGGGGAAGACGCAAGAGCGTGCGGTGGCCTCGCTGTTCACGCCGGGTGGTACGCATGCGCGGCCGGGCGAGTTCGCCGGCAGCGACGACTTCGAGGTGGTCGCGTATCTGGTGGTGCTCCCGGAGAGCGACGCTTCCGCCTGACCTGCCGTGCCGCGTGAATTCCGCCGACCTGATCGCCGCCCTGCACCTCCCTTCCAGCGCCCGCGTTGACCAGCGGGTGCCGAAGAAACTATTCCAAGAGCACGCCCCCACTGGAGCGGACCGCCGGCGGCTGGCCGAGGGGATCGAGGAAGTGCGATGGGTGGCGGCGCTCAAGCCGGCCACCGTCGGTGTGGCGCCGTATCGTGACGAGACGAGGGAGTACCTGGAGATCGCCGTCCTCACCGCCACACTGCGTCCGGCTTCGAAGCCGGCACGCATCGCCGAGCTGATCCATCGAGCCATTCCCTATCCCGTCGTCCTGGTGGCGGAACAGGGGGAGGTTCTCGTCCTCTCGCTGGCCCATAAGCGATGGTCGCATGGCCAGGCGGGCGCGACGGTTCTGGACGAGGAGATTGCCGTTGCGGAGCTTGACGGCGAGACGATCCCCGGGATTGTGACGGCGTTCCTCGAGGCGCTGTCCGTGACCGCGCGGCCCTACAACGACGTGTGGGCGCTCTACGCGGGTTGGATGGACGCGGTGGTTGCCTTGGTGGCCGCGCCGGCACTGGGCGCCTTCGTGCTGCCGCGCTCGCCTGCGCATGCGGCCGCGAGGCGGGACGCACTACGTGAGTGCGCCCGCCTAGACGCCGAGATCGCGCGCCTGCGGGCGGCTGCAGCGCGGGAGCGGCAACTCCCGCGGCAGGTGGAGCTGAACCTAGAGATGAAGCGTGTGCAGCGGCAGCGTGCCGCCGCCGTCGAAACGTTATGAGCGAGACCATGGACCTGAAGAAGACCGCCGGAATGGCGCCAATCGCGGCGGCCGACGCCCTTGCACGCTCTGCGGACGTGGTCGCGGAGAACGTGGATGCGATGCGCACCCTCTTCCCCGAGGCCTTCACCGAGGGGAAGGTGGACTTCACGGTGCTGAAGCAACTCCTAGGCGGGCTTGTAGACGAGCGTGAGGAGAAGTACGGGCTGAACTGGCATGGCAAGCGCCGCGCGCGGCAGCTCGCGCTCACCCCTTCCGCCGGCACGCTGCGCCCCGCCCGCGAGGAGAGCGTGGACTGGGACACCACGCAGAACCTGATGATCGAGGGCGATAACCTTGAGGTGCTGAAGCTCCTACAGAAGAGCTATGCGGGGAAGGTCAAGCTCATCTACATCGATCCGCCGTACAATACGGGGAAGGACTTCGTCTATCCGGACAACTTCCAGGACAGCATTCGCAACTACCTGGAGCTGACGGGGCAAGCGGAAGGTGGTGCGAAGATCAGTAGCAACACCGAGACCAGCGGCCGTTTTCACACCGACTGGCTAAATATGGTGTATCCGAGGCTGAAGCTCGCTCGTAACCTGCTGGCCAGGGACGGCACACTCGCGATCTCGATTGGTGAGGCCGAACTCGCCAATCTGTTATTAGTTGCTAATGAAGTATTCGGGGAGGAGAACTTGGTCACCGTCTGTTCACGAGTGATGAAGACCGGCGGCCAGAAGGGAACCCACTTCTCACCTTCCGTAGACTATATCCTCATTTTCGCGAAGGCTATCGAAGACCTTGCTCCGTTTCGAGCGGAGATCGGGCAAAACGTTATCGATAAGGTTTACACTCGGATCGCCCATTCTGGGTCCCGTGCCGGGGAGAGGTACCGGTCGATGGGGCTCTATCAAGCGATGTTGGACAAGCGCGCGAACCAGCGATTCTACATCGAGTGCCCTGATGGCGAGTTGGTAATTCCACCTGGCGTGACGTTCCCATCCGAGCATCGGGAAGGGGCTCAAGTTGCACCGGGTGACGGAGACGGTGTCTGGCGGTGGACTTATTCGCGCTACGCAGCGGAAAAGGCCAAAGGAAATGTCGAGTTTGTGAAGAGCGAACGGACGTCGCTCGTCACGCCCGATGGATCTCCGGCACAGTGGAATGTCTACTATCGCATATGGCTGAACGACCGGCTGGAGGACGGGCAGCTTCCGGGCAACATACTCGAAAAGTTTGAGAGCCGGCACAGCTCCGCTGAGCTGAAAGCGCTCAACATCCCATTCGACTTCGCGAAGCCATCCGCATTGATCAAGTTTCTGATGGCGATCTGCGGGGTGAAGGCGGGTGACCTGACCTTGGATTTCTTTGCTGGTTCAGCATCAACAGCTCATGCGGCGATGGAGCTTGCTGCAGAAACTGGCCAGGCAAGGCCGTTCATCTGCGTTCAGCTTCCGGAACCGAACGAGCCCGATTCGGCAGAGTTCAAGGCCGGCTTCCCTACCATCTTCTCGATCGCGGCAGAGCGAGTGAGACGCGTTGGGGCGGCGCTATCGCGTCGCTATCCAACAACCGGGTCCGATTTCGGCTTCCGGGTCTTCAAGCTCGACTCGAGCAACCTTCGGGTGTGGGACCCGGAACGCGACGACTTGGAGCAGACGCTGCTGGAACACCAGGAGCACGTGAAGCCGGACCGCAGCGAGGCGGACCTGCTCTACGAGCTGCTGCTCAAGCTAGGGCTGGACCTGTGCGTGCCCATCGAGCGGCGTGAGATGGCCGAGAAGGAGGTGCACAGCATCGGCGGCGGCGTGCTCATGGCGTGCCTCGCCACGAGCATCGCACGCGAGGAGGTGGAGGTGCTGGCGCAGGGCATCGTGGCCTGGCACCAGGAACTGGCGCCCGCTGGAGAGCCGACCTGTGTGTTCCGCGACAGCGCCTTCGCGGACGATGTGGTGAAGACGAACCTCGCTGCGATCCTGCAGCAGCACGGCATTCGCAACGTGCGGAGCCTGTAACAGCCGCTACGGAGACAATAGCAATGGCTAGTGGGAAGCTCCTCCGGCAGCTGATCAAGTATGGCGCACGCGGTGACGTCAACGGCTTCCGCGCGGCTGCCGAAGAGGCGATCAACGAGGAACGCCAGAAACAGCACCATCTCCTGGCGAACGACCTGGAGCGGCTGCTCTACGGCGACCACATGGCGGTGGACAGCCGCGTTCGCGAGCTTCGGCCCGTGGGTGATCTCCCGCGTGCCGGCGACGGCGAATTGCCGCTGCTCGAGGAACGCCCCGTCGTTCGAGACGAGGAAGATATCGTGCTCGCCCCCAGGTTGACCAAGGCACTGCAGGAAATCGTGCGAGAGCACCAGCGAGCAGACGTGCTCCGCGCGTACGGCCTGCAGCCCGCGCGCAAGCTGCTCTTTTTCGGCCCACCAGGGTGCGGGAAGACACTCGCTGCCGAGGTTATCGCGGGAGCACTATCTCTCCCGCTCGTCCTCGTGCGGCTGGATGCGCTTGTCTCCTCCTTCCTCGGGGAGACGGCCGCCAACCTGCGGCGGGTGTTCGACTACGTTTCGCGTACTCCGGTCGTGGCGCTCTTCGACGAAGTCGACGCGCTGACCAAGGACCGCGGCGACAGCTCGGACCACGGCGAACTGAAGCGGGCAGTGAACGCCGTGCTTCAGATGATGGACGGGTACCGTGGCCAGAGCGTACTCATCGCTACCACCAATTACGAGACGATCCTGGATCGCGCTGTTTGGCGCCGTTTCGACGAGACGCTGCGCTTCGAGAAGCCGGATGTCGACCAGATCGCTCGACTCCTCAAAGTCAAGCTTGCAGCTGTACGTCGGAACTTCGAGCTAGACGACAAGCAGGTACAGGCACTGTTCACCGGTCTATCCCACGCCGATATCGAGCGGGTGCTCCGCCGAGCCGTGAAGGAGATGGTGCTCTCCGGCCGCGAGTTCCTTGAGGTTCGGCATCTACGCGATGCGCGGACGCGTGAACAGGGGGTTGAACGCTGATGCCCCCGGAGCCGCCGCCCGGGTACGATCACCTCCGCCTGGAGCGTGAGATCGCCATTACTGAACGGCACCGCCCTCCGAATCGGCGTCCTCGGTTCGTTCCGGAAGACCCGCTTCAGTTTGGTGCCCAGCTTGCCCGCCGGTTGGAGTCCGCGAGGGCGCTGGTGGCCGAGGATCTCGACGGGTACGATGCCAGGCGTCTACTGAAGATCGTCCTCCGCGACGGGGAGTCTGTGGACGACCTCAGGGGAATCCCCGGTATCGATTTCCTCAGCCGTGAGAACAAGACGGTGGTGCTTGCCTTCGCTTCAGAGGAGGGCATGGCAACCTTTGAGGCTCGGCTCTCAACGCTCGCCAGCACGGGGCAAGCGACCCGAGCGCAATTGCTCTACGCAATTGAAGACTTCGCTCGCTGGACGCCTGCCGACCGCACAGGCCGAGCACTGCGCGAGCAGGGCTTCCCCCCGGATGAGCGATTCGTGCTGGACGTGGAGCTGTGGCCGGAGGAGCGCGCCGATCGAAGAGCGCGAATGCTCGAGAATTTTCGTGCCTGGCTCGGCGAAGCCGGCTTGGACTATCTCGACCAGCTGCTTCAGCCTTCGCTGGTAATGGTGCGCGTCCGGTGCAGCAGGTTGCAGGCGGAGGAGCTGCTTTTAGAGCACCGGGACGTCCGCGTCGTCGACCTGCCGGCGCGCTTCGGCATCGCGCGCGAGTTGCTGTCGGTGGACCTTGGTCAGTTCCCAATCGTCGCTCCGCCCGACCCGGATGCGCCTGCTGTTGCGGTGCTTGACTCAGGTCTCACGACAGCCCATCCACTCCTCGCCCCAGCGGTTGGTGACGCGCAGGGCTTCGTTCTGCCCGAACGCGATGGGGGTGACCTGGTACCCGGAGGGCACGGCAGCTTCGTGGCAGGGCTTGCCTTGTACGGCCGGATCGAGGAATGCATCCGCACCGGTGAGTTCGTTCCGGTCCTGCGGCTATTCTCCGGAAAGGTCTTCCGGGACGACGGTACAGATGAGACAAGGTTTGTGGAGAATGCCGTCGACGAGGCGGTAGAATACTTTGTCCGTGAGTACGGGTGCAAAGTCTTTACCCTGTGCTATGGCGACCTCAACAAGATCTACGATGGGCGCCATCTGCGGGGGCTCGCTTACACACTCGACCGACTCTCTCGCGAACGTGGAGTGCTCTTCGTCGTCTCCGCCGGTAATCTAATGATGTCGGACCTGCCGGATGACCTCAGGCAGGAATACCCGAACTATCTATTTGGAGAAGACGCGAGGCTACTGGACCCGGGGACGGCACTCAATGCCTTAACCGTGGGTGGTCTCGCCTTCCACGAGGCGACACACGGCGCGCGCAGGTACCCGGATACACTTGAAGCCGTGCCGGTGGCCCGGACCGATCAGCCCTCGCCGATCACTCGTTGCGGACCTTCGCTCGGCGGAGCGATCAAGCCCGATTTCGTCGAGTACGCCGGGAACATCGCGATAGATCGAAATGGCAGACCCACGACCGCAGGGTTGAGTGTGGTCTCACTTGACAGTGGGTTCGCCGATGGGCGCCAGTTTCGTGAGGACATCGGGACGAGCTTCGCAGCTCCGGTCGTCGCGAACAAGGCGGCGCGACTCCTCTCAGCGCTGCCACAAGCCTCGCCCGAGCTATTGAGGGCTCTATTGGGCGCTCACGCCCAGTGGCCGCAAGGGTGCATCGAGCTTCTCGACCCGCAGAGGAACGCGGGTGGTCGCGAACTGCTGTTCAAAGCTGTCGGATACGGCCGGATCGACGATGCTGCGCTGTACCGCTCCCTCGACAACGTAGTCACCCTGACAGCAGAGGAACGCATTTCCACCGATCGGCACCACTTCTTTGAGGTGCCTCTGCCGGATTCCTGGCGGGCGGGCAACCGCCGGGAGCGCACGGTCTCCGTCGCACTAGCATATACGCCTGCCGTCCGAACCACGCGGCTGGAGTATCGAGCAACCCGCATCAAATTTTCACTGGTGGTGGCGGACAACCTTGATCAGGTGACGACCGCCTTTCGGGCAAACCGCGAAGATGGCCTGAGTGAGCGCAGTACTAACCGATGGATTAGCAGCGAGAAGCGCAACTGCGGCACCTTGCAGGTTTCACGTTGGCGCTTCCGCGGGGCTATCGGTAGGCGTCGTTTGTTTGTAGTGGTCACGCGGCAAGATCCAGTGTGGTCCCCTGTAAGGGACCAGCCGGAGGCGTATGCCGTCTGCATGACCCTCGCGGACCGGGAGCGCGCGGAAGCTCGCCTCCACGCCGAAGTCCGAGCGGTTCTGCAGGCGCGAGCACGTCTGCGCGCACGAGCATGATACCTCAGCTAGCTCTTGAACGACTATTTACCGCCGTTGATCAAGAGATCCTCGTCGTTCACCCGTCCTGGACGATCGCGGGTCGGCGACGGCCCCATGGAGGTATATCGTGAAGCTGCACTTTGAGCCCGACCTCGACTACCAACTCGAGGCCATTGAGGCGGTCTGCGACCTCTTCCGCGGACAGGAAATCTGCCGCACTGAGTTCACCGTCACGCGGGATTTGGGCGGGGCGCAGGCGAGTCTCGCCTTCGCAGAGAGCGACCTGGGCGTGGGCAATCGGCTCACCCTCCTCGACGATGAAATCTCGGCAAACCTAGCTGAGATCCAGCTCCGTCATGGACTGCCCCCGTCGCGCGGCCTCACCAGCGGCGATTTCACCGTCGAGATGGAGACTGGTACGGGGAAGACCTACGTCTACCTGCGGACCATCTTCGAGCTGAACAAGCGGTACGGGTTCACCAAGTTCGTGATCGTGGTTCCGTCCGTGGCCATCCGCGAGGGCGTGTACAAGTCGCTCCAGATCATGCAGGAGCACTTTCGCGGCCTCTACGGTGGAGTCCCCTTCGACTACTTCATCTACGACTCCGCCAAGCTCGGACAGGTCCGGAACTTCGCCACCAGCTCCAGCATCCAGGTGATGGTGGTGACGGTGGGGGCCATCAACAAGAAGGACGTGAACAACCTATATAAGGATAGCGAGAAGACCGGCGGGGAGCGCCCCATCGACCTCATCCGCTCCACGCGGCCGATCCTGATCGTGGACGAGCCGCAGAGTGTGGACGGCGGCTTGGAGGGTCGCGGCAAGGAGGCGTTGGATGCCATGGACCCACTCTGCACTCTGCGCTACTCCGCCACCCATGTGGACCGCCACCATATGGTGTATCGGCTACACGCGGTGGATGCCTACGAGCGGCGGCTGGTAAAGCAGATCGAGGTCGCCGCGGCAGTCGTAGAGGATGCTCATAACAGACCGTACGTACGCTTGCTGTCTGTCGGCAATCAGCGAGGGTCGATCACCGCTCGCATCGAGGCGGATGAGCAATCAGCTAGCGGTGTTCGTCGGCGCGAGATGGTGGTTCGCGATGGTGACAATCTGGAGCTAACTACCGGCCGCGGTGTCTACGCGGACTGTCGCATCGGCGAGATCCACGCGGGTCGCGACGACCCCTACATGGAGCTGCGCGTGCCCGGCGGCGAGCTCTTGCTGCGCCCTGGCCAGGCGTACGGCGGCGTTGAGCCACTCGCAGTCCAGCGCGAGATGATCCGTCGTACCATCCGCGAGCACTTGGAGAAGGAGAAGCGGCTCCGGCCGCAGGGCATCAAGGTGCTCTCGCTCTTCTTCATTGACGAGGTGGCGAAGTACCGTCAGTACGATGCTGACGGCAATCCGGTGAAGGGCGAGTACGCGCGCATCTTCGAAGAAGAGTACCGGCGCGCCGCGAAGCTGCCGGCTTTCAACACGCTTTTCCAGGAAGTTGACCTCTCCCGCGCCGCGGAGGAGGTGCACGAGGGGTACTTCTCGATCGACAAGAAGGGCGGCTGGACGGACACCGCGGAGAACAACCAGGGGAACCGGGACGCCGCCGAGCGGGCGTACAACCTCATCATGAAGGACAAGGAGAAGCTCCTGTCCTTCGAGACTCCGCTCAAGTTCATCTTCTCGCACTCCGCGCTGAAGGAAGGCTGGGACAATCCCAACGTGTTCCAGATCTGTACGCTGCGGGACATCCACACCGAGCGGGAGCGCCGCCAGACCATCGGCCGCGGACTGCGGTTGTGCGTGAACCAGCAGGGCGAGCGTGTCCGCGGCTTCGATGTCAACACGCTGACGGTGGTGGCGCTGGAGAGCTACGAGGAGTTCGCCAGCAAGCTGCAGAAGGAGATCGAGGAGGACATCGGCATCCACTTCGGCGTCGTCGAAGCCCACCAGTTCGCCGGAATCCGCGTCACGGGTCCCGATGGCTCCTCAGCACCACTTGGCTACGAGCAATCCGAAGCCCTGCAGGCGCATCTCCAGGCTGCCGGCTATCTGGATGCGCGGGGCAAGGTTCAGGATTTACTCCGGGAAGCACTTCGCGACGGGACACTCACAGTGCCCGAGCGGTTTGTAGCGCAGATTGGGCAGATCACGGACGTGCTGAAGTCGCTCGCCGGCCGGCTGCAGATTCGCAACGCCGATGAGCGCCGCTCGATCGCGACCCGGCAGGCCGTGCTGCACAGCCCCGAGTTCCGCGCGCTGTGGGACCGGATCAAGCACCGCACCACGTACCGGGTGGAGTTCGACAACGAGAAGCTGATTGACCAGTGCGTTCGCGATCTCCAGGCGGCGCCGGCCATCGCCACGACGCGGCTGCAATGGCGAAAGGCGGATCTCGCGATCGGCAAGGCCGGCGTGGAGGCTATCGAGCGCGCCGGCGCGGCGACAGTGGTCCTGGAGGAGGGTGACATCGAGCTCCCGGACGTGCTCACAGAGCTGCAGGACCGGACCCAGCTCACCCGAAGGAGCATCCAGCGCATCCTTGTCACCAGCCAGCGGCTCCGGGACTTCCGCCGGAATCCGCAGGCATTCATCGATCTCGCCGCCGAAATTATCAATCGCCGGAAGCGGCTGGCGCTCGTGGACGGCATCCGCTATCAGCGGCTCGGTAACGGGGAGTACTACGCGCAGGAGCTCTTCGAGCAGGAGGAGTTGCAGGGGTACATCCGCAACCTTTTCGAGGCACAGAAGACGGTATACGAGCAGGTGGTCTACGATTCCGAGACAGAACGGGCTTTCGCAGACCAGCTGGAGAAGAACCAGGCGATCAAGGTGTACGCTAAGCTTCCGGGCTGGTTCCGGGTCCCAACCCCGCTTGGAAGCTACAACCCAGACTGGGCGGTTTTAGTTCAGGCCGATGACGCCGAACGCCTCTACTTCGTGGTGGAGACCAAGAGCGGTCTGTTCACGGACGATCTGCGTGATACCGAGCGCGGAAAGATCGAATGCGGCAGAGCTCACTTCGCCGCGCTGGCGGTCGATGACCAACCTGCTAAGTACCTGGTTGCGAGATCCCTGGACGACGTCCTAGGCTCTGTCCGCTGAGTCGTTTTCTTTCGACTAGGCGCGCCATCCAACCGGAGGTGCAGCCATGGTCAAGCGCGACGACTCAGTGACGAGCCGCACAGCCTCGTCGAAGAGCTGCTCCCCGTCAACGGCAAGCGCTGTGGGCAGTGGAACGACCACGGGAGGACGCTCAAGAGGATCTTCTGGACCCCGCATACCCGCGCCCCGTGGAGGGTCACCGGATCTAGGCGCCTCCGCACAGATCTGCCGCTAACGATGCTCGGTAACACCTACCTGACGACAGTAAGCCAGTACAGGGCAGGTGCTGCATTTGGGCAGGGTTCCTGTGCAAACATGCTTTCCGAACGGGACGAGCAGCCGATTGATCTCAATCCAGTAGCGCTGCGGAAGACGGTCTTCGAGCGCGAGCATCGTAGCTTCTGGTGTCGGAGCTGACACGTAGCCCCAGCGATTCACGACTCGCCACACGTGAACATCAACACTGATGTGGGGCAGGCCACAGGCAACGCCGAGCGCTAAGTGGGCACATTTCGGCCCGACGCCCTTAAATCCCATCAGCACCGACGGATCGGCAGGTAGCTCTCCACCGTATTCGCCAACTGTCCGCCTCGCGATCTCGGCGATCTGAACCGCCTTGGCCTCTGCGAAACTTGTCCCGTGAATCAGGCTGATGAGGGAGTCGAGATCAAGGGCGCAAATCTCCGCAGGGGTACGGACTCGCTCAAAAAGCCGGAGCGCAACGGGGAGACTAACCTCATCGCGCGTCCGGATTGAAAGAATACACGCGATCAGTTGCTCAAAAAGAGAGCCATGCCCGCGGTCACGCAGTTCAAACATCGCAGCATCGCGGTAGCGTCGCACCTCGCTCCGAATCCGAGCGAGAACGACGTCAATCCGAAATGGCCTCTTCTTCGTTGTATTTGGCATCCGTGTGCTCGCGTCGTGTACAGCCCCGGCTCCACGCAGTTTAGGGGCCTCGGATTTTTGCACGGAGCAGCCTTTGGGAACTGGATGTATTCTAGACTAGGGAAAGATGGAACAACTTCTGAAAAACCTGCCCGCTGGGTTCTGGCTGAACAAGCCAGCCGACTTCTTGGCCGCCACAAGCCGGTACGCCAGCGTGGCAGACGACGCCAAGCGCTGCCAGGCTGAGGTGCAGTCGGCTCTCGCGTACGGGAAAAAGGGCCGCGCCGCCGGCTGGCTCGCCTTGGGTCTGGTACTCCAGGAGGACCGCTTTCTGGCGCGCGTTCGGCGCGAGGGCACCCTGCGTCCATCCAAGTACCCCGGCGGCGGGTCGGTAGTGGGAGGGGCCGTGGCGACGGTGCTGGAACGAGCCAGCCAAATCAGCCTTGGTGCGGCCACGGTCGACTATCTCGGCTCAATCGAGGCGCTTGGCGGCGTGGCCTTAGCCGTCCAGGCAAGTGAGCACGCCCTGCTTCGGCAGCTTCGGAGTGGTCCGCCCTCAATCCTCAAGGCGCTCGCCGCCACATTAGACGACTCCTTCCGCAATTATGCGGCGGTGGTCGGCGCAGCGAACGACAATCCAGCCCAGAGCTACACCCCTGAGGAGCTCGCCGATGGCTTCTCCTACCTGTACTACCTGTACGCAGAGCACATCGGGCTCAGCGTAGAAGTGCTGGCGCACATAGATACCCGCGGGGTCTATGACGGACGACACCTTCGCATGCTGCAGGCAGCAAGCGAGCTGCGGCGCTACCGGGAGTGGGAGATCCAGGTGGACATGGGCACCCATCGATGCGAACGGGGTGCGGCCGGCTTCCAGATCACCGTGCTGGATGAACGCAACGAGAAGGCGCTGCGGCTCAGCTACATCCAGACCTCAACCGCCAAGGACCGCGAGAAGATCAATGCCGAAAAGCGCGAGGGCGCCACGCTCCAAGAATTAGCGGACCGCATGTACCGGGTGATGGTCAGAGGTGGGGCGTTCCGCTTTCTGGAGCATCCTATTCCGCGGGTCACGCTCAGTTTGACCGAGGATCCGAAATTCTGGGAGATCTTGCGGGAGAACGACCTATTCAAGGAGGAGGGCGCGTACTTCGCCAACGCGATGCAGTCGTACCTCACGTCATACGAGCGGCTGGTCGGCTTCAGGTTCCCAGGCGGGGTAACGGCGGGAGACCTGATGAAGGTCATGCGCCTCTTCACCCTGCTGCGCATCTGGTTCAACCGCCACCTGGCTGAGCGCTACGCCGATGACCCCGCGCTCATCGCCCAATCGACAGTAGCGGTCTACACGGCGGAGATGCTCCGCGCCCTTCTCTCCCATCTTATCGATGGGAGTCGAGTCGACTCGCTACTGGAGCTCCTGACCTGGCGCCCAGGGAAACCGTTCGACGTTCAGTACCAGCCGCTGATGTGGGTTGCGGGCCACTACATGATCGCGCCCAACGTACTCGGGATGTCAGACCTCATTCGCAACTCCATGCAGCTGACCAGTGCTCGGGTGCATGCGGATGCCGAACAGGATCCGGCGGAGCGCATGCTGGAGTCTGCCTTCGAGATGGCAGGAATCCGGAGCGCTTCGGGCATTAAATACAAGTGGAATGGCACCGCAGGGGAAATCGATGTGGTAGCCTACGGGGATGGTATCCTGTTCGGCTTCGAATGCAAGAACTCCCTTCTCCCGACGAGCCCGTTCGAGCTGCGCACGACGTTCAACCACCTCGCCAAGGCCGCGGATCAGATGGATCGGCTCAGGAATGCCGTGCGAGATCCTGTGTTCCTTCAATGGCTCGAGGAACGGACTGGATTGCCGTGCACCCAGGCAACGGAGGTCGTGACCGGAATCATCGCCACCAACCGGATGTTCAGCGGGGGCAAGTTCAGGTCACACCCCGTTCGTGGGCTCCTCGAGATGGGGAACCTGTTGCTCAGCGGCGAGATCGTGGTTGGGGGGCGGGCCAAAAGGCTGATCCAGGGGGAGCGCGCGACCCCCGCGGAGGTCCGGGATGAACTCGTGAACAATACTCTTCGGTCGGAGCTGTTCGACCTGATGATCCCGCTGGAGGTCACGTACACCTTCAGTGGGAAGCCAGTGACCACGGTGACCTTCGCCCTCGACCGCCTCGAGCTGGAAAGGCGCCTCGCCGCGGAGGAGGCTGCCTGAGCGCCTACTCAGAGTGTCGGCAGGCTCAATGCCTCCAACGGGCGGATGCGAAGCGCGTGATCGAGGACTGGAGCGAGGACTACAAGATCGTGCGATCTCGGAGCTCACTGGAGGGCTGCACCCCCCAAGCGTGGGCCGACCAGCACAAGGGCTGCGTCGCTCCGCTTGCTACCCCTGCTGGAACGGCTATCAGAGAATAGCTGGATCAACAACGGAGAGCAGGTCACCCTCCCTTACTAGAGCAAGGTTGGCTATCAGCGAGGTTCGTGCGGTTACCTTCGGTGCCTTCGGCCTTCGGCCTCAGGGTCCCCGGTGGAGGGATACGACATAAACAACTATCAACCCCTCTACTCATACCGTTCTGGGCAGGTAGATGGAACTCCATGAAAGCGCGAACCTGGTGCTGGGAATCGCGTGCGGGAAGGCGAGGATCGGGGTGGACGTGCACGTACACCGGGTGACCAACCGGTGGGGCTACGTGCACGCCGCCACCCCCGAGCGGACGCTGGAGGCGCTGGAGAAGAAACTCCCGGAGGAGTACTTCGTGGAGATCAACCGCCTGCTCGTGCCCTTCGGCAAGCACGTGTGCACCGGACGCGCGCCGAAGTGCTCCACCTGCCCGGTGCTCGACATGTGCCGGCAGGTGGGCGTGGCGACCCACCGCTGAACGTGACTACGCGGCGCGGGCGCCGCGCAGCTCGCTGACCAGGTCGCCGAGCGCCCGGAGCACCTGCTCGTTCCCCTCCCGCAGGAGCGCCGCTAGGATGTGCTTGCAGATCCGCTCCCGCCACAGGTGGTCGCCGCAGTCGCAGCGCGGCTGGTTCAGGGTATAGAGGTCCACCCAGTGCGGCTCCCGCCCCCCGGTGACCCGGTAGCGTCCGGGCCCGGTGGGCGTCACCTGCAGCCCCAGGCTGCGCTCCAGACGGTCGAGCTGGACCCCGCCCGCCGCCCGGAAGTCGATCGCCGGCTTCGCCATTCGAACTCCCTCCGAAATTCGGTTCCGTGCACCCGGTCCTGATACCCCCGGTTTCCCGAACAGATCCCGAAATCAAGATCGACTCGGGGGGAGGAAATCCGCTGCGAGAAACGAGAAGGCCGCCGTCCGGACGGGGGACGGCGGCCTCTCTGAGAAACCCGGGACGGGCGGGCAGCTACCGAATCGCGTAGACGTCGCGGGGTCCGTTCTCGTCGAAGGTGAACACCTCGTAGTCGTCCTTGTACGGCCCCTCCATCCCCGGGGAGCCCATCGGCATCCCGGGCACGGCGATCCCCCTCACCTCCGGCCGCTCCGAGAGCAGCTTCCGGATCACGTCCGCCGGGACGTGCCCCTCGACGGCGTACCCGTCCACCACCGCGGTGTGGCAGGAGGCCAGCTCCCTGGGCACCCCCTGCTGGCGCTTGATCTCGGTGAGGTCGTCCAGGTCCACGGACTCCACCCGGAACCCCTCGTCCCGGAGGTGGTCCACCCACTTGCTGCAGCACCCGCACGTGGGAGTCTTGTACACCTTCACCACGGGCCCGGTGGCGGCAGTGGCGGGGGTGGCCGCCACTGCCTCCGCGCTCCGCGGCGGCTCGGGCTCATCGCTCCGGGAACACGCCGAAAACAGGGGGACGAGGAGAAGGGCGAGGACGGAAACGCGATTCACGGGGAAGTTCATCGTCACGGTCGGGATCTCGGGGAAGGCGGAGGTCCGGACGATCCGGGAGCCTGCGCCCCGACGGCTCCGGACGGTGGCTTCCCCACCGGCGCGGGCTCGCGGCGACCACAACGATCTGCAGGCGGGCGGCGAATGGCAAGGGGCGCGGGGTCGGCCCCGCTCCCGCGCGGGCGCCGGGAGGCGGTCCGAGCCGCCTCCCGGCGTGGGGTCAGTCGTGGTGGGCGCCGCGCTTCTCCCGGGGGTGGCCGTGGCCCTGGTTCTTCGAGGTCCCGGACCGGTCCGCGTCCCGGTCCGTCCCGCGCGTGGCGGGCTCGGAGGCTCCCAAGCCGCCCCCCTGGTCGCGCCCACCCTCCTCCCCGCCGAGCGTACGCCCCGTGCGGAACCCTTCCCCCTTCTGCTTTTCGTGCCTGGGATTCGTCATGTCTCCTCCTCGCCGGAGTGCCGGGTCTAGCGCGAGGCTCACTGCTGCGCAAGACATGTTCCGACAGCGAGATACAAGACCACCGCCCGGCCCGCGAGTACGGAAGTTGCAGGGTCGCGCGCCGGGCGTGCGCGCCGTGACGAAGCCGTTGCGGGATCGGGAGGCCCGCAGTACTTTCCCGAGTGGAGGCACGCCTCAGGCAGTGCCTCCCGAATCCAGGACGCAGCCGGGCGGACCGAGAGCCCGCCGGCGCGCCTCAGGCTCTCGCACCGATCCCGGGACCCCGCGTGGGAAGGAGAGACGTGTTGCAGATCTGGGAGTTTCTTTCTGGCGACGCCCGCAGACGCTCCCATCCGGAACGCCCCACAGGTTGCTGTGTGGGCGTTTTTTGTTGCTCCCTAGCCAGGAGGTACCGATGCTCGATTCGGGGATGATCAACAAGATCCAGAAAGCCAAGACCTACGCCTCCGAGCCCGAGCGAATCCACTTCCAGAGCCTCAGAGTCGAATTCGACGGAAACAACGGCAACCACGAGGTCGAGTTCGAACAGGGGCACTGGCGCTGCGACTGCGGATACTTCCACGGTCACGGCACCTGCAGTCACACCATGGCCATGGAGCGAGTCCTCGGCGTCATGGCACCCCACGACGCAGGCTAGGCAGCGGGACACCCGCCCACGGAAACATGAGTCATCCCGGAGTTTGGTCCGGGAGATGAAGTAACAAACCCTCCGATGGGTCACGACCATCGGAGGGTTTGCTATATGAAGACGATCGCCTCGGAGCTTTGCAGCGCGTCGGCT
>Ga0180215_1002316_pt1 | contig 19400 bp, 21 predicted proteins | sample eDN3rd37CBELigBY_FD_128871 | JGI IMG/M metagenome (GOLD analysis project Ga0180215, IMG submission 128871) | Enriched backyard soil microbial communities from Emeryville, California, USA - eDNA 3rd pass 37_C BE-Lig BY (version 2) (version 2) | ecosystem: Environmental > Terrestrial > Soil >... | reverse complement strand
TTTGATCAGATTATGCCAGCGGTTAGAGATGGACAAGTTGATGCAGGGCTAGTAATACACGAAGCTCGATTTACATATCCCGTCTATGGGTTATCCCTTATGGCAGACATGGGAGAATGGTGGGAGGAAGATACGAACTTGCCCATTCCTCTTGGTGCGATTATTGCTCGCCGCTCCTTGGATTTGGAGGCGATCTCAGGCTGGGTTCGGTCTTCGGTCGAATACGCATGGGCAAACCCCGAGGCATCAAGAAAGTATGTCATGCATCATGCCCAGGAATTGTCTCCTGAAGTGGCGCTGGCACACATCAACCTTTATGTAAATGAGTTTACCGCAAATTTGGGTGAAAAAGGGTATGCCGCCATTGAATCACTGCTTGGTCGTTCGGCGGAGGAAGGTCTTGTACCTAAATTTGATTTGTCCTTGTTGAGACAAGGATAGCCGATATTCATGATTGATTAACCGGAGAATTTCCGCTTATTTGTCCAACGTATGGTTTTAAGGGGGAAATAAGCGGAGAATTTCCTATTATCGTTGAAAAAACAACGTAGAATACCACTTTTTCCAAGTTTAATCGGAAAAACTCCGTTTATTTTGGGTCAAATTTACCTTTTAGACCGAATAACCGGAATCTCTCCGCTTATTAAAACCGTCGATTCCACTTTCCACTAACCCCCCTAAAAAAATCATTGACACAAAGCTGACACATTCATTAATATTAAATTGTAACCGTTTACAGATAAACTAAATGGGAGTGAGCTAGTTTGAAGGAAAAGGTTGGATGAAACCTGAGAAAACCTGCCTAGAAGGGGCGGGGGCCTAAGGACTTAGCCCTATTATATTTATTCTGATTCTTTTATTTACTTTAGTTATTACGTATTTTGTATCTAGACGAAAACCAAAAGTGAATTTTATACTGCAGGCGCAGGGTTGGTTTATTTATTATCTCGGTTATGTTTACCGACATTATTCTTTAACGTATCAAAAATGTTTGAGCATATAAATCAGCGACATCACCTACTATAAAGGAGGCTATTACTATGAATCAAATGCTAAGCAATATTCGAATTCCTGCTACAAAAGGTCAGTTTAACCTCAAAAATTATGATGATATCTATCAAACCTTTGATTGGAAAGATGTGGCGAAAGAATTCACCTGGCATCGTACGGGAAAGGTCAATGCAGCCTTCGAGGCGATTGATCGTCATTGTGAATTAGGAAGAGCGGATAAGGTTGCTTTGCATTACTATGATAGCGGACGGGAAGAGTCCTATACCTTTTCGGATTTAAAAAGATTGTCCAATCGATTTGCGAACGTTTTAACTGATCTTGGGATTATTAAAGGAGATCGCGTATTTATTTTCATGCCAAGGTCCCCGGAATTATATGCTAGCTTTTTAGGAATTGTGAAGGTTGGAGCGATTGTTGGTCCTTTATTCGAAGCCTTTATGGAAGGTGCTGTACGAGACCGTTTGGCTGACAGTGAGGCGATAGCGATTGTTACTACACCTGAGTTGGCTAAACGTATTCCAGTTGATGAATTGCCTCACTTAAAGCATATTATTGTATTTGGTGATGAAACTCAAATAGGGGAGAATCAGCTGCATTTTCAATCCTTAATGGATCGTGCTTCTGAGGAATTTGAACCAATTTGGGTGGATCGTGAAGATGGTATGCTGCTTCATTATACCTCTGGATCAACGGGGAAACCAAAGGGAGTTCTCCATGTCCATAATGCGATGATTCAGCACTATCAAACGGCAAAATGGGTATTGGATTTGGGGGAAAATGATGTATACTGGTGCACAGCGGATCCGGGTTGGGTGACAGGAACATCCTATGGAATCTTCGGCCCTTGGCTTAATGGAGTAACCAATGTGATCCGTGGAGGCCGTTTTACACCAGATGATTGGTATTCTACACTCGAAAAATACAAAGTCACTGTTTGGTACAGTGCTCCAACTGCTTTTCGTATGCTGATGGGGGCTGGAGATGAAATCGTAAAGAAATATAACTTGACTTCCCTTCGTCATGTTCTTAGTGTAGGAGAGCCGTTAAATCCGGAAGTCGTTCATTGGGGGATGAAGGTATTTGAACACAGAATCCATGATACCTGGTGGATGACAGAAACAGGCGCACAATTAATCTGTAATTATCCTTCTATGGATATTAAACCAGGTTCCATGGGGAAACCAATTCCTGGCGTTGTAGCGGCGATCATTGATGACGAAGGAAACATTCTTCCTCCGAACCGAATGGGGAATTTGGCGATTAAAGTTGGTTGGCCATCGATGATGAGAAAAATTTGGAAGAACCCTGCAAAATATGATGAATATTTCAGACTGGATGGATGGTATACGTCAGGAGATTCCGCGTTCATGGATGAAGAAGGGTACTTTTGGTTCCAAGGCCGTGTAGATGATGTCATCAATACATCTGGGGAAAGGGTCGGTCCGTTTGAAGTAGAGAGTAAACTTGTTGAACACCCTGCTGTTGCAGAGGCGGGTGTTATAGGTAAACCAGATCCGCTTCGTGGGGAAATTATAAAGGCGTTTATTTCGCTAAGAGAAGGATATCAGCCAACAGACGAATTAATGGATGAAATAAAACAGTTTGTAAAGAAAGGGTTATCTGCGCATGCGGCTCCTCGTGAGATTGAGGTTAAGGACAAGTTGCCGAAAACGAGAAGCGGCAAGATTATGCGAAGAGTTTTGAAAGCATGGGAATTAGGATTGCCAACAGGGGATCTATCCACAATGGAAGACTAGAACACAAGGGGAGGAGCAAAAACGCACCTCCCCTTGATATGTTTCCATACACCAACTTTATTGACCAACAATTAAAAGGTTTGGTTTATGAAAAAACGTTTCTCTAGACCCACATGCCCCCTGATTGATACAATAAAATTCATTGTAATAGGGGGGAGGGTGATTTGTTTGAAAAATACCGGGAATGTGGAATTTGGCGCCTGGATTAGTATAGCCGCCTATGTTTCCTTGTCGATTTTCAAATTAATCATCGGATATCTTGCCGACTCGAAAGCATTGACAGCTGATGGATTGAATAATTCTACGGATATATTTCTTTCTGTGGCGATCTTGATCGGAATCCGAATATCCAAGAAACCACCTGATGCAAACCATACGTATGGGCATACCAAAGCGGAATCGATTGCTTCCTTGGTTGCCTCTTTTCTCATGGTGAGTGTTGGGTTAAATATTATATTGAAATCTTTTCGGCAGATTTTTTTAGGATCAGAGATTGCCATGCCGGACACGATTGCAGCATGGACAGCCGTTTTGTGTGCAGTTGTGATGTATTTTGTATATCGCTATAATTATAGATTGGCACTTAAAATGAAAAGCTCTGCCTTACTTTCTGCAGCAAAGGATAATCTCTCAGATGCTTGGGTTAGTATTGGAGTGACTGTTGGGATCATTGGGGCCCAGTTTGGTTTAATCTGGTTAGATCCGCTGGCAGCTTTAGTTGTCGGGATCTTAATTTGTAAAACGGCCTGGACCATTTTCCAGGATTCAACCCATGTATTAACAGATGGATTTGATGAGGAAGAATTAACTCAGTATATTAAGACAGTGATGCAAATAAAAGGGGTTAGGGTAGTAGAAAGTATGAAAGCCCGGAACCAGGGATCTGAAATATTTGTTGATGCGGTCATTCATATTGATCCCGATATCAGTATCATTCAAGGGCATCATATTTGCGATAAAATTGAAAGGATCATGAGGGAAAAACACGAGGTATCCAATATGCACATTCATATTGAACCCTATATGGAACAATTGGAAGTAAAAAGAGAATCTAGGATCAGATAAAGGAACCCTGATTTTACAAGAATCAGGGTTTTGTACTTTAAAAAAGGTTACTACAGTCTAGGAAAATCTCCGTTGCCAACAACCGAACTCCTTATCTCACTGGCAATCTGACATCTACAATGGTCCCCTCATTTACTTTACTTTGAAAAGTCATTTCACCTTTGTGATCTTGGATAATCTTTTTACAGATGGTAAGCCCAAGACCTGTCCCTTTTTCCTTCAAGCAATAAAAAGGCTCGCCCAATTTACTGATTCTATCATCGGGAATTCCAATCCCTTGGTCGGCAACGGTTACCAGCAGAGTGTTTTTCTCTTCTTGTTTTCCGGTAATAATAACATTTCCGCCGTTCGGCATGGATTCAATGGCATTTTTAATCAAGTTCACAAAAACCTGTTTGATTTGATTCTCCTCACATGTGACTGCAGGGAGATTTGCATCAACATTGAGTATTAATCGTGAGTTATTGATTGTGGCAAGCGGAGTTAACAAGGTAATCACTTGCTCAAGCAAGTCCTTTAAGGGCATCAATCTTGTTTTAGTTGCTGAAGGTTTTGCCAAAAATAGGAATTCATTTGTTATCGATTCGATCCGTTCTAACTCATTGTTCATTACTTTGAAATAAAAGGTGGAGTGCTCTTCTTCCATCAGACGAATAAATCCCTTTAGTGTTGTCAATGGGTTTCGAATTTCGTGGGCGATCCCAGCTGCTAATTCTCCTACTACGGATAACTTTTCTGAATTCCGTAGTAGATCCTCCGTCTGTTTTTTTTCAGTGATATCTCGATAAATAGCTGAAAAACCAATGGCTGTACCTTGGCGGTTATAAACAGTAGAAACTGATGCACTGACGGTAATCTCTTTTCCGTTTTTTCGCAAATAGGTTGTTTCAAATCCTATCATTGACTGATTGGAGGTCTTTATCCAAGGTAATCCGGAATACTCTTCTTTCTGTCCGGGTGGGACCCACGGTAATGTTTTGCAGCCGATTATTTCCTCAGTCGTCCAACCAAAAATTTTTTCGAAGGCTGGATTTGCATTAATCACTTTTTTCTCCAGATTAAAAATTACAATGGCATCTACACTATGTGTTATGAATGATTCTAATTGTTCCTTAATTTCATCTAAACGTTCAACGGTACTTTCCAGTTCAGTTCTTGATTGTTCAAGTTGACGTAAAGTTTGTTGTGTTTTTCGAAGGGATTCCGTTAAATGGTAAGCGATAAGCCCCCCGAAAAAAACGATATTGGCAAATACAAACCAATACCCGAAACCATTGTTTGCCAAAACCTGGGGGAGTATGAGGCTGAGCATTGCTACATCAACAATAAGGGTAATTAGCCATTTGAAACGAGCATTGTGAATCAATTGAGGGACGAATACACCGATGATTGCGTCCAAAGCAAGGATGAGAATTGGCATTGTGAAATCCCCTAATTGCTTTACTAGGAGCAATCTTGCCAAACAAGCAATCAACCATGCGGGAATGGCAGCTGCTAGGCCACCGTAGAAAGCAGTTAATAATAGGGGAAGATGTCTCATATCAAGCAGACCATACTCCAAGTCCCGTCGAAAGAACATCAGAACCCCGCTAACAAATCCATAACAAAGACCTAAAATAAGCCTGGATTTCAGAGGGGAGTCACGATAAATAGGTTCTTTGCAAATATAATAATGAATAATAAAAACCATAGATAAAAAGAGTGCTGCATTAATGACTAAATGACTTGTCAAGCTTTATCCCCCTTAGGAATATGCAACTTCAATAAAGAGATTTTGTATAATGAAAGTTGCTAGTACGAATTACATAAAAATTACAACTTTATTTCAACTCATTATACCAGAGAAAAGAGTTGTTTTTCTATATCAACTGTTCTTAATTGTCTGCTATGTATATTTGTTTGTCGTTTTTGTTAAAAGTGAAGATAAATGTTGAATTTATGGTAGAATACATTTTATGAATTCATGTTAGAGAAGGGAGGCATCCCAGATGAAAAAACTTTTCTTGCTCTCGTTTTCGGCTTTATTGCTAGCGGCAGGATGCAGTAGTTCTAATGAGCCCGAGCAGCCAGTTTCGATGCCTGTGTTAAAATACGAGATAGGTAGTAGTGACTGGTCAACTCTAAAAGCGTTTTCTCCCGATGAAGATGTTCTGGAGGCCTATCAATTTGCTGTCAATCATCCAGAGGTTTTGGATTACATGCCTTGCTATTGCGGGTGTTATGAATCAGATGGACACACGAACAATACGCATTGCTTCGTTGACAAGATAGAGGATAATGTTGCGGTTTTAGATAATATGGGACTTGGCTGAGGAATATGTGTGGACATCGCCCGTGAGGCGAAACAGGAATTCGAAAAAGGGACGGACATTAAAACAATACGTGAGAATATCGATAAAAAATATGGAGGGAGTGGTATAGAATCTACTCCAACTCCCATGCCAAACGCTTAATAAATGATGAAATTATTTTTACGGAATAGAAAAGGCTTGACGTCGGACGCAAAAACGTTTAATCTTAAATTAAGTTAAATAAGAGTTCCTTTAAAGGGGAGTAGCTAGGACAGCAAAGTCGTCATTTCGGGATCTAGATCCTCGGCTTTGTTGGCAACATTTACGTTGTTTGCGAGACCTTTACCAGTTTAGGTAAAGGTCTTTATTGTTATTATGGCCTTTACCGAATTGGTAAAGGCCATTTTATTTTTTAAGGGGGATCATTAATTGGAATTTTTTTCAACAGAATTTTTGTCAGCATTACTATCGATTATCATCATTGATTTGGTATTGGCAGGGGATAATGCTATTGTCATTGGTCTTGCAGCCCGTGCTTTGCCAAAGGCACAGCAAAAGAAGGTAATTGTTTGGGGGACTGTTGGAGCCATTATTGTTCGATCATTATTAACTTTAGCTGTTGTTTGGCTATTGCAGATTCCAGGCCTTTTGCTCGCAGGAGGTTTACTGCTTGTCTGGATTGCTTATAAACTGTTAGTGGAAGAAAAGGGACATGAAGATATGAAGGCAGGAGCTACCATTGGCAGTGCAATTAAAACAATTATTGTCGCCGATACGGTAATGGGATTGGATAACGTCCTTGCTGTTGCAGGGGCTGCACATGGAAGTTTCCTGTTGGTCGTATTGGGGCTGTTAATTAGTGTTCCGATTGTGGTCTGGGGAAGTACCATCATCTTGAAATGGGTGGACCGCTTTCCGGCGATTGTCTATATTGGGGCAGGGGTATTAGTTTGGACTGCTTCTAAGATGATCGTTGATGAACCGGTTATCGCTGGTGTCTTTGCAGGCAATCCTATTCTTAAATGGATTTTTAGTATTGTACTTATTGCTGGTGTTCTTATATTGGGAAAGAAAAAAAATCAAAAAACAAAGGTTGTTGAGCAAGCTTCCTAAAACTAAACCTGTACCTAAGAAAGGAGTATGAGTCTCTTTCTTCCCTTTATAGGAACAATCAAATCAATATTAAAAGACCTCCCGATTAGGAGGTCTTTTTTTCGACAAATTCCTTTCTTAATCGTTTGTTATGACAAACTTAAATGGAGTAAGTGACGGCGCTGGAAACTTATGCTAGACTTGACTAGAAAATGTTATGGATTCACTTTAAGGAGGTGGGGAATATGGCGTTTGCCCATTTTCAAAGGCTCTCAGATGAGAAACAACGCGACATTTTGAACGCCTCACTGGAGGAATTTGTGCAATATGGTTATGATATGGCCTCAACAAATCGGATTGTTGAAAGGGCCGGTATTGCAAAAGGAACCTTATTTAAATATTTTTCCAACAAAGAAACCTTGTTTTTATATCTTTGTGAACAATGTGCAGAGGAGATTGCCCATAGTTACGAAGAAGAACTTGATGATCTGCCAAATGATTTTATCCAAGCGATTAAGCGAATCGCCTTTTGTGAAATCACCTTATCGACTGAAAGACCTGAACTTTTTTATCTTTTTCAGCACATGGCAAAGCATCCGGGGCATCCAGTATACAGACAGGTAATTGATCGGGACCGCGAAAAGACAAGCTTGGTCATACATAGATTAATTCAATTGCTAGGCAAAAAACGCTTAAAAGAAGGCGTGTCTCTTGAAAGAATTTTGTTACTGATGACATGGGTGATAGAAGGCTTAAAACAGAAGATCTTTCTTGATACTGAAGGGATGAAGCAGATGCCCAAGGCAGAATGGGAACGTTATGTACAAGACGAGTTGGATCAAACCTTTGATCTGTTGAAACGTGGTATATTCTAAATAGTTAACGTTAAATCAGGTATTTTTATCAGCATGAAAAGGGGGCAAGATGACTATTTCTTCCACGGTTGCGGCAAAAAGGAAAGCGAAAAGATTCATCTTCAAAAAAACCACAAAATTGGTTCAAAAACCTTTACCAAATATTTTCGACTGCCTCCCCCTCGTTGTGTGGTCAGTCAGTACTACTTCAAAGGAAGGGCCACAGTTTTCCCAAACCTGTGAACAAGTTTTAGGTTATTCAGCAGATGATTTCAGAAGGGATAAAGGCCTATTTAGGCGAAGGGTGCATCCTGATGACCTGACAGAGGTTCAGCGCGGCTTTGAACAGCTGTTACAGGGCTTTTCTGTAGATTGCCACTATCGTTTTTTTCATTCAAACGGTTCAACGATATGGATCTATGATCGAACCACCCCTGTTTTTAATAAGAGTGGGGAGATTGTCCGTTTAGATGGATTTTTGATAGATATTAGTAGGCAGAAGCAAGAAGAATTAAAGCTCGTCAGTCTTTTACGAACAGATCAGGTTACAGGTCTTCCTAACAACCAAGTATTTCGTGAAGATTTAAAGCGGTTGCTGATGACCTCTGTTTCCCACAGCGATACAAAAATCGCAGTCTTACTGATGAAATTGCCTCGATATACACAGGTCAATGATGCACTCGGTCACAAAAAGGGGGAACGCTTACTTCAGAAGGCCGCCGAGACGCTGCGAAAAAAAATACCGATACACCGCCTCTACAGACTTCAAGAGGATGAATTTGGAACTATTGTAATGAATGTAGACTGTACTGAATTTGAACAAAGGGTATTCCGTCTTCAAGAGCAGTTTGAGCAACCTTTTAAACTGAAAGATTATCCTGTCTATTTTCCTCTTCATATAGGTATGGCTGTTTTTCCCGATGACACAGCGAAGTCTGAAACCCTCATGCAACTGGCTGAGATTGCGATGCATGAATCAGAGCGGACAAACGAGAAATTTCAACGTTATCGTTTGGGGATGAAGGAACATTTGCAGGAGAAATTAAAGTTTGAGGCTGATCTTCGCAAAGCAGTTAGGGAAAATGCCTTTCTTTTATATTATCAACCACAAATTAATACGCTTACAGGGGAGTGGGTAGGGATCGAGGCCCTTGTCCGCTGGATGCATCCAGAAAAAGGGCTTGTTCCACCAAAGGATTTTATCCCTTTGGCAGAAGAAACAGGGCTTATTATTCCCATTGGAAAATGGGTGCTGCAAACGGCTTGCAAACAAAACAAGGCTTGGCAAGAGGCGGGGTTGCCGGCAATCCCTGTTTCCGTGAATCTCTCCATGAAACAGTTCATCCAGGATGATTTAGTGCAAACCGTAGTACAGGCTCTTTCGGACAGTGGTCTTGAACCAAACTATTTAAATCTCGAGATCACAGAAAGTATGACTGTGAATGTCGAATTTTCCTTGGAGAAAATAAGAAAACTCAAGGAATTAAATGTGTGTATTAATTTGGACGATTTCGGGATTGGTTATAGCTCTTTTAGTTACTTACAGCATTTCCCACTTGACAAAATCAAGATTGATCAGTTTTTTGTCCGGAATTTAAAGCAACAATCAAATGGTGAGGCCATCCTCCAAACTATGATTACGATGGCGCATAAGATGAATCTAACGGTTTTGGCGGAGGGAGTAGAGACGGTAGAACAAATGGAATTTTTAAAGCAAAATGAGTGCTTTGAGATCCAGGGGTATTTAATCAGTCCTCCCGTTCCAGCCGAAGAGCTGACTGTGCAGCTTAAAGCAACAGGTAACATAGGAAATAACTATCAGTAGTAGTACAAAACCTAAATCACATATAGTAAGAATGAGGGATAAAGCCCAACAGGCAGATGGCCTTAAAGGACAACTATATAGTTTGTGAAGGATTGTTTATTCAACGTAGTTCACAAACTGACAGATGAGGGAGGCTTGTGTCTACATGATTCAAATTGCCGAATCAACAATAGACGTCCATTCACTTCTTACTCAGTGGCCATTAAACCGTTTGCAGAACCAAATCGTTCGGAAAATGGCAGCAAGTTCTATAATTTATCAGTACGTCTCCAGTCAACATTTAATGTTTGAATTGCGTACGAGGGGGTACATAGTCGAAGCTGCTCGCGCATTAGAAAAAAGTAATGTGGGATTTGCAGATTTTAAAAACGCCCGGTGCAATCCTGAGTTTTGGCGTCTGACAGAAGAGGGGGGATTTCAAATCAGAGAAGAAGTCTCTCCTGCTTCTGGCATTCGGGACATCTTTCACCATGGCGAACGATATGCATTTGAATGCGCGACAGCCATTGTCATTGTTTTATACAAAGGGGTGCTAGATGAGTTGGGGGACAATGTCTTCAATTCCCTTTTTGCTGGTCTATATCTCTGGGACGGAAATTATGACAGGGATTTAGGATTACACAAATCCTATGAATTCGATGAATTAGCAGGGGACATTCTATATGTCAAGAATCCCCAGGTTGATCCTGATCAAATAGAATGGCAGGGGGAAAACCTTGTTGTTCTTGGTGATGGAAATTATTATGGACACGGCATTGGGATTGGAACCGTTCAGCACATGATCACTGAATTAAATCGTCATCGCGTACCCAATGCCGTGCAATCCGCTTATTTGGTAGAGGAGGTTCTTCGGCCAAACTTTCAACATTTATCCTCTTATGTAACGGGACAACGAGCCCATTTCATTCTTGGACCGAATCACCAGGTTGTTTGGAAAGAGCTGCTTGTGGCCCAGATTGGCTCACACGTCTTCATTTATGCTTAAAACGACAAACTTCGTCCAAACCATCCCCTTATTTCCGGCATAAACTAGAAGTACCCAAAGGTCCTGCGAGCCATTATCCGGCTCTTTTTTTTCTGAACTTTTTTTACTTGTTATCGCGGATTAGAAGCATGAGGGAAACCACCAATCCACTAACAAAACAGGAAATGGTAATTTTCCAATCAAAGACCGAAAACGACAGCAACGTAGACAGAAAGGTAAAGAGCAGCCAAATAAAGGATTCTCCGTTTTTGTTCATTGTTACATTTGCTTCTGTTCTGGGGTAGCAGGCGCATCTACCTTTTTTGCATCCTCAAAATATAGATCGGCGATGATGTCAGCCAATGCTGAAGTTGTTCGCATGGATTCTTCTAATGTATTCTCAATTCCGCCAATCTCAATTAGGAGGCTGTTAGGTGAAATAGATTGGTTATACTCCCCATTCCCCTCCGCACTGCTCTTTGCATGAATCCCCCTTGAAATGTCAGGGTACTTTTGATTCAAGCGTTTATCAATAGCTTCCGCCAATTGTTGATTTTTCTTCCAATGGGCATTTCCTTTTCCGATGACAAAGGCAATGCGGGCGTAAGTTTTTCCGTCGATAGTTACGGTTGTAGATTTCCGTGCTGCAGAATCTCGGTGAATATCAATGATATAGCCGATGTCCTTATGCTGTTGGACCGCAGCCTTCACTGTTTTGAGTGATTCGGCATACGACAAGGTATAGGATAAACCTGCTTCCTGAAGTCGTTTTTGGTGATCTGCAGCATCGAATTTCGCCTTAATCCCACGCTTACTTAATTCCTCTTCCAATCGCTTGCTGACCATCATTACGTTAACTTTATCATCTGTTATAAAAGGTGGGTTATTCGCGGCAAATGTCCAGGATTCCGTATTATGCGTGTTATAGATAAATACCATTCGCTCTTTTTCCGGGGATGCAACCATTTTAGGATCATCCTTCTCCACTTTTTCTTTTGCTTTGCTTTCCCCTGTTCCAGCCTCTGGTTCGTTTATCGCAATTGCCGGTGCAGGTGATTCAATCATATAATTGTGTTCATATGCCACGGCAGAGGATTGAATTTGTTTTCCATTGTACGTGGATAGCCCCGGAATTTGGCTGGCAAAGAATGTGGTTAAATCCATCGGGTTAAGGTTAGTCATTGTTTCGAGTAAATAAAGTGACAAGGGCATTGGGGGATCTTCCGTATTAAAGGATTTAAATCGCAAATATGGAATTTCTGTTTCCAATGCTTCGACGATCACCTTTTGGGAGATCTGGGACACAGCTTGTCTCATAGTAGGTGAAGTATTTGCAAAGGAATGCCCTACGAGCCATACGATGGGTAGAATAAACAGTGTACAGATAAGGGAAGTCACGATTAAGAGATGTGAGAAGTTTAGTTCGTAGAATCTATTCATTTTTGTCACCTTCACATGTTTGTTTTCTATCATTTTATGAGGAAAAGGCAGAAAAATGCTTCAAATAATATCTTTTCTTAAAACAGGTTTGAAGGAAGAATTCAACGGGAAAAATATCCTAAAAAGAGAGATTTCTCATTCGAGTCATGTTATGATGAAATTAATCGCAAAAATAGAAAATAGGATGATAGATCATGAAAGGTATTCCTACACATCAATCAAGAACGACTAGAACTTCTCTTGTAATGCCTCTTGATACCAATAATCATGGGACGATTTTTGGCGGGAAGGTACTTTCTTATATCGATGAAGTTGCAGCCATAGCTGCCATGCGCCACTGTCAACAATCTGTTGTGACAGCCTCGATTGATTCTGTTGACTTTTTGAATCCAGTTAAGGAAGGGTATGCAATTCATATAGAAGCATTTGTTACCTGGACAGGCCGAACATCAATGGAAATATTCGTGAGGGCAGAATCAGAAAATTTGCTTACAGGCGAAAGACAACTCACTACTACATCCTTTTTGACCTTTGTTGCAGTAGATAAGGATGGGAAGCCAGTCCCTGTCCCGCCGGTGATCCCAGAAACCGAGTGGGAAAAGCAGTTATATCAGTCTGCTGAAGACAGGCAGCGGAGTCGGCGGGATAGAAAGAAAATCTATCAAGTAAGTGGTATGAAGCAATAGGGAAGCTATCTTTTTTCAGGCCTCTGGCTTCTTCCATAATATAGTGTGTTAGGCACTGCCGAATATCGGCAGTTTTTGCATGGGGGAGTTTTTGGCTTAGGGAAATAAAATGAGGAGGGGGCAGGGCACAATGAATAAAGGTATTTCCGCTTGGTTAGGTCAATTTCCGATGTTCAAAAGTTGTTCCCATGATGAACTCGAACAATTGGCTAACCTTTTATTATTTAAGAAAGTTGAACGAAAAGATGCGCTTTTTTATGAAGGGGAACCTTGTGATATTATCTACTTTGTGAAAAAGGGGCAGGTAAAAGTATATAAAACAACAGAGGATGGGCGTGAGCAGATTGTCAATATTTTAACGTCTGGGGATATGCTGCCGCATGTGGGGTTGTTTGGGGATAGTGTTTATCCAGCTACTGCGGAGGCTTTGGATGATACGGAAGTATACTATTTGTACGTAAAGCCATTCACAACCTTTATCTCACATAACCCAAGCATCTCCATTAAGCTATTGCAAGAGATGGATGAAAAAATTCGAGAAATCCAGGCAAGATTATCTAACGTGTTAAATAAAGATATGCGAGAAAAAATTCTTAGTGTGTTGTTGTCCTTGGCAAGAAGCAAAGGGACGCAAACGGATAGTGGATACCAAGTGGACCTTGAATTGACCCATCAGGATATCGCAGATATGGTTGGGACGACAAGAGAAACAGCAAGCCGAATTCTGGGCCAATTAAAGAGGGAAGGTCTAATCCGCATGGAAAACCACGTAATATCGATCAAGGAATAGCCCCCACTTGTTAAATAAAAAGGGCGTCAGAGAACGCCTTTTTTAACTTTTATTTTTCATCGTTTTGGTATATACGGTTAAAATATTCCTCTACAAGCTTACTGGCAAGGTTCCCTAAACTATTCTCTGACTGCATTCTGGTAATAAATTCTTCAAGGTTAATGGGTAAGCGGGAATCCTCTTCACTACTGCATGTCATGTTGTATGCACCTTCCTTTATTTAGCGGAGTAACCTTAAATTTATTATAACGGATAATAATGGATTTGTGAGGTTTTCGACAAAACTAGTACTTGTTCGATTAGTTTGGTGAAAAACAAATAGCTAGCAATAAACGATCCACAGAATATGAAATGGGATGGGTATATAGTGGAATCAAATTCATTCTTAATAAGCATTCTTCTGACAAAGCCCTAAAGGACATTTAGCTGGAATCGAGGAAGAGAAAAAAACAATTGATGAAGGAGATTGATCATGGAGAAGGATTCAAAGGCTTTTCTTATGGAGTTACTAAGTACACCATCACCATCGGGAATGGAAATGAACATTCAAAAAAAATGGATGACCTATGTGCAGAAATTTGCTGATGAAGTATGTACAGATTCAGCAGGAAATGTGATCGGTATGATTAACCCGGATGCTCCTTTTAAAGTCATGCTTGCTGGTCACTGCGATGAAATCGGAATGATCGTCAGCCGGGTAGATGATCAAGGCTTTGTTTACGTCGATAAGATAGGTGGGATTAGCCATAAACCAGCTATAGGCATGAAAGTGGAAATATTCGGTGCTAATGGGACGATTACCGGTGTAATTGGAGCCAATGCAGAACACCATGGCGGTGTGAAGGACGGCTTTGAATTTTCCGACCTATTTATTGATTGTGGAGCAAAAAGCCGGGAAGAGATATCCAAACTGGTTCAGGTTGGTGATTTTGCCGTATATAAACGGGAGGCTGAAACCCTGCAAAATGAGAGGCTAAGTGGCCGGGGGTTAGATAATCGGACGGGCGCATTTATTGTCGCAGAGGTGCTTAAAAGGTTGTCTCAAACTCGACCACGTGTAGGGGTTTATGCTGTCAGTACGGTAAATGAGGAAACCAATATGGGCGGAGCTTATTTCGCGGGGGCAGGGATTAAGCCAACCATGGCTATCGCCTGTGATGTAACATTTGCCACTGATTATCCAGGAGTTGACCGGAAGCATGGGGATGTAAAGCTTGATCATGGTCCTGTATTAGCCAAAGGGGCACCAATAAATTGGAAAATCAATCGTTGGATAGAACAAAGCGCAAAGCGATTACAGATGGCTATTCAATACGAACTCACCCCTAGAAGAACGGGAACGGATGCAGACCAGATTCGCTTAACGGGATTAGGAGTCCCCATTGCCCTTGTCTCACTACCTCTTCGCTATATGCATTCCCCGGTTGAGACAATTAGTCTTAAAGATATGAATGAGGAGATCGAACTGCTTACAGATATGATCCTTCACTTAACTGGTGAGGAAAATCTTCATCCAGTGGAAGAGTAAAGAGATAGGAATGCTTCCTATCTCTTTTCAGATTAATTTGATTCCACTCAATAAAATCAGGGTAAGTATGGTATAGCGCAATACCGTCGTTGGCAAACGAGTAGATAAGATGCTTCCTGTTAGTACACCTGGAATAGAACCGATTAACAGTTGTAATACAATGGCATAATTGACATTGCCATAACCCATATGGGTTAACCCGGCAGCACTAACAAGAAAAAGCGCATGGGCTATATCCGTCCCAACAATTTCCTTACCGCTTAACTGAAAAAAATACATTAAGGCAAGTGCAAACAGGGATCCGCTCCCGATGGATGTAAGGCCTACGATAAATCCAAGTACTACTCCTATCATAACGGTATGTTTTCTTTTGGAACTGTTATCCATTTGCTGCCAACGATTAGGTTGTTCTCTTTTACGGTCCTTGATGCTTTTTAAAATGGTTGCGATAGGAATGAGAATAAGGGCGAAACCTAAGGCCTCTTTAATTACCTGGTCTGCGTTTCCGTATATTTGTTCAATCCAATGCAGCAGGTGTACGGCAATGATCGCACTTGGGACGCTACCAAGGGCAAAATAAAAAACGATTGACCATTGAATAGTTTTTTGACGCCAATGCTGTAATGTTCCAAATACCTTCGTAATGGAGTTATAGACAAGATCAGTTCCTACCGCGATGATCGGCTGGATCCCAAACATAATTAAAATGGGAGTGAGCAGGGCCGCCCCCCCGACACCTGTTAGGCCGACTAGTAAGCCAACGAATGCACCAATAAACACTAGACCAAAATCCATAATCGTCCCTCTCTACCTATATTTCATAATTAGATCATATGGACTATAGTTGAGATGGGTTCGCAAATGAAGGAAATTGGGCTTACTCCGTTTAGCTACTTTTTGCAAAACATATAATAAGGTTTAATTAAAAAAACAGTAGCCCTCACCAGGACAGGACAACTGTATGGTTTGCGAAGGTGTGAATACATGACGAAGGTCGCAAATCTAAATATGAAGGAGGAAGCGACAAGTGTTAAATCATTACCTCAATCAAAAGGTATCTATTTATTTTTCTGATGGGACGAAATTATGTTCACAAAGGGGTACGATTAGTGACTATGATGTTAAGCACGGTCTGGTGAAGATGACATTGGAAGATCGGGAAATTATCTTTCCCTTAACGGCCATTACTAAAATTGAAGTGAAGCGAGAAGAAATTGTAAAGGGTCTGGAATTAGAAGAAGTAACAGAATGTTATGAACACCGTGGTCATGATTTTTGGTGAAGAAAAAAACCGATCTACACATGGGAGATCGGTTCTTTTTGCCCGGTTGCAGTTTTTTCCTTTGAGATACGCTCCAGTAATTTTCGATGGAAATACAGGGAGCGCTGAAAAATAGGGCTTAAAATGAAAGTATAGATAAATGTAACGACGAAAACAGGTCCACCGAGTAACAGTCCAATGACTAGAACAATACTTTCCACAATAATTCTAGCACGGCTTACGGACATCCCGGTTTTATCGGAAATGGATAGCATAAAGCCGTCCCGAGGGCCTGCTCCCAAACCAGCTGCCACATACATTCCACCTCCGATACCAACGATAATGATTCCAAGGAGGAGGTAGGGATAATCGATCCAGGAATGAGTGGGTTCCGGAAGAATATTAAGCCAAAGAAAGAAGTCCATAATTGGCCCAACTAATAAACCATTAAAGAACGTTCCAAGACTTATGTATTGGCGATCTAGGATTAAGGTTACACAAATCAATGATAACCCCGTAATAACATTCCAAGTTCCGATCGAAAAACCAAAGTGGTCGTATAAGGCAACATTTAATACATCCCAGGGATGTAATCCAAGATGTTTGACTTTGACGGCAATTGCAAGTCCTAATCCGAAAAGAATCAGCCCAAAAAAGAACATAAAATAACGAAGAATTGAATTCATTGATCTTCCCCACTTCTCCAGCTTATTTCCAGTTATATCTTTTTCTGTGTATTATAACCTTTATTGTATGTTTCGGGTAGAGGCCAATATTTTATTTAGGTTTCCTTAAAGTGAATAGTGAGGAATTTGTTGGAACGGGATTCAAATTGAATGGTAACGAGGACACCCCATTCTCGGTGACCTTCCCTTAACCAAAGTTTGAAAGCTTCCTGCGAAACATTTGTCGATATGGTCGACCTCCCAATATGTTGGTAATCAATGATATCCGCACGGGGATACCTTTCTTTTGTTGCCTCCATGGCCAACCGTCCCCATTTTGCATAGGATGGTTCCACTGGAGCAGCTGTTACTGGGGGGAGTAAGGAAATATGAAAGGAAGCAGTACTCAGGAGCAAGGCAAAGAGCAAATTGATTCTCATACTTATCTGTTTCCTCCATTAATAATTATGCTTTATTCTCCCTTCTAACCATATGAATGATTCAGCATTCCACTTTTTACCATGGACTATTGATCATTACCTAAAAAAAGAAGGAAATGCTAATTAAAGAATCAAACATCTTTCTTTTTCAAGGAGGTTCTGTATGACTGGCAAATGGTTCAAAGCAAACCTCATGGTGCTTGTAACAGCCGTGGTTATGACCGCATGTGGATATGAGGAGCCAAATTCACGTTCTTATATTTCTTACAGTGATCCAAACGACCATGATCAAGACGCAGAAAGAGAGGCAAGGGTAGGCACATTCGGAACAAACAATTTGTTTGGAGTGAAAAATTCCAGTAACATTTCTTCAAGGATTGAAAGTACCATTAACGCTGGAAACCTTCACGGGATAGAAGTTCTGGTTTTGGGAGACACGGTTGTACTTGGTCAACATAACGGAGACGCAAATGGACCTGTGGATTTGGACAAGGCTAAGAAACATGTCGAGCAGCTGTTAGGCAGCGGGGTTAGGACAATGGTCGTGAGAGATCAAGGGACCATTCACTTAATGGAAAAGGTGAAAAGAGACTTACATTCTAGTTCAGGAAACCCGAAAAGCATAGCTTCTAATATCAATCGGATTCTAGAAAAAGCAGAATAGATGAGATGAACGTGAGGGGGGCCTTCTTTGGAGGAGGCTCTTTTTTGTTAGACTACAAAAAAAAGTCCGGTGTGATGCTACACCGGACTTTCTCATTTTAGTGGCTGTATCCACCGTCACGAGCAATATCTTGACGAACTTGCTGAGCATTGGTATTAGAGAATCCGGGACTCATCATGGAATTGGAACTTCCCATCATCATTCCTGTATTCATACCAAGACCCTGAGCAGAGTAACCCCCTTCACGTGCAATGTCTTGACGAACTTGTTGTGCATTGGTACCAGCAAACCCAGGGCTCATCATAGATCCAGCACCGCCTATCATTCCTGCATTCATTCCAATTCCCTGAGCGAGGTATCCCCCTTCCCGCGCGATGTCCTCACGAACTTGTTGAGTATTGGTACCAGCGAATCCGGGGCTCATCATGGAACCAGAACCACCCATCATTCCTGCATTCAGGTATCCCCCTTCTCGTGCGATATCCTCACGAACTTGCTGAGCATTGGTATTAGAGAATCCGGGGCTCATCATGGAACCTCCGCCCATCATCCCAGTCTGCATGCCAAAACCTTGTCCGATATATCCACCTTCACGGGCGATGTCCTGACGAACCTGCTGAGCGTTGGTCCCTGCAAATCCGGGGCTCATCATGGAACCTCCGCCCATCATTCCAGTCTGCATACCAAAACCTTGTCCGATATATCCACCTTCACGGGCGATGTCCTGACGAACCTGCTGAGCGTTGGTTCCTGCAAATCCGGGGCTCATCATGGAACCTCCGCCCATCATTCCAGTCTGCATGCCAAAACCTTGTCCGATATATCCACCTTCGCGAGCAATGTCCTGACGAACCTGCTGAGCGTTGGTCCCTGCAAATCCAGGGCTCATCATGGAACCTCCGCCCATCATCCCAGTCTGCATGCCAAAACCTTGTCCGATATATCCACCTTCGCGAGCAATGTCCTGACGAACCTGCTGAGCGTTGGTCCCTGCAAATCCGGGGCTCATCATGGAACCTCCGCCCATCATCCCAGTCTGCATGCCCATTCCTTGTCCGATATATCCA
>Ga0180215_1002313_pt1 | contig 19409 bp, 14 predicted proteins | sample eDN3rd37CBELigBY_FD_128871 | JGI IMG/M metagenome (GOLD analysis project Ga0180215, IMG submission 128871) | Enriched backyard soil microbial communities from Emeryville, California, USA - eDNA 3rd pass 37_C BE-Lig BY (version 2) (version 2) | ecosystem: Environmental > Terrestrial > Soil >... | reverse complement strand
TCATCCCGCAGGAGCATGGTCCGGAGGGTGGCGAGTTCGGAATCGCGCCCGATGAGTGGGGAGCGGGGCAGGGGAACACGCATCCTGGCGCCCGGTTGCCCGGGGCGGGGATATGGAGGGGTCCGATCCGGAGGGGATGGTCTGCGTGTCATCCGGGTGCCCGATCCGTTCAGGTGTCTTGACGTAATGACATTTTGCCGGTGCAGGCAGAAATTGTCAACGCGGAATTTCTTGACGATGGATTCTCGATACTGCACAATCCGGCTGTCAGAACATTCCAGAATCGCCGGATCGTATGCGGCGAAGGGGCCCTGCCGTCATTCTCTTGAAGTGTGTTTCGGAGGAAATCGTGAACGAAAATTCCAAGGCTCGCCGGCTCTTTCAGGATGCCATGTCTGGTCGGAGCAATCGCCGCGATGTGTTGAAGCGGGCGGCCCTGCTGGGGATCTCGGCCCCGGTGGCGGCCTCACTGGCCAACATGGCGCAGTTCGCCAGCGTTCGGGCGGCAACCGAAGGCACGTTGAGTGTTACTGCCTATGACTGGATCGGCAACCTGCACCCGGTGCTCTCCGCGGTGAATGACGATTTCAACAACAATGTGTTCCCGCTGGATGCGCAAGTGGCGCCGACCCAGGGGTTCGGGATCGAACGGTTCGTTCAGGAAGCTCGCGATGGTTCTTCCACGTGGGACATGTACATTGGGGCGACGCCGTTCCTGGAAATGATCCAATTGGTGGAATCCGGCGCGATCGAACCGTGGGATCCCTACCTGCCGGAAGGTTTCCTGGATGACCTGCCGGAATCGATCCGGAATGAAGGATCGTATGACGGGAAATTCTATGTCTGGCCGTTCCTGCTGGACATCACGATCCAGGCGTGGAATGGGGATCTGGTCGAAAAGGCCGGGCTCGATCCGTCTGCCGCCCCGAAGACGTGGGATGAATTCATTGCCAATGCCCGAACCGTGCAGCAATCCGGCGCGGCTCCGTTTGGCCTGACCTTCGACTTCCATGCGTGGCGGTCGCTGATTCCCATCACGCACTCGATCAGCACCGATGTCTACGATGAAAACGGGTTGTTCATGTGGAACAGCGATGCCGCGGTGGAGGCGCTGGAAATCATGAAGCAGTTCATGGAACTGGCCAATCCGGATGTGCTGAATGAAGGCACCACGGATGGCGGGGTGAACCAGACGCCGGACGAGCAGGCGTTTGCCTCGATGCGGGCGGCCTATTACATCAAGTACCAGAATGCGCCGATGCGGTTTGCCGGCACCTGGCCGGATCCGTCGAAACTGCAGATGTCTGCCCTGCCGGCACCGGAAGGTGGCGCGGGTGGAACGGTGTTCTGGGACACCGGGGCGGTGCTCTTCACGCATGGGCTGAACAAGGCGCAGGCGGGAGAGTACATGAAGACGATCAGCACCGATCCCCGCATCTGGGAAGAATCGGTGGCCGGCAATCCTGATGAAGGTGTGACACCCCCGGGTCAGTTGCCGGTGCTGAAATCGGTGTGGGCGGAATACGAGGCTTCGCCGCCGGAATGGCTGACGGCGAATCCGTGGGCGAGTTCGATCTGGGAAAACCTGCCGAATGCCAGTGCCATTGCACCCTCGAAACTGAGTGTGACGCAATTCAACGTGGCGGCCCCGTTCTACATCAAGTACCTGAATGGCGAAACGGCGGATGCGAAGACGGCGTTGACCGAAGCCCAGGATGCGGTGATGGCGGAGTTCGAAGCGCAGTCATAACGATGGCAAACGGGGGCAATCCGAAAGGGGTGCCCCCGTTTTGCGTCGATCATCCGGATCGTTCATGCAGGGAAGGCCATGCAAGCCAGTCCTCGCTTGCGCACGTTCGGGGCGAGTCCGGATTGTGCACGCACACTGTCATTCCGAGGGTAACGAGGAATCCCCCGGTGAAGCCGGTACGTGTCGTGAATGTACGCGCTTCGCGCGGGGATTCTCCACTTCGTTCAGGATGACGGCCCGGGTGGCTTTCTGGCAAACAAGCATTATCCGGTGCCCGATCCTCCCCACGATATGGACCATCTGGCATTGTGACACCAATGGAGAGCCGAACTTATGGCGGATGCCACGCTGACGCACCGTCGTGCAGGCGGGAAGTGGACTGAAGGTGCGGGGAACTGGCTGTTCCTGGCGCCGGCAGTCGCGTTTTTTGCGTTATGGCAAATCTGGCCGATCATTCAGGTTGCCTGGTACAGTTTTACGGATTTCCGTTTCCTGGATGTGAATGCGCAAACGACGATCCTGGGGCTGCCAAGGGGATTTGTCGGGTTCGACAATTTCCGGAAGGCGCTGCAGGATCCGCTGGTGTGGAAGGGATTGGGCCGGGCATCACTGTTCACCCTGCTGTTCGTGCCGGGAATGATCCTGATCCCGATGGTGCTGGCAACCCTGGTCGACCGGGTGACCAGTCCGAAAATGTCCCTGTTCTACCGTCTGGTCCTGCTGATACCGGCCATGATTCCGGGGCCGCTGATTTTTGTGCTTTGGAAGTGGATGTACGATCTCTATATTGGACCGATCAATTACTTCCTGGTGAATGTGTTCGGGTTGTACACCCTGCGTGACCAGCCGCAATGGCTGGGCGATCCGCAACTGGTGTTCTTTTCGCTGGCCGGGATGGAATGGTGGTGGGGACTCGGGTATCACACCATGTTTTTCCTGGCCGGCATGGCGACAATCCCGAAGGACCTGACGGATGCGGCGCGAATCGACGGGGCCAGTGAATTCCGGTTGTGGCGGAACGTGATTGTGCCGCGGTTGTTGCCGATCATCCTGGTGCTGGTGGTGCTGCGCTTCGGGACGGCGATGGCGATCATCGATGAATACCTGATCATGGGGGCGTTCAACCGGGACCGGCCAACCTACACCTGGACGGTCTACATGTGGGAAACGGCGTTCGTGACCGGTGACTGGCGGCAGGGATACGCGGCGGCGATTGGCTGGATCGGTGCGCTGGCGATGCTGGTGGTGGTGATCGGGATGTTCTGGGCGTTCCGTTCGCGGGATTGAGCGATTCGTTTCGAAAGAAGGACCGGCACCCACTCAGTGCAGGCGCTGCCGGTCCCTCCGCGCACAACCGGGTTTTGCAGATGAATACACAGGCGCCGCGATTGCGCACAAAGGAAGAACTGGCGGCAACCTACCGGCCGGATACACGGATACCGGTGTGGACGATCGTGAAACACGGGGTGTTGCTGGCGTTTTGTGCAGCAATCCTGTTTCCATTGCTCTGGGTATTGCTGCTTTCGGTGAAATCGTTGCCGGATGCCTACCAGAATTACATCTGGCCGAATGCGTTCGATTTCAGTCACTACCAGTATGCGTGGGACAAGATCCCGACGCTGCGGCAGAACTACTGGAACAGCATTTTCGTGACGACGATGACGGTGGTGATCACGACGGTCTGCGCGACCATGGCCGGATACGCGCTGGTGTTCCTGCATACGCCCGGCAAGGGTGTGGTGACGGCGCTGTTTGTGGCATCGCTGTTTTTCCCGACACGGGTTTCGGCCTTTATCGGCATTTTCCAGATGCAGAATGAACTGGGGCTGATCAACAAGGCGTGGGGGCTGGTGTTCCCGTACACCGCGTTGAGTATCGCGATTTCGGTGTTCGTGATGCGTGGTGTTTTCCAGACGGTGCCGGTCGATTTGCCGGATGCGGCGATGATGGATGGTGCGGGGTCGTTGCGGCGACTGGTGGATATCATGCTGCCGATTGTGCGGAACGGGATTGTGGTGGTGATCATCATCAATTTCGTGACGGCCTGGGGTGAGTACCTGCTGGCGAGCCGGTTGATGAACGAGCAGGGGCAGTGGACATTGCCGGTGGTGCTGGCATCGGCGTCGGGCGGGATGGGGGCCTGGGCGTGGCCACGACTGGCGGCGGTGTACATCATGGCGATCGTGCCGGGACTGGTGTTTTTTGCGATCGCGCAGCGGTGGTACATGAAGGGGTTGCAGGAGGGCGCGCTCAAGGCGTGATTGGAAGTGCTTCGCACGTGGATTCTTCGCTGCGCTCTGAATGACACGAAAATGCGGGCAGCTCTACGGACTGGCGGCCTCATCCGCGGCCCCGTGTGAGGCAGGAGCGGGGTTGGTGGAGAGTTTGCCGTCGATGAGGGCGTAGGCGGCGATGGCGCTGACAATGGCCATCCCGGCACCGATCCACATGGCGACGCGGAATCCGGTGATGAATGCGTCATCAATGGCCGATTGAACACGATCGCGCGTGGGCTCGTCGAGATCAGCAGGTGGTTCGGCGGCGGCGAGATCGTGCTTCTGATCTTCGACGGCGATGCGGTGTTCGGGTGCGAGATCGATGTCATCCAGGCGGGTATCGAGCCGGCTATTGAATGTGAAGGCAACCACAATCCCGAAGAGGGCAATGGCGAGGAGCGACGCGGTCCGGGCGACTGCATTGTTGATACCGGATGCCACCCCGGATCGTCGCTGATCGACGGAACCCATCACCGCTGTGGTGAGTGGGGCGACGGTGACGGCCATACCGAAACCGAGGATGGTGGCGGCGGGAAACCAGGTGGTCCAGTACGAACCACTCGTACCGGCAATGGCGAAGACCACGAACCCGGCAGCGGCGATGCAGGGGCCGATCACCAGGGGCAGTTTCGCACCGTATTTCCCGATCAATCCCCCGGACCAGCGTGACAGGGCAAACATGAGCAGCACGAATGGCAGGAGTGCGGCCCCGGCGCCGGTGGAACTGTACCCCTGGACCTGGATGAGCCGGAACGGCAGGAAATAGAGGGCGCCACCGAGGGCGGCATAGAGCATCAGGGTGAGCAGGTTGGTGCCACTGAAGGTGCGGGAACGGAACAGTTCGAGTGGCATCATGGGAGCGGCACTGCGCGATTCCACCACGATGAAGGCGAACAGGCAAGCAATACCGCCAATGAGCGGCAGAAAGACCACCGGATTGGTCCAGCCCCGGGCCGGCGCTTCGATCAGGGCGAAAACCAGACCGCCAAGCCCAAGGGTGCTCAATGCGGCTCCGGCCCAGTCCACATCCTGCGCGTCCTCATCGCGACTTTCCTGCAGGTGAACAACGCTGATGGCGAGGACCGCGGCGGCAAGCGGGATATTGATGAAAAAGACCCAGCGCCAGCTGGCATGTTCCACCAGCCAGCCGCCGAGGACGGGTCCAAAGGCGGTGGTGATGGCGGTGAATCCGGACCAGGTGCCGATGGCCTTGCCGCGTGTGGTGTCATCATCGAAACCGGCGGTGATGAGGGACAGACTGGCCGGGGTGAGAATGGCCCCGGCAATTCCCTGGGCGGCGCGGGCGGCGATCAGGTTGCCGATGTTCGGGGCGAGACCGCACCAGATGGAGGTTGCCGCGAAGACCGCTGTACCGAGCACGAACAACCGGCGTCGCCCGAATTTGTCGCCGAGTGCGCCACCGGCGAGGATGAGGGCGGCCAGCAGCAGGGCGTAGGCCTCGACGATCCACTGGGTGGCTGCGGCGGAAGCGCCAAGTTCGGTCTGGATGGTTGGCAAGGCGACATTGACAACGGAACCGTCGATGAACACCATGCTCGATCCGAGGATGGTGGCTGCAAGCAGCCAGGTTCCGGTTGCCTGTGGTTTGCGTGTGCCGGGTGGTGATTGCTGCACGGTGGGTGCCCCTCTCACGGTGCCCCGGTGCGGCCAATGGACAGCAGCAACGTGATTTGCCGGGGCACGTGCGACGTTGCTAGAACGCCGGGTCACCCGGGAGGTGAGAAGGCCCCCTGGGATACCGATCAGTTCGATCGGCGGTCACTGATGCAACCGAAGGGCGGACATGAAAAACCACAACTGGTCAACCACGGAGGAAGACCAGTTGTGGTGCGGGGGAGAGGTCAGGCGGGAACGGCGGCGCGATCGGCGGCGGTTGGCACCTTGAGTTCGCGCAGCAGGGTGCGGAGTTCTTCGCGTTCTTCTTCCGTGACATTGGCCAGGGGCGGGCGGGCGGGACCGGCCTTGTGCCCGAGTTCTTCCATGGCCGCCTTCATCACCGAGACTTCATACCCCGGCCGGCGCTGGCGCATGGCATAGATGGGTTGCACGACACGGGCGTGGAATTCGGCAAGTCCGGCGTAATTCCCCGAGGAAACCAGATCGTAGATTTCCTTCGAGGCTTCCGGCCAGAAGCAGGCGAGGGACGAGGTGTACCCCACGGCACCGGCGGCGAAATAGGGGCCGACCAGATCGTCACCGGAACCGCCAAGCCAGACGAGGCGATCGGGACCGAGTTTGCCGACCACATATTCGCGAATTTGCTGGAAGAGGCGAACATCGGCACGGCCATCCTTGAAGGCAATGGTGGACGGTACCATTTCGACCAGTTGCTCGACCATTTTCGGGGTGAAGAGGGCGGCATCGCGGGCGTAGGGGATGATCGGCAGGGAGGTGCCCGCAGCGATGTCGGCGATATAGTCGATCAGGGCATTGGCTTCCGGTTTGGCGTAATAGGGCGGAACCACCATGATGGCGGCGGCACCGGCTGCTTCCGACTCCCTGGCGAGCCACGAACCGAGGGTGGGGCCGAATCCGGCGGCGGCAATGACCGGTTTGTCCCCGGCCGCGGCGACGGTGGCTTTCACGATCCCGATTGCTTCTTCCGGGGTGAGGGCGAAGAATTCACCGGTGCCGCTGGGGGCGACGATGGCGGAAATGCCGCTGGTGGCGAGGAAGCGGGTGTTGTCGCTGACAGCAGCGTAATCGACGGACCCATCTTCATTGAATGGGGTGATGGGAAAGGCGAGCGCACCATGAAGGGCGGCCTTGACTTCATCGGGGGTGAAAGAACGGGTCATGGTGGAGGTACTCCCTGCGAGTCCGGCGGGGCCGGACGGAATCATGAAACGAGGGGATTGCGCAGACGTCGTGTTTGCGCGAGTGTTAGCAGCATCTTCGCCGGAACGCTCATGCAAGTCAACTTGCGAAGTGCAGCGGCCTGCGGCAGTATGATCGCAGAATGCCAGGAGCGCGGGCAAACCGGAGTGACTGCATGGTACCACCGGTGTTTGTCCTGTGGGGAACCGGACCGCAAGCAACAATGAGGAGCACACAACCGTGAAGATTCGGGAAATGAATGTGACACCGGTGGCGATTGCCGATGCGCCACTGCGGAATGTGGTTGGTTTGCACGAACCGTATGTGAACCGGATCATCGTGGAACTGGTGGGTGAGGACGGTATCAGCGGGTTTGGCGAAGCGTCCTTTGCCACCAAGACGTACCAGGATTTGCTGGAACTGCGACCCAGGATTGCCGGTCTGGATGCGGCCAATACCAATGCGATCTTCCATGTCGTTGCCGAGCACTTCGGGAAACTGGAACCGACCGATGCGGAAACCCGGCTCGATCCGGTGCTGAAGAATTTCGATCTCACCCCGCGCCGCACGAACAGTGCGCTGCCGCGCACCTTCAGCCCGATCGAAGTGGCAGCTTTGGACCTGACGGGGCAAGAACTCGGGGTGCCGGTGGCGACCCTGCTGGGTGGCAAGGTTCGCGATGCCGCACCGTTCAGCGCGTACCTCTTTTACAAGTTGGCTGGTGGCGGTGGGGAAGGCGATGACCTGCGCGAGGATGTCTGGGGCGAGGCGATGGATGCCGACGCCATTGTGTCGCAGGCCAGGCGCATGATGGATGAATACGGATTCAAGAGCATCAAGTTCAAGGGTGGGGTGCTGCCGCCGGAAGATGAAATGGCCGCCGTGTTCGCCATGCGGGAGGCCTTTGGCCCGGATGTGCCGTTGCGGATCGATCCGAATTGTGGCTGGACGGTCGAGAAATCGGTCGAAGTCGGGATGGCGCTGGCGGGAACGCTGGAGTATTTCGAGGATCCGACCGGTTCGATCGACGGGATGGCGGCGGTGCGCAAGGAAATGCTGGCACGCGGGGTGAACATGCCGCTGGCGACCAACATGTGCGTCACCAGTTTCGATGATGTGGCCGAAGCGGTACAGAAGGATGCGGTGCAGGTGATCCTGGGGGATCATCACTACTGGGGCGGGTTGCGGGCCGTGGCCGAACTCGGGCGGATTTGCACCACCTTCGGGCTGGGACTGAGCATGCACTCGAATTCGCACCTGGGTGTGTCGCTGATGGCGATGGCGCACCTGGCGGCGGCGACTCCCGGGCTGACCTACGATGCCGATACGCACTACCCGTGGCTGTACGATGAAGATGACGTACTGGTTGGTGGCAAGCTGAAGTTCGTGGATGGTGCGATTCCGGTGACCGATGCCCCCGGTTTGGGGATCGAGGTGGACCGGGACCGGCTGGCTCGCGGCAAGGAGCGGTTCGACCGGATTCCGTACCGTGACCGCGACGATGTGACCTACATGCAGAAGCGTGTCGATCCGTCGTGGGAGAAGAAACTGCCTCGCTGGTAGGGTCAACCCATTGTCATCCTGACGATGATTCGGAGCGCCAGCGACGAATCAACGAAGGATCGGGGTGAGACCAGCGTGCATATGTGCAATGATCGCGTTCCCCGATCCCTTGCTGCGCTCGGGATGACATTGGGCGCTAAGGATGACAATGGGATTGTGCAATGATCGGTGAGTTCCATTGTGGATGATTCGCGACAACAACTGACGGGAATCGGGGAGATCGACCGGGCGCTGGAATTGCACTACGCCCGGTTATCGCCCGGACAGCGCCAGGCGATTGACCGGTTGCTGGCCGATGCCCGGTACGGGGCGGTGGTTTCCGCTCCGGAACTGGCAGAAGCGGCTGGTGTCAGTGAATCGACGGTGACCCGGGCGGCGCAATCGCTCGGGTTTTCCGGCTTTCCCGATTTGCAGCGGCATTTGCGGGACCGGTTTGTGGCGCCGGTGGAGGCCCGCCTGACACCGGTGGCAGAGCGGGTGCCGGGAGAACGGCCCCCGGCGGCGCAACTGATGCTGGACGATGCGAACCGGATCCGGCAGATGGTCGAGGACTTCCCGGAGGCGACATTCGAGGCGGCGATTGACCGGCTGATTGCGGCCGGGCGGGTCGCGGTATTTGGAGAGCGGGGCAGTCATGGTCTGGCGGTGATGCTGGCGATCGGGCTGCGGCTGGTGCTGGCCGATGCCCGCATGCTGGACCAGGCCGCCGGTGACCTGCCGGACCAGTTGCTGGGTATGGGACCGGGCGATGTGGTGTTCGTGATCAGTTTTCGCCGGGTGGACCGGATGACGGTGGATATCCTGCGTGCCGCCCGGAAACGGGGAATCACGACGATTGCGGTGACGGATCACCGGTCGAGCGGGGCGGCGCGGGTGGCCGATATCGGCCTTATCGTGCGGATCGGGACATTGCGGCTGATGCCGGCGTTCGCCGCAGGGGCAAGTTTGCTGACGGCCCTGCTGGAAGAAGTGGCAATGCGGCAGCACGAGGCGGCAGCGGATCGCCTCCACGAAGCGGAAGCATTGTGGGCGGAATTCCGGAGTTACACGAACGATTAGTTTGTTCTTTCCTGGCTTGGTCAATATTTTTCTTGACAATTGTTAGGTTGTGGGGCAGATTGAATCCGGGCATGTATTGACAGTATGAAGTGTCGCGCGGTCATTCCGGGGTAAGACATGAGCAGGAGAGTGGTGCGTATCGCCGGCATGGTGGTGATGCTGCTTGTTATGTTGATGATGGGGCCGGCCAGGCACCCGGTTCTGGCAATCGATGCCACACCGGTGATGCCGCAACCGGTGGCACCCAATTCAGCATCCGAAGTATCCGGCGATGGGGCCATCGGTGTGCAGATGGTGCCAACCCACGTCGCGATCTACATTGCCGTGTGCGAAACACATGATCCGGATCTGGTTGGTACCTCCACCTTTGGTGTTTTTGCCAGGGTGGCGGAGGCCGGCACCACCGGCGGTAACTGCCAGTGGGACAATCCGAAGACTGCCGGCGACCTGATCTTCGTGTCACTGCAGAGTGGCGACCTGGGACCATATGTCGCATCGTTCGAAGCCGGTACCGGTTCTCCGATTTTCGAGTTCGATCCGCTCCAGATCCAGCAGGGCAATTACACCGTCACGGTATCGTCTGCCTCTGGCATGATCGGTGGCCAGATTCCGGAGCCGGTGGCCCTGGGGTTCGACGGACTGATCACCGGGATTTCCATCACGGCCTTCATTGCGGCCGACCCGAACGAGGAACCTGCGGCCGGTGCCGATGGGGTGGTTTCGGGGGCGGTGTACTACTGCCCGGATCTGGCCCGTGCAGGCATCACCGATTTCTTTTTCGGTGAGATGCCACTGCTGCTCGAATGCACGTATATCTACGGTGACCAGCCGAATTCCATCACATTCACGGAAGTGGACAGCGATGGATTGATCGTACCAGGCGGGGAAACCGGCACGTTCCCGTTGACGACCAGTGGTGGGTACAGTGGATCGCTTGCCCCGGGTATCTACGTGGTGACCTACGATGCAAACGGGGCAACATCCGAGCCGGTCACGGTGACAAGCAATGCGACGACCAGCGTGAAGATCGTGGTTCGGAATGACATGTCCACGCAGATGCCAACAGGTGTGGCGATTGTCAATGTCTACAATCTGTGGTGTCCCGATCCGCTCGGCAGCAGCCGTCCCACCGATTACGTGGTGAATCACCTGGGCGATGCCTTTACCGATATCCTCTTTGCGCAATCGACCACCTGCAATCCTGTCACGGTTCCCGGTGCCGTGACGGTGAGCCTCGACAGTGACACCTACAGCAAGCAGGTGACATTCAGCTCACCGACCGCCCGGCTGGATGTGGTGGAACCGGGGATGTACACCGTGACCCGGCAGGGAGCGCCTAACAGTTCCGATCCGTTCGAACTGGAGGCTGGCGATTTCGCGGTTGTCACCATCGTCAATTACGTGACGCCACCGTCCGGACCGGATGATCCTCCGGGCGAAACGGGAACGGGCAAAATCCGGGGGATGATGGAATACTGCGATTCGGAAGACAAGGCGGGGCAGGTGGATTTCCTGCTCTCCAATGTCACGCTGTTCGACATCATCTTTGCCACCTCTACCGGCGAATGCCAGATCTCACTGGACAGCACCGGGGCATTCGGACTGTATCGCTACAGTGATGCGGCCGGAACGCAACTGATTTCCGAGGAGCGGATCAGCGCAGCCTATGTCGAATTCCAGTTCGGCGATTCGACGGTGGAACCCGGGTACTACCGGCTGGGATACCTGCCCGACCTGTTTGGCGATCCGATCCTGTCGGACGTGGTCACGGTACACGCCGGTGCCGATATCTACTTCATTGTCACGATTTACCAGCATGAGGAAGATGTGTTTCCGGTGTACATCAACCAGGATATCTGCACGAATCCCGAACGGGCATTCGAGGCCGATATCTGGGTGGAACCGGTCGATGACTTTGCGGCCAGTACGACCGGCAGCGGGCTGTCGGCGCAGGAATCGTCTTCTGTTTCCTGCATGACCTTCCGGGACTGGCTGGCGATGGGTGGCAATACGGCGGAGATCACCTACACGCTGACCGACGTGGCAACCAACCGGAAGGTCAGTGTCGATTACGCAGAGGGTTTCACCGGATTCATCTCGGTGTGGCCGGTGCTCTTCGTGCATGTTTCGCCAGGCACCTATACCCTGGCGATGGAGATGTCCGGCTGGCCGGGAGCGGTGGTTTCCGCCCCGTTCGAGATTGGAGCCGCAACCGGCTACACCGCGATGGTGCGGAATTACATCGGCGATCCACTGCCAGCCTGGCAACAGGAAGGAGAGCGGGCGCAACTCACACTGCTTGCCTTCACCTGCGATGCACCGGCACGCGGTGGGGAATACGATTTCATCGTGGCACCGTCACTTCTGGCCGGGGCCGGGATCACCGGTACGGACGTGGCTGGAGCGGCCGCCAATGTGTGCGAACCGGACAACACCTTTGCGTTCGAACTGGTGCCGGCAGTCGAGGGAACGGACCTGCAGGCGGCGGCACCCATTCCGCTGGTGCGGGTGCCGGGCAGCGCCAACCAGTATGTGATCGAAACTGGCGGCGAGGCTTACAACGATGTCCTGGCCGGGATGTACTACCTGCGGGAAACGACCACCGGGTCGACCAGTGACCTGGTCGACCTGACTGCGCAGGGCAGTATTGGAAGGTTCTACCTGTACCTGCCGTTGCCCCCAACCCCGACCGCCACGGCGACCGCAACAGCTTCGGTCACCGCAACGGCAACATCCACTGTGGAAGCCACCGCTACCGCGACCTCGCCGGTCGAACCCACCGGAACACTCACCCCGACGTCGACCGTGACACCGTCTCCATTCGCCACCGGCACCATGACGCCAACAGGAACGGCCACCATCCCGGATCGTTCCATCCTGCCGGGCCGGACCAGCACGCCACCGGCCGCTGGTGGAGCCGCCAGCACCGGAGGGCTGGCCGGGGATGGCACCGGGGTGACCGCGTTGCCGGCCACCGGTCAGGGGAATGCGGAGAACCGGACCAATGGGATGCTGATGCTGCTGGCGCTGTCGATGCTGCTCGCATCTGCGCTGCTGGCGAGGCATCAGCGGCACCGGTAGGGATCATCGACACGTGCCGGTCCTTGGATGGGGTGGCGGGCTGTTCACAATACAATATCGATTTCCAGGCATAGGGTGTCGGGACATCGGGCAAACACGGGGTTCGCCCCTGCCGTTATCGTGAACGCGCGCGAAAATGGGAGTACGCATCAAGCGCTGGAGCGCCTCATGCGCAACCCCAAGCGATAGCGGCACATGGATCACCTGGAATCCGCAGGAGAGGGAGTGACGCGATGGCGATGCCAGCGACGACGGACATCGTGACCGACCAGCCGTGGTTTTCGGTGCGACGGGTGGAACCGGGGATCTTCATCATCGAGGAACCGTGGCAAAAGGAACTGGTGAAATCGTACTTGGTGGAGGGATCGGCACGGGCAGTGCTGATCGATACCGGGTGCGGGGTTGGCGATCTGCGACGGCTGGTTGCGGGGCTTACCTCGCTGCCGGTGACGGTGGTGAACAGTCATGCGCACTGGGACCACATCGGTTCGAACCGGCAGTTCGACGAGATCCTGATTCATCCGGCCGAGGCGGCGGAGCTGGTCAAGGGTGTGCCAAACAGCACACTCCGCCCGGCGTTCCAGCCCGATCAACTGACCGGGCCGCTTCCGGCCGGATTCGATCCGGACACGGTTTCGTTTCCGCCTACACCGGCGACCGGACTGGTGAATGATGGCGATGTGCTGGATTTGGGGGAACGGACGCTGGAGATTTTGCATACGCCGGGACATTCGCCGGGCGGGATTTGCCTGCTGGATGCGGCGAACCGGATGCTGTTTTCGACGGATGTTGCCTACGCCGGGTATCTCTATGTCGACACCCCGGACGATTTGCCGGTGTATGCGGCAAGCCTGGACCGCCTTGCCGGACTGGTGCCGCAGGTGGATGTGGTCTTTCCCTCGCACGATTCCAGCCCGATTGGTCCGGACTGGTTGCCACGATTGCGCGATGGTGTGCAGGCGGTGATGGCGGGCCGGGAACCGGACCGCCGCGAGGGCGATTTCGGGCAATTCGATTTCGACGGGTTCGGGGTGTACCTGTGGGGGATGCCGGAGGCAGGCCGATCCAGCAATTCCTGACCAGGATCCTGCCGGCACTGTACCTGCCACGCATGCCCCAGGCCCGGGTTCACAGGGGACCGCAGCAGCACACCGCAAAGCACACCATGTATATTTTTCCGTGCGCCTGCCGCAGGCCGGGTGATCCGCACAGGTACGGAGGCATCACACAACCGCCGTGCCGGGCATCATCACGTCACTGCAACGGATCAAGCCGGACCCTGACGGATCTGGGCTTGCCGGCAGGGTGTTCCGTTGTTCATCCCGAGTTACCTGACAATGCGTCATACAAGATCAGGACCCGCAATCATGAATTCCACACGCCTGATGAACGATTTGTCGATGTCGCCGGTTTCCGCGGCTGACATCGACGCGGCCGCCGAGCGGCTTCGCGGCATTGCGGTACGGAGCCCCCTGCACGTATCGGCACGCCTGAGTGAATCATCGGGAGCGCAAGTGTGGTTCAAGCGCGAGGATCTGCAACCGGTCAGGTCGTACAAGATTCGCGGTGCCTATAACCTGATCTCGCAATTGACGGAGGATGAGCGGGCACGCGGGGTTGTGTGCGCATCGGCAGGGAATCATGGGCAAGGGGTGGCGCTGGCGTGCGCCCTGCTCGGAGTGCGGGCACGTATTCATGTGCCCTCGACGACGCCCAAACAGAAGCAGCAGCGCATGCGGGCGCTGGGTGGCGAATTTGTCGATCTCGTCGTCAAGGGCGAGGTGTATGACGATGCGTACCAGCTGGCGGGGATCAGTGCCGAACGGGACAAGTTCGTGATGGTACCCGCATTCGATGATGCGCGCACCATCGCCGGGCAGGGGACCGTAGCGAAGGAAATTGTCGAGCAACTGGGCACCGCACCGGATGTGGTGCTGGTGCCTGTTGGCGGTGGCGGGATGCTGGCCGGTATCCTGACCTGGATTGCCGAGCATTGTCCATCGACACAGGTGATTGGTGTGGAACCAGCGGGCGCACCCTGCATGCAGGCGGCCTTCGATGCGGGAAAACCGGTGGAACTGAAGGGGATCGATACCTTCGTCGATGGAGCTGCCGTGCGAAAGGCCGGAGCGTTGACCTACCGGATCGCCGCCGGGCACGATGTGGCACTGCTTTCGGTTCCGGAAGGGCGCGTCTGCATGGAGATGCTGGATCTTTACCATGTGGACGGTATCATCGCCGAACCTGCCGGGGCGCTGGCATCCTCCGCAATCGGCCAGTGGACGCCGGAACCGGGGCAATCGGTGGTTGCCATCCTTTCGGGCGGCAACAACGATGTGTCCCGGTATGCGGAAATCATCGAGCGGGCGCTGATCGCGGAAGGCCGGAAGCACTATTTCCTCGTCAGCTTTCCGCAGGAACCGGGAGCATTGCGGCGATTCCTGGATGACGTGCTCGGTCCGGATGACGACATCACGTACTTCGAGTACGTCAAGCGTTCGAACCGGGAACTTGGTCCGGCGCTGGTCGGGATCGAGCTTGGGTCGGCGGACGACCTGCCGGAGCTCAAGAACCGGCTGCAGCGATCCCGGATCGAGGTGGAGACCATCGATCCCGAAAGCCCGATGGGACGATTCCTGGTCAGCTAGAGCGACATCCTGTTCATTCGCCGCCTGGCAGGGGCCGATCCAGGAGGCAATTGCGCCGGCGATGCGCAATGGGGCGGGCGGATATACGGCCTGACGGCCTCATCCGCGACCCTACGCGAGAATTCTCGATAGCGGGGGACTCATACGACATCCGGATGATTGACCGGCGTACCTGTAATCTGGAGCGGGCGGATAGACGGCCTGACGGCCTCATCCGCGACCCTACGCGGAAATTTTCGATAGCGGGAGGCTCATGCGACATCCGGATGATTGACCGGCATACCTGTAATCTGGGGCGGGCGGATAGACGGCCTGGCGGCCTCATCCGCGGCCCTATACGGAAAATCTTCGATCACCCGGATTCATCAGGACTGCTGCGCCGGCAGTTGCCTGGCGACGTGCACTCCGGTTGGCAGGAATCGACGAGTCCTTCCACTGGTCCAAGTACATACTGTGACGGTTTTGAAATGTGATCCGGCATGGAAAGGGTGTAGACTCGAAATGATGCTGGTCGATGCTGGCCGGCGGCAGGTTGAGGATGCAGCTTCATGGGTGTTGCCCGGTTTGCGAATCGCATCTGGTGGTTGATGGGACCGTTGCTGATTGCAGTGACGATTCTGACCCTGCCTGTTGCCAATGCGGAGGCCTATGGCGCGGTTCCGGCGGATTCCACCCCTGTGATCGCAGCTTCGTCGGATGGTCCTGGCGCACCCGAAGTCGATTCCTTCACGGTGGAATCCGGCAAGGTGGTGCATGCACTGGAGCCGGTGAGTGCACCGTTCCGGTGCGACACATCCTGCAGCCCGACCAATCCCCTGAATCACACGGCGCTCCATGCGCGATACGAATTGCCGGCGGAACGGTTCGCGGCGCTGCTGGCGCAGGCGATTCCGTTGCACTTCATCCATGGCGGTAATGGAATCGGGACTTATCCCGCGATTGCTGTCGTGGAATCCTCTCCTCCACTTCCACCTCCTCAAGCGTAACCAATCCAGTGATTTGAGGAACTCCGGGAGCGATGCGATGTCGCTTGCCGGGTGCTGGTGATGCCGGTTTTCCAGACCGGATGATCGAAATGGATTGGTTCTGCCATGAATACACAACGACGACGCGATTTCGCAGTGGTCCTGGTCGCCCTGGGGATGATCCTGGGGTTGATGGCGACTGGCCGGCTGGCGCTGGCCGAAACGGGGACACCGGTTGCCTCGCCGGAAGCCTCCCCGGACGCGAGTACGGCCCAAAATGCCGTGTACCTGACGATCGAAAACACGGGTTCATCCCCGGACTGGCTGGTGGGGATGTCATCGCCGGTGGCGTCATCGGTTGAGCTTCGTTCGATGCAGATGCACGACGGGGTGATGCAACCAATGGTGCTGGGGGACAAGCTGGAAATTCCGGCGGGACAGACGGTGGTGCTGCAACCGGGAAAGATGTCGCTGATGCTGCTGGGGTTGCACCAGGGGTTCAGCGAGGGCTTCACCTTTGAACTCACCCTGGACTTCGAGCGGGCCGGTGCGGTGACGGTGGAGATACCGGTGCTGGTGAATGCGCCAGATGCCACTGAGGTTACCCCGGTGACCGCAGGGGACATAACGGTGAGCGCCGGATGGTCACGCCCCTTTGAACTGGCGGATGACCAGTGCGGATGCGGGGTTCCCGATGCTGCGCGGCAGTTCATTCCCGTGGCGACCCCGACGGTGAATCCGTAAGTAATGGACGTGCTTCGCACGGGGATTCATCGCTGCGCTCTGAATGACAGTGAAGATAGAAACGAGGTTCCAGATGGCAACGACACCCCGGGCGCAACGGGTGCAGCAACGAAAGAGTGCCCGGCGCATGGCTGCCGAGCGGCAGGCGCGACGGCAACGGGTGATCCGGTGGGGATCGGTTCTGGGGGTGGTACTGGTGCTTGTACTGGCTGGATCGTGGCTGGTGCGGGCGCTGGATGATGATGGAGGACGTGTTTCGGGGAGTGCGATGTACGAGGGAGTTACCCAAAACGGCATGGTGCTGGGCGATCCGGATGCTCCGGTGACGTTGGTGGAATATGCCGATTACCTGTGCCCGCACTGTGCCGAATTTGCACTGAACGACCAGGCGAAGCTGATTGAGGACTTTGTAAAAACCGGAAAGGTGAAGTATGAGTACCGCCCGATGCCGATCCTGGGCGGTGGTGTGACCGATCCGGACAACATGGCAGTGAAGTTCGCGGAAGCCTCGATGTGCGCGCTGGACCAGGGCAGGTTCTGGGAATTCCACGACCTGGCCTTTGTGCCGGCAGCGGAAGGGCAACGTGACAACATCAGTGAGGCATACCTGAAGAAAATCGCCGGGCAGGTGGGCCTGGACGAGGATGCATTCGCGACCTGCCTGCAAGAAGGCACCCACCGGCAGGCGGTGATCGATTCCTACAATTCAGGTATGGCCCAGGGCGTTTCCGGGGTGCCGGCATTCTTCCTGAATGGTCAGATGGTGCCGTGGACGGCGGCCGGATACGATGCGTTTGCCGCACAACTGAACCGCATGCTGGGCGAATGACACGGAGAGAGGATAGCCAGCGTGGCCTTTCTGCTGGTACTCTGGAGACCAGACACGGACATCCATTTTGTTGACCACGATCTCGCGCATCGCAGGGATTCGAACGTCGTGAGGTGCATCGCATCACCTCGCGACGTCGTTTGGACTCCAGGGTGATCCAGTTGCAGTGGATGGGTGTCCTGTATCCGGGTACGTGAAAGGCGACCAACCCGATGGACACACTGATTCTTGTCCTGGATCTCTGCGGCACCTTCGTGTTCGCGACGAGTGGGGCGAAAGCGGCGAAAAATCACGATCTCGACCTGTTTGGGGTACTGGTCCTGGCATTCGCGGCGGCGACGGCAGGCGGGGTCGTGCGGGATGTGGTGCTGGGGGCGACTCCGCCCGCTTCGATCGGGGATTCCCGGTACATTGCGGTTTCCATTGTCGCCGGACTCCTGATCTTCGTGAGGGAGCAGGTGTGCGAAGTCTTCCGGCAACCGGTGTTGCTGCTCGATGCGGCAGGATTGGGAATCTTTGTGGTGGCTGGAACGATGAAGTCGCTGCAGTACGGGCTGGAGCCGATTGCTGCGGTGTTGCTGGGGGTGATTTCCGGTGTCGGGGGCGGCATGCTGAGGGACATGCTGGTCAGCCAGGTACCTTCGGTGTTGCGCGGCGAGTTGTATGCCGCTGCCGCATTGATTGCGGCGACGATTGTAGTGCTGGGGGACGCGACTGGTGCTCCGGCAGCAGTAACCGCGATAGTGGCCGCCGCTTCCTGCCTGGTCATCCGGATGCTGGCGATCCGGAACGGGTGGAACCTGCCGCGCGGCGGATTGGCGAACAATATGCGATGGGTCAGGCAGGATCGCGCAGCGGGCGCCAACATTCCTCGTGGACCAGCCCAGGATGGAATGCCGCAGAATTCGTGAGTGATGACATGGGCAGCACGGAACGAGGACCGTATCCAGATTCCCGGCATCCCCCATTGGCGATGGTGGGGCGGGAGACGGAGCGTGCCTTGCTGCACGAGCAGTTGCAGGCGCTTGAACGCGGTCCGGGGATGGTGGTGGTTCTTGGGGGTGAAGCCGGGATTGGGAAGACGACCCTTGCCCACGACCTGATGCGCCGTGCCCGGGAGCGTGGTTACCAGGTGCTGCTGGGTCGCAGTTTCGACCTGGCTTCGTCATCGCCATACAGTTTGTGGCTGGATCTGGCCACCCATTACGAACGAACGCGAACGGCAGGCGACGATCCCGATTTGCCGCCGGTGCTGGCGCAGCGGGATGTGGGACTGATTCGCAGCCAGTCCGGGTTCTTCGAGCAGGTGCGGCAGTTTTTCTACGCGCTGGCGGACCGTCACCCGTGCCTGGTGGTGCTGGAGGATGTGCACTGGGCTGACCCGGAAAGTCTTGCCTTGCTGCGGTACGTGGCGGCCGGGGTGGCATTGTCACGTGTGTTGCTGGTGATGACCTACCGGGTCGATGCCTTGACGCAACAGCATCCGTTTTACGAGATCCTGCCGTACCTGGTGCGGGAATCCGACGGGTTGCGGCTGGATCTGAAGCCCCTGTCCGAAGCGGAGCTGGGGAAACTGGTGGCACTACGGTATGACCTGGCGGAAAGGAGCAGCGCCCGGTTGACCGGGTACCTCAGTGCACGTTCGGATGGCAATCC
>Ga0180215_1002311_pt1 | contig 19416 bp, 20 predicted proteins | sample eDN3rd37CBELigBY_FD_128871 | JGI IMG/M metagenome (GOLD analysis project Ga0180215, IMG submission 128871) | Enriched backyard soil microbial communities from Emeryville, California, USA - eDNA 3rd pass 37_C BE-Lig BY (version 2) (version 2) | ecosystem: Environmental > Terrestrial > Soil >... | reverse complement strand
GTGCCGCTCCTTCTGCTCCCGCAGCCGCTCCTCGAAGAGGCGCCGCAGCTCGTCGGGGTCCAGTGACTCGAGAAGCGCCCGCTGCTCGGGCGTGAGCCCCTCGAGCCGCTTGGGGTTCGCCAGCCACGCCTTGAGCTCGTCGGTGAAGGCGAGGCCGTCCTTCTCGATCCCCTCGAACGCAGCGAGAAAGGCAGCGTCGAAGGCGTCGTAGTACGCGAGGTCCTTCACGCAGACGGCCCGCGCCAGCTGGTAGAAGCCGTCGAGGGACGAGCCGTGGAGCCCCTTCGCCAGCGCCTCCAGCAGCGTCATCCACTCCTGCGTGCCGACGGGCACCTTCCGCCGCCGCAGCTCGTAGAAGAAGTCGAGGAACACGGCCTTCAGGCCTTCGCCGCGAAGCGGGCCAGATCCTGCTCGGTCTTCAGCAGCGTGCCGAGGAAGGGGATCTTCCCCTGCGCCCGGGCGAGATCGACGCCGCTGTGCTTGAGCGCGGTGAGCCAGTCGATCAGCTCCGAGGTCGAGGGGCGCTTGCGCAGCCCGGGCACGTCGCGTAGCCGGTAGAAGAGCTCGATCGCCTGGTCGAGAACCTTCGCCTCGATGTCCGGGTGGTGGACCCGAACGATCTCCGCCATCAGCGCCCGATCGGGGAACTCGATGTAGTGGAAGATGCAGCGGCGCAGGAAGGCGTCGGGCAGCTCCTTCTCGTTGTTGGAGGTGATCACCACGAAGGGGCGGTGCCTGGCGACGATCTCCTCGCCCGTCTCCGCGATGAGGAAGCGCATCGCGTCGAGCTCGTGGAGGAGGTCGTTGGGGAACTCCACGTCCGCCTTGTCCACCTCGTCGATGAGCAGGACCTTCCGCTCGTCGGCGGCGAGGGCGCGCCCCAGCGGACCCAGCTTGATGTAGCGGGAGACGTCGCGGACGTCCCCGTCGCCGAAGCGGCTGTCGTGGAGGCGCTGGACCGCGTCGTAGACGTAGAGGCCGTCCTGCGCCTTCGTGGTCGACTTGACGTGCCACCGGATCAGCTCGAGCCCGAGGGCCGTTGCCACGTGCTGGGCGAGCAGGGTCTTTCCCGTGCCCGGCTCGCCGCGCACCAGCAGCGGCCGCTCGAGGGCGAAGGCCACGTTGACCGCGTGGCGGAGCTGCTCGGAAGCGATGTACCCGTCGGTGCCCTGGAACTGATCGAAGCCGTGGTCGTGCATCGCGCGAGACCCTACCATGCAGGCGCCATGGAAACCGATGCCTGGATGATCTACGGCGCCTACGGCTACACCGGGAAGCTGGTGGTGGAGGAGGCGCTCGCCCGGGGCCACCGCCCCCTCCTCGCCGGCCGCGACCCCGAGCGGCTGGAGGCGGTGGCCGCCGCCTTCGGCCTCCCCTTCCGCGTCCTCGACCTCCGCGACGCCAACGCGCTCACAGGCGCGCTCCTCGGGCGGCGCCTCGTCCTGCACTGCGCCGGCCCCTTCAGCCGCACCAGCGCGCCGATGGTGGAGGCCTGCCTGCGGGCGGGCGTCCACTATGTGGACATCACCGGCGAGATCCCGGTCTTCGAGGCGATCTTCGCCCGCGACGAGGAGGCCCGGCGCCGCCGGGTGGCGCTGCTTCCCGGCGCCGGCTTCGACGTGGTCCCCTCCGACTGCCTCGCCCGCTACGTGGCCGATCGCTGCCCGGGCGCCACCTCCCTCGAGTTCTTCATCGACGCGGGGAGCAGCACCAGCGCCGGCACCGCCCGATCGATGCTCGAGGCGGTGCCCGAGGGCGGGCGGGTGCGACGCGGCGGCAGGCTCGTCCCCTTCCCGCTGGGGCAGGGGGGCAGGACCGTCCGCTTCGCCCACGGCGAGCGGCGCACCCTCCCCATCCCCTGGGGCGATCTCGCCACCGCCTACCGATCCACGGGCATCCCGGACATCACCACGTACATGGCGGCGCCGCCGGGTGCGGAGAGCGCCCTGAAGCTCCTCGGCGGCCTGCTCCAGAAGGCGCTCGCCTCGGAGCGGATCCGCGCCGCCTTCGATCGCATCGCCGCCGACCTGGCGCGGCCGCCCGACGCGGCGCAGCGCCGCAGCGGCCGCACCGGCTTCTACGCCCGCGCCGCGGACGGGAGCGGGCACGTCGCCGAGGCGTGGCTGGAGACCCCGGAGGCCTACGCCCTCACCGCGATGAGCACGGTGCGGATCGTGGAGCGGCTCCTCGCCGGGGCCTACGCGGGCGCGCTCACCCCCTCGCTCGCCTTCGGCGCCGACTTCGTCCTGGAGATCCCGGGGACGCGGCGCCGGGACGCGCTCTGAGCCCGGTGCGGATCAGGTCGGGCAGGCGGGCTCCACCACGCCGGTCCGCGCCTGCCGGCGCTTCTCCCAGGCGTGGAAGAGCCCCATCCCCGCCAGCATCGCGCCCACGAAGAGGAGCAGGTGGTCCGCGCCGGCGCCGATCGAGGTGACCGCCGGCCCCGGGCACCAGCCCGCCAGCCCCCAGCCGATCCCGAAGAGGGCGGCGCCGGCGAGGAGCCGCGCGTCGGGCCGCGTCTTCGGGAAGGTGGGGAACGACCCGCCGAGCACGGGCGCGCCGCGCCGGAGCACGAGGAGCCGCGCCAGGCCGTAGGTGGTCATGCCGCCTGCCATCACGAAGGCGAGGGAGGGATCCCAGGCGCCGGCGAAGTCGAGGAAGGCGAGGACCTTCGCGGGATCGGTCATGCCGGCCAACCCCAGGCCCAGCGCGAAGAGCAGGCCAGAGAGAGCGGCGAGGATCGGGTTCTTCATGATCAGGCTCCGAGGACGTGGCGCGCGACGAAGACGGTCGCCGCGGCGGTGGCCATGAAGGTGAGCGTGGCGGCGAGCGAGCGGATCGAACCCCGCGAGAGGCCGCAGACGCCGTGGCCGCTGGTGCAGCCGTTGCCGAGGCGCGAGCCGAAGCCGACGAGGAGGCCCGCGGCGATCGCCGCGCCCGCCCCCGCCACCGGCGCGCCGATCGCACCGGGGGAGAGGAGGCGGAGCAGGAGGCCGCCGCCCACCAGGCCGGCGACGAAGGCGGCGCGCCAGCCGAGCTCGCCGCGCGCAGGAGCGAGGAGGCCGCCGACGATTCCGCTGATGCCGGCGACGCGGCCGTGGGTGAGGAGCAGGAGGGCGCTGGCGGCGCCGATGAGGACGCCGCCCGCGAGAGCGGAGACGAAGGGATGCATGTCGTTGGACTCAGTGCGCTGAGGTCGAGGTGATCGGGGCGCTGGAGGAGGCGAACGAGTCGCGATTCTGGAAGAGGATGAAGAGGGCCATCGCCACGAGGAAGACGGAGAACGCCCGCTTGAGCAGGTGCTGCGGGACGCGGTGCGAGACGGCGGTCCCTGCCACGATCCCGAGCACCGCCACCGCGGTGAACGCCCCGAGGTGGAGCCACGGCACCTGCACCGTGCCCAGGTAGCCGGCGAAGCCCACGAACGAGTTGAGGGCGATCACCACGAGGCTGGTCCCGACCGCCTGCTTCATCGGCAGCCCGACGAAGAGGACGAGGGCCGGCACGATGAGGAAGCCGCCCCCGACCCCCGCCACGCCGGTCATCACCCCCACCGCCGCGGCGGCGAGCGCGGTGAGCCAGGCGCCGGCGGGCCTCCGTTCCTCCCGCTCGCCGCCGCCCGGCCCGGCGGCGTTGCGGTACATGAAGAAGGCCGCGGCGAGCATCACCACCGCGAAGAGGACGAGCTGGGTGGCGCCCGAGAGGAAGGTGGCGAGCTTCGCGCCGGCGAGGGTGCCGGCCATCGCCACCGCGCCGAAGGTGACGGCGGCGCGCGGCCGGACGTTGCCCCTGCGCCAGTGGCCCCAGGCGCCGACGAGGCTGACCACGCCGACCACCGCCAGGCCCATGGCGATCGCTTCCTTGGCGGGGAAGCCCAGGGCGTAGACGAGGATCGGCACCGTGAGGATGGATCCCCCTCCGCCGAGGAGGCCGAGGGAGATCCCGATCAGCGCGGCGAGCGTGAAGGCGAGGAGAGGCATGTCGTCAGTGGCTCGGCGCCTGCTGGTCCACGATGCCGCACGCCCGGTTGGCCGGGACCGCCACGTCGATCAGGCGGGGACGGGGCAGGCCGAGGTTGGCCATGATGGTGGCGAACTCCTCGCGCGACTTCCCGGCGACCCGCGGGTTGTGGCGCTTCTCCTCGCCGATGGTGGAGACCGTGTGGCCCCGGTAGTCGTGGGCCGGGTAGACCAGCGTCTCGTCGGGCAGGGAGAAGAGCACGCGGGTGATCGACTCCCAGAGCTGGCCGGCGTCGCCGTTCTGGAAGTCGGTGCGGCCGGTGCCGCGCACGAGGAGCGCGTCGCCGGTGAAGACCCTGTCGCCCACCAGGTAGCTGACGCTGTCGTCGGTGTGGCCGGGCGTGGCGAGCACCTGGATCACGATCCCGCCCACGCGCACCTCGTCGCCGTGGCGCACGTGGCGATCGGCGCACCACGCGCCGCCCTCGCCGTTGATCACGGTGCAGCCCGTGCGTTCCCGCAGGGCGCCCGACGCGGTCACGTGGTCGGCGTGGACGTGGGTGTCGAGGACGTGGGTGAGCCGCAGGCCGAGCTCCTCCACGAGGCGCAAGTCGCGGTCGATCTGCTCGATCACCGGATCGATGAGCGCGGCCTGGCCGCTCGCGGGGTCGGCGATCAGGTAGGTGTAGGTCGAGGAAGCGGCATCGAAGAGCTGGCGGAAGATCATCGTTTTCTACCTCCGCTCCTTGGGAGCCGCGGCGGCGGCAAAAGGATTTACGGCCTCGCCCCGCGGCGCGGAACCGCAGGGACGGGGCCGGGGCGGAGGGGGGCGCCCCGCGCGGTCGCACGGGCCGCCGATCGGTCTTCCGGGCGGGTCAGAGGCGGATCTCCGCCCCCGCGTTCTCCTTCACGATCCCGCGCACCAGCGAGAGGAGCTCGTCGCCCGTGCCCTTGTCGTCCAGCCAGGCGCCCCGCGCCTCGTCCCACGAGAAGTGCCAGGCGCGGGAGCGGGCGGCGAGCCAGAGCTGGCGGGTCGGCCGCTGCGTGTTGATGATGCACTTGACCCCGTTGCGGAAGGTGATCGCCAGCACGTCGCCGCTGAACTCGTAGTCGGCGTCGTCGGGGTCCACCGGCTCGAGCGCATCCTGGATGCGCCGGAAGGTGTCGTGGGCAAGCTGGTGGTAGCGCTTTTCGTCGAGGTCGCTCATGGCGCCGGAAGATAGCCGCGCGCCCCGCCGCGGGCCACCGTGGTATCGAGGGGCGGTGCGCAACCCCCATCCGACGGTAACCGCCCTCGCCGAGACCCTCCTCGGGCGCGAGGAGCTGGAGCGGATCCGCCGCCTCCCGATCCACGACGAGGGGCTCGGCTACGACCCCTACGGCCTGGAGCGCGACCACGTCGCCCTCGGGCTGGCGCTGACGAAGCCGCTCTACGAGCGCTGGTTCCGGGTCGTCTCCCATGGCATCGAGAACGTTCCCCGCAGGGGCCGGGCGATCCTCGCCGCCAACCACTCGGGAACGCTCCCCTTCGACGCGGCGATGCTCTGGGCCGACGTGGTGCGCAACGTGGGGCGCGTCCCCCGGGCGGTGGCCGACTTCTTCGTCTCCAACCTCCCGTTCGTCAGCACCCTCTTCACCCGCGCCGGGGTGGTGGGCGGCGGCCGCGCCAACGTGCGCAACCTGCTCGAGGACGAGGAGCTCCTGATGATCTTCCCGGAGGGCGTGCCCGGGATCGGCAAGCCCTTCACCGAGCGCTACCAGCTCCAGGAGTGGCGGGTGGGCCACGCGGAGCTGGCGATCCGCCACCGCGCCCCGGTCATCCCGGTGGCGATCGTCGGCGCCGAGGAGCAGATGCCCCAGATCGCCCGGCTCAAGCGGCTGGGCAGGCTGGTCGGCGCGCCCTACGTGCCGCTCACCCTGACGCCGCTGCCGCTGCCGGTGCGCTACCACATCCACTACGGCGCGCCGATCGCCCTCCACGAGAAGTACCGCCGCGCCGACGCCGACGATCCCGAGCTGGTGCGGGAGGCGGCGCGGGAGGTGCGCGACGCGGTGGAGGCGCTGCTGGAGAAGGGGCTGCGCGAGCGCAAGGGGATCTTCCGCTGAGGGCGGGACGGATTGCGTCCCGCCGCCCGCTCGGGCATGGAGGGGCCATGTCCGTCGCCATCACCGAAGGGATCCGCGTGGAGGTCGAGCCCGCGTACTGGGCGGAGAACTCCGACCCGCGGCAGGGCCGCTGGGCCTTCACCTACACCATCCGCGTCACCAACCTGGGGCAGCGCCCCGCGCGGCTCCTGCGCCGCCACTGGATCATCCGCGACGGCGCCGGCGCGGTGGAGGAGGTGGAGGGCGAGGGCGTGGTGGGGAGACAGCCCTCCCTCGATCCCGGGGAGAGCTTCGAGTACACGAGCTGGGTCCCGCTTCCCACGCCGATCGGCACCATGCACGGCAGCTTCCTCTTCGTGCGCCCTGACGGCAGCCGCTTCCGGGCGCAGGTGGCGGAGTTCGTCCTCGCCCAGCCCGACGCGCTCCACTGATGGAGTTGCATTAGCCGGGCTCCTGCGCTGGCGCTTTTCCCCGACTTGCCCTAGAAGCCCGCGCGTCGTTGCTGGGAGTCGGGGATGGAACCGCGGGGCGTGGCTCGTTGGCAGGTGGTGTTGGCGCTCGGTCTGGTCTGGGTCCTGTGGGGCTCGACCTACCTGGCGATGCGCTTCGCGGTGGAGACGCTGCCTCCCTTCGGGATGGCCGCCGCCCGTTTCCTCGTGGCGGGCGCGATCCTCTACGGCTGGACGCGCCTCCGCGGCGCGCCGGCGCCCAACCTCGCCCAGTGGCGGACCGCGGCGCTGGTCGGCCTCCTCCTCCTCTTCGCCGCCAACGGCGCGGTGGTCTGGGCGGAGCAGTACATCTCCTCCTCCCTCGCCGCGCTCCTCGTCTCGGTGGTGCCGCTCTTCATGGCGCTGCTGGAGTGGGTACGCCATGGGCGCAGGCCCACGGTGCCCGTGGCCATCGGCCTGGTGGTCGGCTTCCTCGGCGTGGTGGTGCTGGTCGATCCCCGCGGCATCGCGGTGGGCGACGTGGCGCCGCTGCCGGTGCTCCTCACCGTGGCGGCGGCGTTCTCCTTCGCCGCCGGCTCGCTCCTCTCCCGGGACGGCGTCGCCCCGCCCACGCCGGCGATGGGGAGCGCCATGCAGATGCTCGCCGGCGGCGGGGCGCTCCTCCTCCTCTCCGCCGCCACCGGCGAGCTGGCCGCCTTCGATCCCGGCGCCGCCACCCTGCGCTCCGTGGGCGCGCTCCTCTTCCTGATCACCTTCGGCTCGCTGATCGGCTTCACCGCCTACGTGTGGCTGCTGCGCAACGTGCAGCCGGCGCTGGCGGGCACCTACGCCTACGTCAACCCGGTGGTGGCGGTCTTCCTCGGCTGGGCCCTGGCGGACGAGGCGATCGGCCCGCGCACCCTGATCGCCACCGTGCTCATCGTCGGCGGCGTGGGGGCGATCACCCTGGTCAAGGGCAGGACCGCCCGCCCCCAGGCCCCCGCGCCCGCCGCGCCGGAGGAGGCGCTGGTCGCCCGCCACGTGCGCGCCTGAGCCCCGTCCTGCCCGCGCCGGCAGGGGGCGCCGCCCGCTCCGGGCGGGTGGGCGCCTCGCGCGACCATGGTTGACGCCGACCGCTCCGCGGTTACCCTGCGCGGCATCGACCAAGAGGACCCCGCATGCCGGATCTCGCGCAGTACGGGTGGGACGAATCGCTGGAGAGGGACTTCCGCGCGCTCGGGCTCCCCGATACGGTCCCGGGCCGCATCGCGGTCGACTACGGGCAGAACTACCTGGTGGTCACCGAGGCGGGCGACGTCCGCGCCGACATGAGCGGCAGGTACCGCCTCGCGGTGAAGAAGGGCGAGGCGCTCAAGCCCGCGGTGGGCGACTGGGTCGCCGTGGAGAAGGTGGGGGACGGGCAGGCGATCCTCCACGCGGTGCTCCCCCGGCGCTCCAAGCTCTCCCGCAAGGTGGCGGGGCGCGCCACCGAGGAGCAGGTGGTCGCCGCCAACGTCGACACGGTCTTCCTGGTCACCGCCGCCAACGTGGAGGTCAACCTCCGCAAGCTGGAGCGCAACCTCACCCTCGCCTGGGAGAGCGGCGCGCGGCCCGTGCTGGTCTTCACCAAGGCCGATCTCTGCGACGATCCGGCGGCGGTGGAGGCGGCGGCGCGGAGCATCGCCGGCAAGGCGCCGGTCTACCTGGTGAGCAACGCCACCGGCGCGGGGCTGGAGGATCTGCGCGCGGAGCTGCAGCCGGGCAGGACGGTGGTGCTGGTGGGCGTCTCCGGCGTGGGCAAGTCGAGCCTCGTCAACGCCTGGCTCGGCTACGAGCGGCAGGCCACCGGCGCGGTGCGCGAGCAGGACCAGAAGGGCCGCCACACCACCACCCACCGCGAGCTCTTCGTCCTGCCGGGCGGGGCGCTGGTGATCGACACGCCGGGCGTCCGCGAGCTGGCCCTGTGGGAAGGGGAGCAGGGGATCGCCGAGGCCTTCCCGGACGTGGTGGAGCTGGCGAAGGGCTGCCGCTTCGGCGACTGCAGGCACGAGAAGGAGCCGGGCTGCGCGGTGCAGGCGGCGGTGGCGGAGGGCGCCCTCTCCGCCGAGCGCTACGCTGCCTACCGCAAGCTCGCCGCGGAGCTGGCGGAGATGGAGCGGCTGCAGGCGGAGCGCGCCCGGACCACGGCGCGGCGCGCCGCCCGGCCGCCGCCGCGGAAGCGCTGAGCCGGCGGCCGCTGGCAGGGCGGCCGCTACACAATTCTTCACGCGGCCCGCAAACCCGGGCAACGTTGCATCCGCATGCTCCACATTGCCACCCATGGCGGGTGGAGGTGGAAGGAGATGCACGTGAAGAAGAACCAGCTTTTCGTCCTGCTCACCCTGGCGGTCGCTTCCTTCGCCCTGCTGACCGGCTTCAAGGGGCGTGGCCCCGGCGACCACGGCGGGCCCGGCTTCTTCGGCAAGCGGCTGGAGCAGGTGCTCGACGAGATCGGCGCGACGCCCGAGCAGCGGGCGCAGATCGAGGCGATCAAGGAGCGCCTGCTCGAGCGGAAGAAGGCGCAGCGCCAGGAGGGCCGGCCGGAGCAGATGCGGCAGGAGATGCTCTCCTTCTGGACCGAGTCGCAGCCCTCGCAGGCGGAGATGCGCGCCCGCATCGACGAGCGGATCGAGCGGCAGCGCCAGGAGGCCTACGCCATGGCCGACGCGATGCTCGAGGTCCACAGGATCCTCACCCCCGAGCAGCGCGCCGAGGTGGCGCAGATGATCGAGGAGCGCGGCGCGAAGCGGCGCGAGCACATGGAGAAGCACCGGAAGGGCGCCGCCGGGAAGCAGCAGCAGGCGCGTTGAGACGAGCATGAGCTCCGAGCCCACGATCGCAGCGCTGCTCATCGAGGACGACGACAGGCTCGCCCGTCTCCTCACCGAGTACCTCTCTGGCCACGGCGTGGTCGTGGCCAGGGAGGCAGACGGCCTTCGCGGGCAGCGCGAGGCGCTCGCCCATCCGTGGGACGTGGTCCTCCTCGACCTGATGCTCCCCTCCCGCGACGGAATGGAGGTCTGCCGGGAGATCCGCGCGCGCTCCGACGTCCCGATCATCGTCATCACCGCGCGGGGCGAGGAGGCGGATCGGGTGATGGGCCTGGAGCTGGGAGCGGACGACTACATCGCCAAGCCCTTCTCGCCCCGGGAGCTGCTCGCCCGGATCCGCGCCCTGGTCCGCAGGGCGCGCGGCCAGGCGGGACCCTCCCACCGCCCGGTGGACGTGGGCCCGCTCCACGTCGATCCCGCCGCCCACCGCGCGACCCTCGAGGGCAGGGAGCTGGAGCTGACCAGCTACGAGTTCACGCTCCTCCGCGTCTTCGCCGAGCGCGCGGGCCGCGTCCTCACCCGGGAGCAGCTCCTCGATCTCGCCAAGGGGAGCGCGGAGGAGAGCTTCGACCGCTCCATCGACGTGCACGTCTCCCGGCTGCGGCAGAAGCTGGGCGACGACGCCCGCCACCCGCGCTGGCTCAAGACCGTGCGCGGGGTGGGCTATCTCTTCGCAGCGCCGGAAGGCGACGGATGAAGCACCGCACCTTCTGGCGGGTCTACCTCCACGGCGTCCTGCTCCTCCTCCTCGTCGCCGTCGCGGTGATCGCGGTGGGCATGGCGTTCGGCAACCCGCGCCGCGGCGCCCTGGAGCGGATGACGGCGTGGGCAGCGGACGAGATGGAGCCGCTCCTCGCCGACCCCGCGGGGCTGCAGCAGCACCTGGACGAGACCGCCGCCTCGATGGAGATGAGCCTCGCGGTCTACGCGGTGGACGGCACGCGCCTCGCTGCCTCCGGCGACGATCCGCCGCGGCGTCCGCCGGGCCCGCCGCCGCCGCGGATGCGGCGCGCCCGCTACTTCGCCGAGTCCCGGATCGTGGTGGCGCCCATCGGTCATCCGCCGAAGGCGGTCCTCGTCGGCCGCGTGCCGAGCTGGAGCAGCGACTGGACCCGGCCGGCGGCGGCGATCGGAGCGGTCCTCCTCGCGCTGGCGATCGGCTCGATCCCGCTGGCGCGATCGATCGCCTCGCCGCTCGAGCACCTGACCCGCACCGTGCGCCGCTTCGGCAGCGGCGATTTCTCCGCCCGCGCGGGGACGCCGCGGGTGCGGGGCGAGGTGGGGGAGCTCACCCGCGCCTTCGACGAGATGGCGGAGCGGATCGAGACGCTGATCCGCAGCGAGAAGGAGCTCCTCGCCAACGTCTCCCACGAGCTGCGCACGCCGCTGGCGCGGATCCGCATCGCCCTCGAGCTGGCGGAGGAGGGGGGCGGCCGCTACCTGCGGGAGATCGAGACCGACCTGGCGGAGCTCGAGGGGATGATCGACGACGTGCTCGCCGCCACGCGGCTCGACCTCGGCGCGGCGGGCCCCGGCGGGACGCCCCCGCTGCGGCGCGCCCCCTTCCCGGGCGCCGAGCTGGTGGAGACGGCGGCGGCGCGCTTCGCCGCGCTCCACCCGGACCGCACCCTGGACGTCCGGATCGAAGGGGAGCTCCCCGTGCTCGACGGGGACGCGAGGCTGCTCCGGCGCGCGGTGGCCAACCTCCTCGACAACGCGGCGAAGTACTCGGAGGGGGCGATCGACCTCCGCGCCCGTGCGGAGGCGGGAAAGCTGGTGCTCGAGGTGATCGATCGGGGCATCGGCATCGAGGCCGCCGATCTGCCCCGGCTCTTCACCCCCTTCTTCCGCACCGACAGGAGCCGCGCGCGCGGCACCGGCGGGGTGGGGCTGGGGCTCGCCCTCGCCCGGCGGATCGTCGAGGCCCACGGCGGGACCATCGCCGGCCGGAGCACGCCGAACGAGGGAACGACGTTCCGGATCGAGCTCCCCGCCTGAGGGCGACGGCGGGGCGCGCGGTCGAGGAGAGGACGGGCCGGGATGCGCGTCGGGCAAGACGCGTTACTATCGGGGAATGGCACCACGAACGCTCGCCCCCACGCTCCTGCTCGCCGCGCCGCGGCTTGCCGATCCCAACTTCGAGCGGCGGGTCGTCCTCCTCGGCAGGCACGAGGCGGAGGGCGCGCTGGGCTGGGTCCTCAACGGACCCGCGCTCGATCCGGTGGGGCGGCTCCTCGAGGCGGCGGATCTCGTCCCCGCGGGGGTGCGGCTCCCGAAGACCGTCCCCTTCCAGCGGCCCGCGCGCGTGGGCGGCCCGGTGACGCCGGAGAGCGGCTGGCTCATCTACCGGAGCGGCGGCCCGCGCTTCGAGGGTGAGATCGAGGTGGGCGACGACGTGGTCGTCTGCTCCAACGCCGCCGCCCTCGACGCGGTGGTGCGCGGCCAGGAACCGCGCCAGTTCCGCCTCGTCCTCGGCTACGCCGGCTGGGACGCGGGCCAGCTCGAGAGCGAGCTGCGCGAGGGCGTGTGGCTTCCCGCCACGCTCGACGCGCGCCTCGTCTTCGAGACCGATCCCGATGCCCTCTGGGACGTCGCCTTCCAGCAGGCCACCGGGGGCAGGGGCAACGCCTTCGGCGGCAAGACCTGGGGGGTGGCCTGACGGAGTGGGAGGTGCGCGCCTATCCGCGCACACCTATGTCCATGGTAAGCCTGCGGGAGAGCATCCCCGGTGCGGGTGCGGCGCGCCGGGCGGTCCCGGCGAGCGATGGGAGATCGCGTGTTCGGCCGCCGCGTTGAGAAGCTGACCTCCATCCTCGACGTCGCCAAGGCGATGATCGCGGAGCGTGACCTCGACGCGCTCCTGCGGATCATCGTGGACGAGGCGGCGGCGGTGGTGGACGCCGACCGCTGCTCGCTCTTCCTCGTCGATCGCGAGCGGGGCTTCCTCTGGTCCAAGGTGGCGCAGGGGATGGGGTGGGGCGAGGAGATCCGCGTGCCGATGGGCAAGGGGATCGCCGGCCACGTCGCCGCCACCGGCGAGGTGATCAACCTCGCCGACGCCTACGAGGACGAGCGCTTCAACCGCGGCGTCGATCTGGAGACCGGCTACCGCACCCGTGCGCTCCTCTGCGTGCCGATGCGCAACACCCGCGGCGAGCTGGTGGGCGTCCTCCAGGCGCTCAACAGCAAGACCACCGGCAGGTTCACCGAGGAAGACACCGAGCTCCTCCTCGTCCTCGGCGGGCAGGCGGCGGGCGCGGTGGAGAACGCGCTCCTCCACGACGAGATCCACCGGCTCTTCGAGGGCTTCGTCAAGGCGGCGGTGGTGGCGATCGAGTCGCGCGATCCCAGCACCGCGGGCCACTCGGAGCGGGTGGCGCACCTCACCCTCGGCCTCGCCGACGCGGTGGAGCAGGGCGGGCGCGGCCCGTGGGCGGGCGTGCGCTTCAACCACGACCAGCGCATGGAGATCCGCTACGCGGCGCTCCTCCACGACTTCGGCAAGGTGGGCGTGCGGGAGCAGGTGCTGACCAAGGCCAACAAGCTCCACCCGGAGGAACAGCGCAGCCTGGAGCAGCGGCTCGCCTACGCCCGCAAGAGCATCGAGGCGGAGTCGCTCAAGCGCCGCCTCGACGCGCTGCTGCGCGGGGAGAGCAAGGACGTGCTCGAGCGCGAGGAGCAGGCCTGCAGGCAGCGGCTCGCCATGCTCGACGAGGCGTGGGACTTCATCCTGCAGTGCAACAAGCCCACCGTCCTCCCGGTGGACGGCTTCGACAGGCTGGCGGAGATCGCGCGCCACACCTACCCCGGGCCGGGCGGCAGGCAGGAGCCGCTGCTCACGCCGGAGGAGGTCCGCAGCCTCTCCATCCCCAGGGGCTCCCTCTCGCCGGAGGAGCGGGCGGAGATCGAGAGCCACGTCACCCATACCTTCCGCTTCCTCAGCCAGATCCCGTGGACGCGCGGCCTGCGCGGCGTGCCGCACATCGCCTGGGCGCACCACGAGAAGCTCGACGGCTCCGGCTACCCCCGCGGCCTGGGGCCCGACGAGATCGGCGTGGAGGCGCGGATGATGGCGATCGCGGACATCTACGACGCGCTCACCGCCAGCGACCGGCCCTACAAGAAAGCGGTGCCCCACGGGATGGCGCTGCAGATCCTCGGCAACGAGGTGGAGGCGGGAAAGCTCGACCGGCACCTCTTCGAGACCTTCGTCGAGGCGGACGTCGCCGCCCGCGTCCGCGCGCCCGGCCGCGCCGGCTGACGCGAGGGTTGCCACCTGGGTCACGGAGCGTGCTAAGGAGCCCGCAGCCCCCGCAATGTGCGGGGCAGGTGGGCTCCCCCTTGTACACCACGCGCCTTCCGTCGCTCCGGCTCGTCCTCTACGTCCTCGTCGTCCTCGCCAGGCAGCTCGTCGTCACGGCGCAGTTCGGGCTGGCGGGTCTGATCAACGCGCGCGCGGTCTACTCCACCATCGGCCTGGTGCTGCTGGTGGCGGTCCTCGGTGCGGGCGCGTCGGGGCGGGCGCAGCGGCTCCGCCTCGCCGTGGCCGATCTCTTCCTCGCCGCGCTCGCCTGCGTCGATCTCCTCCACTTCCGCGCCTTCGGGGATCTGCCCACCGTCGCCTCGCTCCGCTTCCTCTCCCAGGTGGGCGCGGTGGCGCCGGCGATCCTCGACCTCCTCCGGCCGTGGGACCTCGCGCTGCTGGCGGGGCTGCCGGTCCTGCTGCTGCCCGCGGGGCCGCGGCGCTGGCCGGCGCTCGCGGGGCGGGTGCGGGCGGCGATCGCGGTGGTGGCGGTGCTGCTGCTGGTGCTGCCCGTCGTCGGGGCGCGCCACCGGAAGCGGTACAAGGGGAACGGCTACTTCGCCGCCTACGTGGGGATCGCCGGCTACCACGCCACCGACGCGCTGGCCTACGTGGGCAAGCTCTCCCACCGGATCGGCGGCAGGGAGGAGGCGGCCCGCCGGGTCCGCGCCGCCCTCGCCGGGAGGGCGCCGCTGCCGGCGTCCCCGCTCCACGGGAAGGCGGAGGGGCGGAACGTCATCGTCATCCAGCTCGAGTCGTTCCAGGGCTTCGCCATCGGCCGGCAGGTGGATGGACAGCCGCTCACGCCCAACCTCGATGCCCTCGCCCGGGAGAGCATCCACTTCGGCAACTTCTTCGAGCAGGCGGCGTACGGCCGCACCTCCGACGCGCAGTTCGTCTCCAACTGTTCGCTCTTTCCCGCGCAGAACGGCGCGGTGGTCTTCGAGTACGCGGGCAACGACTTCCGCTGCCTGCCCACGGTGCTCGCGGAGCGGGGCTACCACACCGCGCTCTACCAGCCCCTCAACCGCGACTTCTGGAACTCGGCGGTCTTCGACCCGCGCCTCGGCTTCCGCGAGGTGGTGAGCGCGCAGGATCTGGAGCCGGGGGAGAAGATCGGGCTGGGCCTCTCGGACGAGGCCTTCTTCGCCCAGGTGGCGCCCAGGCTGCGGGCGCTGCCGGAGCCCTTCTACGCCTGGGTGCTGAGCGTCACCAGCCACACGCCCTACGAGCACCCGGCGCTGCCGCGCACCCTGGAGCTGGGCGCGCTCGAGGGAACCCGCGCCGGCTGGTACCTCCACGCCGTCCACTACACCGACGGCGCCCTCGGCCGCCTGCTCGACGAGCTGCGGAAGGACGGCCTGCTCGATCGCTCGCTGCTGGTGGTCTTCGGCGATCACGACGGCCTCACCCGGCAGACCGGCAACCTCACCGACCTCCTGCCGTTCGGCGAGGAGGACGAGCTCGCCTTCTTCCGGGAGGAGCACCGCGTGCCGCTCTTCGTGCGGCTCCCCGGCGGCGGCGCGCCCGTGGAGCGGAGCGAGCTCGGAGGCCAGATCGATCTCGCGCCCACGCTGCTCGGGCTCCTCGGCATCGACCAGGGCGAGATGGTGGCGCTCGGCCGGGATCTCTTCGCGGAGGCGGAGCCGGAGCGCGCGGTCGTCTTTCCCAGCGGCGCGGTCCTCGCCGCCGACCGCGTCGCCCTCGCGGACGGGCGTTGTTTCGGCGAGCGCGGCGCCCTGCCGGCGCGCGCCTGCGCCGGGCTGGCGGATCGCTACCTGCCCCTCCTCGGTGCCTCGGCGGAGATCCTCGACAGGGACCTGGTGCCGATGCTCTACGAGGCGCCGGCGCTGGTCGTCGACGTGGAGTGAGGAGGGAGGCGGCCGTGCGCCGCCTCGTGGCGGGGCCCTCCCCGCCATGGCAGACTGCGCGGCAGTGACGCGCACCCCGGACACGCAGCCTTGAGCGAGCGCAACGCCCAGACCGCCCTCGAGCCCGTTCCCCCGCTCGCTGCAGGCGCCCCCCCGCCGAAGGCCGCCGCCCCGAAGATGGGCGCGCGGGCGCTCCTCGTCTCCGCCGCCACCATGTTCTCGCGGGTGCTCGGGCTCGTGCGCGAGCAGATGTTCGCCGCGCTCCTCGGCGCCTCCGCCTTCGCCGACGCCTTCGTCGTCGCCTTCCGCATCCCCAACCTGCTCCGCGATCTCTTCGCCGAGGGCGCGCTCTCCGCCGCCTTCGTCCCCACCTTCACCGACGCGATGCGGAACCAGGGGCGGGAAGCGGCGATCCGCCTCGCCAACGTGGTGATCGGATCGCTGCTGGTGATCGTCGGCGCCATCACCCTGCTCGGTATCGTCTTCGCGCCCGAGCTCATCGCCTTCATGGCGCCGGGCTTCGAGCAGGTGGCGGGCAAGCAGAGCCTCACCGAGCTCTGCACGCGGATCATGTTCCCCTTCCTGCCGCTCGTCTCGCTCGCGGCGGTGGCGATGGGTCAGCTCAACGCCCAGGAGCGATTCGGTCCGCCCGCCTTCGCCTCCGCCATGTTCAACGTGGTGGCCATCCTCGGCGGCGGCTTCCTCTTCCTCGCCGGCTTCCGCGAGGAGGAGGCGGTGATCGGCTGGTCCGTCTTCACCCTGCTCGGCGGCGCCGCGCAGCTCGGCATCCAGCTCCCCGCGCTCTTCCGCACCGGCTTCCGCTTCCGCCCCGCCCTCGACTGGGCCTCCCCGGGGCTGCGGCGCATCGGGCGGCTCATGGGCCCTGCCACCATCGGCCTCGCCGCCACCCAGGTCAACATCCTCGTCAACACCATCTTCGCGTCCCAGGTGCCCGGCGCGCCCGCGTGGCTCAACTACGCCTTCCGGCTCATGCAGCTCCCCATCGGCGTCTTCGGCGTCGCCGTCGCCACCATCGCCACCACCAGCCTCGCCAGGCGCGCCGCCGAGCGGGACCTGCAGGGGATGCAGGCCACCCTCGGCGCCGGCCTGCGCCTCGTCGCCTTCCTCACCGTTCCGTCGATGGTCGGCCTCGCCGCCCTCGCCGTGCCCATCGTGCGGCTCCTCTTCCAGCACGGCGCCTTTCTTCCCGAAGACACCGTCGCCACCGCGTGGGCCACCCTCATGTACGCCACCGGCCTCTACGCCTACTCCGCCGTCAAGGTCGTCGCCCCCGCCTTCTACGCCCTCGACAAGGCACGCGTGCCCCTCTACGGCTCCCTCGCCGCCGTGGCCGGCAACGTCCTCCTCAACGTCACCCTGTTCCCGTACCTGTCCTACCGGGGCCTCGCCCTCGGCACCGCCGCCGCTGCCACCCTCAACTTCCTCGTCCTGCTCTTCATGTTCCGCAAGGTGGCAGGCGGCCTCGGCCTCGGCAGCCTCGTCCTCCACTTCCTGCGCGTCCTCGCCGCCGCCCTGCCGTGTGGCCTCACCGCCTGGCTCGTCGATCAGCAGCTCTCGGGCCTCCTCGGCACCGGCTCCCTCTTCGCCCGCGCGCTCTCCGTGGGCCTCGCCATCACCGCCGGCGGCCTCGTCTACCTGGCGCTGTGCCGCGCCCTGCGCGTCGCCGAGCTCGACGAGCTGATCGGCTTCGTGAAGCGGCGGCGTGCGCGGCGGTGAGGCGGGCGCGGCGGCGTCGCGGAGGCGGCGACCAGCGATTGGCTGTGCAAGCGCTGGTGGTCCGCGGCTGTCAGGCTGCTGGACGCTTCTCGCAGCAGGCGAAACGGCGTGGCTTCTCGAGCGAGGTCGACGCCTCGTTGCCGCAACCGTGGCAGTGCATCGGCTCGTCCCTCTTGCGGTAACCGTCCCTGCACCACGGTCGCTGGACGTCGAATGGGGGGACCGCGGCAGCCGATGCACCAGGCAGCGGCCGCGGCCTTCCAGGAGCGGCGCGGCTTCCTGGACTCCTTCGCAGTTGCCGGCACCGCGTGCTGCAGTAGCTCGTCGAGGTGTTCGGAAATTCGTTCGTACATCTCGTCGTCTGCATCGACGTAGGCGCCGACCTCGAAGCGATCCTCTTTCGATGAGTTCAGTGATTCTTCGAGGTGACGACTGCGCCGCGCTCCGAGGCGTTAGAGTTTCGAGTGGAGCTTGGGGATCGCGCTCGGCGAGATCGCCGCCGCCTCCGGTTTCGAAAACCAGACCGTGCGCTCGTACTCCGCCACCTTGTCTTCGCGGAGCACCACAGCTACGTTGCAGTCCGGATTGCTCGCGGCCTTGCAGGGCAGCTCTGCATACGGCGTGATGGTGGCGACTCGCTCCTCGGCGTTCTCGACGAGCTCGCAGATCGTCGCGTAGACCTTCTGGTTGGTGTCGAGAAACGCTGCCGTCGATCCGCGGAAGATGCCAGGCGCGATCGATCCCCCAAAGCGCTTGGTCTGGATGGAAGCTGGCACAGCGCCGGAGACGCCTGCCTCCCATGCTTCCGACGGTTTCGCGTGCGAAGTCCGGACTACGGTCGGCCGCGCATCCACCCGACCCGCAACAACCAGCTCGTCGGCGCTGCGATCGGCGGGCGATCGTCGTCGATGGTGCGCCACCACGGCGTCGCGGCGAAGAGCTGGGCGGGCGACGCCGCGAAGCGATCCGGCGCCGCCGAGGGGGCGCGCCCCTGCCGCTCCGCGTGGATGCGCGCGTTGCCGAGGACGTAGGCGATGGCGATGCGCGCGTCGGTGGGCGTGCGCAGCGGGCGCGCGCGGAAGCGATCCGCGAAGACCTTGCCGCTTCGCCCCATCATCCGGTTGAGCCCCTTCGCGATGCGGATCCCCAGGCCCTGCATCGCGGCGCTGAGCGCGGGCGCACCGTCCGCCTCGACGATGAGATGGAGGTGGTTTCTCTGCACCGAGAAGTGGGTGAGCCTCGTGCCGAAGCGCTCCACCGCAGGCCGAAAGGTCCGGAGCAGCGCGCGGAACGCCCGCCGCGACCGCAGGTTCCAGACGTGCGGCAGCACCCGCCACGTCACGTGCACCGGCTGGTTCCTGCCCAGCCGCGCCCGCGCCCGGTGCCCGACCCGCGGCATCGGCGCCGCGCGCCTGCGTCCGGCCCCCTTGCGCTTCCCGCCGTGGCCGAAGCGCTGCTTCAACCGCAGCGCCAGCTGGGCCTTCCGCCGCTTCGTGCTGCCCATGGCTTCCCCCTCCGCCGCAGCTTGATTGGGCACATATTCGCACGAAGGCTGAACGGGCGACCAGACCCCCAAAGGGGGATGAAGGCGCTGCGGGGGTGGCTGGGAAATCGTCGTCTTCGCAATGGGGTGCGTCGGAAGGCGGTGCGGCTCGGGCGGCGGTTGCGACCGCATCGTGCGCTCGAGGAGGAGGTTCGAGGCGCGGCTGCCGCCCCGCTGCGGCCGCGCACGAGCGGGCGGACTCCGGGGCTCGCTCTCGCGTCCCCTGCCGCTCGTCGGCCTGCCGCGGCGGGCGCCGAATCGGCCCAGGAAGCAGCACGCGCGTCGCTCCCCTGCACGGGCGCCCCTCGCGGTCTCGTCTTCCCCGCAGGTCGTCTCCCTCGACGCCCCGTTCCCCTCGACGCTTCGTTCCCTCCACGCCCCGCATCCCTCCACGCCCTGTTTCCTCCACGCCTCGTCCTCCTCCACGCGCCCGTTCTCCCTCGCCGCCGGTCTTCCTCTTCGCCGTCCTCCTTTCCGCGTCCTCCTCTCCGCCGTCCTTCTCTCCGCCGTCCTTCTCTCCGCCGTCCTTCTCTCCGCCGTCCTTCTCTCCGCCGTCCTTCTCTCCGCCGTCCTTCTCTCCGCCGTCCTTCTCTCCGCCG
>Ga0180215_1002309_pt1 | contig 19423 bp, 19 predicted proteins | sample eDN3rd37CBELigBY_FD_128871 | JGI IMG/M metagenome (GOLD analysis project Ga0180215, IMG submission 128871) | Enriched backyard soil microbial communities from Emeryville, California, USA - eDNA 3rd pass 37_C BE-Lig BY (version 2) (version 2) | ecosystem: Environmental > Terrestrial > Soil >... | reverse complement strand
TGAGGCCCATACTGACTTTATCTTTGCGATTATTTCTGAGCAATTTGGATTTATTGGCGGCAGTATCGTTGTATCGTTGTTCTTTTTACTTATTTACAGAATGATTCACATTTCTCTGGAAAGCAATGATCCATTTGGCAGCTATTTATGTACTGGTGTTATCGGTATGATTACATTTCAAGTATTCCAAAACATCGGCATGACAATCGGACTTCTTCCGATTACCGGCTTACCATTACCATTTGTTAGCTATGGCGGTAGCTCACTGGCAACATATATGGTCGCAATCGGTATTGTATTAAATGTCAGGTCTCGTACAAGAAAATACATGTTTGATTAAGACAAGTGGTACTCTATTTCTAGAGTACCCTTTTTATTACTAGCAAAACAATGATGTGAGGTGTCTACATATGAAAATCGATGTGATCGGTGATATACACGGATGTTATGCAGAGTTTGAAGAGTTAACGAAGAAATTGGGATATGATTGGGAATCTGGTATGCCTGTTCATCCTGAAGGACGAAAGCTTTCTTTTGTGGGAGATTTAACAGATCGCGGGCCAAATTCTATTGAGGTTATTCATATTGTATATAAGCTTGTAAAAGAAAATCATGCCCACTACTCACCTGGTAATCATTGTAATAAGCTTTATCGCTTCTTTTTAGGTAATAAAGTCCAAATCACTCATGGACTTGAAACCACTGTTGCAGAATATGAACAGTTAGCAACCAATGAGCAAGCTGATGTGAAGGCAAAATTTATGTGGTTATACGAATCTTCTCATTTATATCAGATTCTCGATAATGGCAAATTGATTGTTGCCCACGCAGGCATTCGTGAAGATTATATAGGAAAGAACACCAATGCTGTCAAAACCTTTGTGTTATATGGAGATATCACCGGTAAGAAAAATCCGGATGGAACGCCTGTACGGCGCGATTGGGCTCAGCATTACCAAGGGAAACCAATGATTGTATATGGCCATACACCAATTAAAGAACCCAGACGGATAAACCGTACAATTAATATCGATACAGGAGCCGTTTTTGGTAATAAACTCACCGCCTTCCGTTACCCGGAGGAAGAACTTATTTCAGTCCCATCCAGCCTGCCATATGATGAAACAAGATTCAGGGAAAAATGATGGATGTGTCAATTCACTATCAAAGGCCCTACTAATGATGTAGTAGGGCTAACTAAGTAATTCACTCATATCCTCAGGCATTTCCGCCTCAAATGTTAATTGCTTTTCCAACAAAGGATGCCAAAATGACAGCTGTGAACTATGAAGGGCCTGTCTTTTGATCTCATTTTCGTTTCCACCGTATAATTGATCTCCACATAAGGGGTGTCCTAGTGAAGACATGTGCACACGGATTTGATGAGTTCTGCCAGTTTCAAGGATAAGCTTTACAAGTGTTTTATCTTCGAGTCGTTGAATGACCTCATAATGAGTAACTGCCACTTGTCCATCTTCACAAACTTCTCTCTCGATAATACTATCTTTTTTTCGGCCAATCGGAGCTGTTATCGTTCCCTGATCCAGATTCAATACACCATGCACGACCGCTTTGTACGTGCGATGGATTTGCTTGGTTTTTTGTTGAGTAGAAAATAAAGAGTGAGCAAATCGGTGCTTTGCAACAAGCATAAGTCCTGATGTATCTTTATCTAATCGATTCACAATGTGAACGGTCGAAGCTATGTGATGTTTTTCATAATAATCAATTAATCCATTCGCCAATGTTCCTTTTGTATACTCCCGGGACGGGATAGACGGAACATATGGCGGTTTATTAATCACTAAACAATGTTGATCTTCATAAACAATGGTAAATGGTACTTTGTCTGCCTGTAAGCCTGAACCTCTTTCTTCCTTGGGGAAGATGATGGTTAGGACATCTCCTTCTTTTACCTTATGCCTAACAGTTACATGTTCAGAGTTAACTAATAGGTCGCCACCATTAAATTTGATATCTGTTAAAGCACGTTTAGAGATTTGCTTTGCTTTCACAAAGTCAAAGATGAGCATACCATCTTCTTCCTTGCGAATGGTCCACTTCAGATGAAACGCTCTGTCCATTATTTTTCTGTATTTCCCACAAATGAATCTCGTACACGATTCCAAAATGGAAACGGCTTAAATCGTGCAAATCGGACATTTTCATGGGCCACTCTACATTGAATGGACTTTACGTCTTTATGCAGCAAGGTGAGGTGGTCAATCGTAACCTGAAAATCAACATCATTTACCGGCTTCAGCATACAGGTATGATGCTCAGGTAAAATTAATGGGGATCCAATTGTTCGAAAGACTCTGTTATTTATAGATGCCATTTCAGCCAATTGAATCGCTCGTAAAGAAGGATGTAAAATCGCTCCACCAAGTGCTTTATTATAAGCGGTACTTCCTGACGGTGTTGATATACATAATCCGTCACCTCTAAAGGTTTCAAACATTTGGCCTTTAATCTCAACGTTCATAACCAATGTTCCTTCAATACTTTTCACTGTACATTCATTGAGAGCCAAATACCTTGCCTCCCTGCCACCATCATTATGACGGACAATAACCTCTAAGATTGGATATTCAACAACCTGGTAAGGTGTTTTTGCAATGGCAATGACAAGCTTTTCAATTTCTTCAGGTACCCAATCAGCGTAAAATCCTAAGTGACCGGTATGTACTCCAATAAAGGCGGTTTTGTCCAGTCTACTTTTGTAGCGATGGAATGCATACAATAGCGTTCCATCCCCTCCAACTGAAATCACGATATCCGGACATTCCTCATCATATTCCAACTGAAAATCAAGTAAATAGGTTTTCATTTTTTGCATAATTGAGTTTGAAATTGGATCACCCTTTGATGAAATAGCAAATTTCATAGATACTACCCCTTTATTGTTTATTTTCATAATAAGGCTAGTGTTCAGCTTAATTTTTATCGGTCTTTCTTGAGAAAATAGCTTGGGCTTCTTGGATTTCTCCTCTTATCTGGGACATTTCTTCATCTAGTGAATAAGCAGCTTCAGCAGCTCGTTTTAAGCGGACTTTGATATTGTCCGGAATGTTTCCACTATATTTATAATTTAGTGAGTGTTCAATCGTTGCCCAAAAATTCATTGATAACGTCCGAATCTGAATTTCAACCAACAGTTTTTTTTCACCTGCAATGGTTTGTACCGGGTATCGTGCAACAAGGTGATATGATCTGTAACCACTGTCTTTTTGATTTGTAATATAGTCTCGTTCCTCAATGATTTCCAGGTCGTTTCGATTTTTCAACATATTTACAACAAATCGAATATCATCAACAAACTGACACATCATCCTTACCCCTGCGATATCTTGAAGGCCTTCTTCCAAATCTTCCATTGATATATTTTTCCGCTTAGCCTTATCTAAAATACTAGCAATAGGCTTCACTCGGCCAGTAACAAACTCGATCGGAGAATTCGAATGTTCCAGCTCATATTGTGACCGAATGCCTCTTAACTTAACCTTTAATTCCTCCACTGCCTGGTTATAAGGAGCCAAAAAGGCTTTCCATTGTTGACCTTCCATCTATGTATCCCCCTAACACAACCGCCTGTTGTCCACTACATTTTAAGATAGAGAAAAAAGTTCTACTACCTTGCTCTCCATTTCATCTCCGTAATTTGCATTATCTTTAATGTTTTCTAATAGATAACGTAATTCTTCTGTTAAATTTTCAAGCTCAATCTGCTTGTTATTCCATTTCATAGCAACTTTAAACTCTTTATCCATTGCTTCTTTTAAATGCGGCCATATTTGATGAGGAAGACTTGCATAGACAAACTCATCCTCTGATTCCAATATATAAATAAAAGCCAATTGATCAGAATCAACAAGCATCTGTCCTTGTGCCTTTACATCACTTTGTTCTAATCCGGATGAAATTTCTGCCGGCTCCAAAATTAATACATGATCTTCTACTTTTGCTTCGACTAATTCAATTCTAGTATTCATACGAATCTCCTTCCATGACAATCCAAGATTATTTTACCATATTAAAAAGTTACATGATAACATTGCAGACTATAATAATTCGAGATAATATTAAAAGCGGACCCTAACTTTACAGAGGTCCCATTGATACTTTGATTAGTGAGGTAAAACCAATATGTCACAGGAAATAGAAATTGAATTTAAAAACATATTAACTCGCAATGAGTTTATGAACATAAAAGAAGTATTTCAGTTGAAGGATGAACAATTTTTTTTACAGGAAAATCATTATTTTGATACCCCGCAGTTTACTTTAAAAGAACGTGGATCTGCTCTTCGAATTCGAAAAAAACAGAATCAATTTGTCATGACATTAAAAGAGCCTGCACAAGTTGGCATACTGGAGACTCATCAAATCGTTACAAAAGAAGCAGCCCAGCAGATGATAGAAACAGGGATCCTAGAGGATGGGCAAATTACTGAGAGATTAACAAGCTTTGGAATTAATAAAGCGGACATAACCTATTTTGGTACTTTATCAACATTACGGGCAGAAATAAATTATAAAAATGGTTTACTTGTGATCGATCATAGCCGATATTTAAATATAGAGGACTTTGAACTTGAATATGAAGTAACAGATGAACAAGAAGGTGAAAAGGTTTTTCATGATCTTTTAGAAGAACTAAATATTTCAATTCGCGAAACAAAAAATAAAATTCGACGTTTTTATGAGCAAAAATATAGTGAGATGAGGTAACATTTTTGGATATTAAAATGAAATATTACAAAACCATGCTTGAACTGCAAGCACTTCAAAGCTTTAATCAAACTGCTGGTCAGTCAAGCAATTCCACTTTTGAAACGAATTTTCAAGAACTACTAAAATCCTTCTTATCAGGCGGTACTAGCAGTAATAATGAGACAGTCCAACAGAATGTTACACCAACACTATCATCTTTGCCAATAACTTCATTAATGAGTTCCCCTGTTGTAGATCAATTGACACCTACTAGTCAATCGGTCGCTCCTTTACAGGCAAACTCAATTGATGAAATCATTACTAAAGCAGCCGAAAAGTATGGTGTAGATGAGAAGTTGATTCGTGCTGTCATTAAACAGGAATCCGGTTTTAATCCGTCTGCCAAAAGCCATGCCGGAGCAATGGGTTTGATGCAGCTTATGCCTGCAACTGCAAGATCTCTTGGAGTTGATAATCCGTTAGATGCCGCCCAAAATGTTGACGGAGGAACAAAATATTTAAAACAAATGCTATCACGATACAATGGAGATGTTTCCCTCGCTTTAGCAGCATATAATGCGGGACCTGGAAACGTAGAAAAATATGGCGGTATACCTCCATTTAAAGAAACACAAAACTATGTAAGAAAAATCACGTCAACTTATCAGGTGTAAAGTAAACTTTTTAAAGACCATCTTCAATGATGGTCTTTTTCCATATGAGACAACTTATACATACTACCATCTCTTCCACATACAATAATGGTAAATATAACATTTGAGAGCGGTTTGTTTGAGATATGGAAGAACGCTTGTTAAAATGAATTTACATCAAAAACAAAAAACTACCTAAGATTCAATTTAACGTAACCTTGTTATTAGCACATCGAAAAGGAGAAATCAACATGACGAATCAACATTTAACACCTTACGAAGCGATCGGAGAAGAAACACTTTCGCAGCTTGTTGATACCTTTTATTCTCATGTTCAGAAACACCCGTTACTGGCACCCATATTTCCAGATGATCTCACGGAAACAGCACGTAAGCAAAAGCAATTTCTGACACAGTACTTAGGTGGACCACAACTTTATACAGAAGAACATGGGCATCCGATGTTAAGAGCAAGACATCTGCCCTTTGAAATCACACCTTCCAGAGCAAATGCTTGGATAAGCTGTATGCAAACTGCTATGAAAGAAACAGGCTTAGAAGGGGAAATAAGGGATTTTCTCCTTCATCGATTACAGCTAACAGCACATCATATGGTCAATACAAGTGAACAGGAAGAAGAAAGCAATCAGAAAGAAGGCACAAACAATGAAGGAACATCATGAGAAACAGAACGTATCCCTCTTCTTCTCCCATTGTCAGGGGCATCCTGATAAACCAATTGAAATTTATATGTTTGTTGATCCTCTATGCCCCGAATGTTGGGCATTGGAACCAATTATAAAGAAGTTACAAATCGAGTATGGACGGCTCTTTACCCTTAAATACATCATTAGTGGACGGCTCGCTACATTGAATATTACGAAAAGAAAAAGCCCTGAAAAGCTCGCTCAGGCTTGGGAAAAAACCGCATGTCGTACAGGCATGTCATGTGATGGTAAAGTATGGATGGAAAATCCATTATCAACTCCGTATCGTGCTTCACTTGCAATAAAATCCGCTGAATTGCAAGGAAGAAAAGCAGGACTACGCTATTTACGAAAATTGCAGGAACTATTATTTATTGAAAGTCAAAATGTATCAGACGAAGAAATTTTAGTAGATATTGCTAATAATGTAGGACTGGATGTAACTGAATTTCAGAAGGACCTCCATTCTGAGAGTGCTGCAAAAGCATTGCAATGTGATCTTAAGATCACATCAGAAATGGATATCCAGGAAATCCCCACACTCGCCTTTTTTAGCGAAGAAGTTGAGCAGGAAGGATTAAAAATAACCGGCATTTATTCTTATGATATGTATGTACAGCTTTTAGAAGAAATGGTTGGTGACGTGATTAAACCTTCACACACACCTCCATTGGAAATATTCTTACAGCATTATCGATTTGTTGCATCAGTTGAGATTGCAACCGTTTATAATATGACCATAACTGAAGTAGAAAAAGAGCTTAAAAAGCTGGTTCTTTCCCAAAAAGTTGAAAAGGTTCAAGCGAAACATGGAACATTTTGGAGATATACAGAAACCAAATAAAGGGATTGGGGATTGACTATAGTCAATCTCTTTTTTATAAATAAAAGAAGGGTTGTTGGTCCAACGCCTAGCCCTGTCGTGTCTGATTAAGACGCTTCCGCTACCAAAAATAAAAAGACCCTATACCAAAGTAAAGGGTCTCTTTTATATGTCTTAACGACAACAAAGGGGATGGGAGAAATTTTTCACGGTCAAACAAAGGGGTAAATGTTTGTTTGTGATTAATTTCACATCTATAATATATCAAAATGTGTCGACATTTGACAAGTAAGATAGCTCCTTTTCACAAAAAATTCACATTCAAATGAGGTTTTCATGAACTTATATGATGACTTAACCTGTCTCAATTTTCATGGATAATTGGTTCACTGATTACATATAAAATACTAAGAATTAATTATAAGGGGGGATTACTCATGAAAGGTAGTTGGATTCTGCTTCTAACCTTAATAACAATCGTTTTAATCATTATTAACTTATTAGCATTTATGGACATTTTCCCGCTATATATTACCTCTCCTTTACTATTTATTGCTATTTTTACAACTCTTTATTTTATTAACCATCGAAAAACGTTTAAAGGATTTTAAAAAGGAATGTGCGACTGCACATTCCTTTTATAGTTACAGGTAAGAAAGTATAAAATTTTGTACTTAGTGTAGGTGTCAAGCTCCAGCGCCTAGCCCCTCTAGGATCTAGTCAATTTGGAATTGAAGGCAAAGAACGCCTTCTATTCCTTATCACCTTATTTGCCCTAGGCTGGTCAAGGCGCCTGTGCTTTTCTACTAGCTATTCACTTTCTCTAATAACTCTTCCATTTCATTTAATTTTTCTTCAAACACTTTACAAGCCTCTTCGATCGGTGCAGATGAAGTCATATCAACACCTGCTTTTTTAAGAACTTCAATTGGATAATCAGAGCTTCCTGCTTTTAAAAATTCTACATAACGGTCTACAGCAGGCTGACCCTCCTCAAGAATTTGGTTGCTCAATGCTGTTGCAGCACTATATCCTGTTGCATATTGATAAACATAGTAATTGTAATAGAAATGAGGGATTCTTGACCATTCCAATCCGATTTCTTCATCAACTACAATATCTTCACCAAAGTATTTTTTGTTTAAGTCATAGTAGGTTTTTGTTAATAATTCAGGTGTTAGCGGCTCTCCATCCTGTGCTTTTTGATGAATGATATGTTCAAATTCAGCAAACATTGTTTGACGGAAAACAGTTCCTCTAAATCCTTCAAGGAAATGATTCAGTAAATATAGCCGTTTCTTTTCGTCATCAATTGTATTTAACAGATAATGATTTAACAGTGCTTCATTACAAGTTGAGGCTACTTCTGCAACGAAAATAGAGTAGTTTCCATAAGGATATGGCTGAGACTTGCGTGTGTAATAGCTGTGTACAGAATGTCCAAACTCATGAGCAAGTGTAAATAAATTGTTTACATTATCCTGCCAGTTCATTAAAATATATGGATTTGTTCCATATGTACCTGAAGAATAGGCACCACTGCGTTTTCCCTTATTTTCATGAACATCAACCCAACGATTTTCAAAGCCTTCTTCAAGTATTGAGATGTAATCTTCTCCTAATGGCTCAAGACCTTTTAAGATATAGTCTTTTGCTTCCTCATAGGTTACTTCCATTTTCACGTCTTTGATGAGCGGTGTATACAGATCATACATATGAACTTCATCTAGCTTCAGTACTTCTTTACGAAGCTTTACATAACGTTGAAGCAAATCCAAATGATCATGAATCGTATTCACTAAATTTTCGTAGACTTCCTCAGGAATATTGTCACTGCTTAGTGCTGCCTGCCTAGCTGAATCATAGTTTCTTACCTTTGCACTAAAATTGTCTTTTTTTACTGTCCCACTTAAAGTACTTGCAAAGGTGTTTTTGAATTCATCATATTTTCCATATACTGCTTTAAATGCCTCTTCACGTACTCTGCGATCTTCACTTTCTAAAAAGCGGATATAACGGCCATGTGTGATTTCTACCTCTTCCCCGTTTTCATCCTTAATTGTCGGGAAAGTTAAGTCAGCATTGTTCAGCATACCAAATGTATTGCTTGAGGAATCCAAAACTTCTGAAGCCTCAGCCAATAGTTCTTCCTTTTCAGCCGAAAGAACATGCGGACGCTGGCGATTAATTTCGTCTAAAGCATGCTCATATAGTTTCAGTTCTTCTTTTTCTCCTAAAAATTGCTTAATTTTTGCTTCATCAATTGATAGAATTTCCGGTACAATATATGAGCTAATACTTGAAGCCTGTGTGTATAAGTTTCTGGCGCGATCATTTAATGCCTGATATTTTGAGTTTGTTGTATCCTGATCATACCTCATATGTGCATATGTATACAGTTTTCCTAAGCGCTCCATGACTTCGTCTTGATAGGAAAGAGCTTCATGAAGAGATGCTGCACTGTCCCCTAGTTTTCCTTTAAACTCCGCTAATTTAGGGAGTGCTTGTTGAACTTCATTATATTCTTTCTCCCAGGCATCATCTGTAGAAAAAATATCCTCTAATCTCCATGTATCCTCTACTTTGATGTCACTTCTAGATGGTAACTTTTTTACTGCTGCTTGTTCCGACATATCATTTCCCCCTTTAACGTTTACAGCTAATGCGGAGCTTGGGCTCATTGAACCCATAAGTGTAAAAGCTGTTAGAAGAGATAACAGTTTGCTAATGTTCATACCCAACCCTCCCGAAGATCATTCTCCGCATGAGCCAATTAAAAATCATTCCTTATATAATCGAAAGGATTTTCGGTTGGATATGACTCCTTACTATCTCTATCTTCACCCCGCATTGCTTCTTTTGTCAAATAGTAAGTAGCTGCCCCAACACCTAACATCGAAGCCACCATTAAAGCAGGATTACTTTTTCTCTTCATATTAAACATATGTTCACCTCTTTATGTTAATATCTCCCTTTTAATTTGTTCAAAAAATAAATTACTATTCACGATCGTTTTTATATTGATCCTATTATTTTCACATCTTCCTTAAGCAACTCTTCCATTTGGTTTGTCCACCTTATTTCTTTTACCTTCTTCAATCGTTCCTTTTCTTCGAAAACAACAACTACCAAGTCTGCAAGCTTCATGAGATATGTATCAATTGCTGAAATAAAGGACACTTTCTTTATTAAAGAACGAGATGTAATGGAGCCATCGTTCATTCTCATTGAGATGGAATGATAAACATCATGTGTACGAAATGAACCATTTAACGGGATAGCATGAATAAACAAGAGGATCCATCCCTGCCACACATAGACAGGAGATTCAAAAATATAATTATTGTCCAAAGGAAGAAATGCATAGGAAGGTAAATATGAAAGTGGAAGATGAAATTTTTGATATAGATATTGATGGAGTTTTGAAGATTGTTTAGATTGAAAACCCGGGGCTTTAAGACGAAAACTTCTAACCTTACGAATCCACTCCTTATGCACATTCTCTTTTTTATAAGGTTGAAGTTTCATAACATCATGAACGGAGCTTGATGGTAATGGGTAATGTTTATGTTCAGAAATAACTGTTCGTGAGGAAAATGGAAGAAGATGATATAACACAATCATTGCCCTTAGATTAGGGCAATACGAAAATAGATAAGGCACGGAGTTTTCTTTTTTCAAGATAAAATTCCATTGAAAAGGAGATAGACGATAGGACTGTGATGCTACTCTTGTTAGAGTTTTGGCACCTAAGATCCATAGATAGGAGATCCCTTCCTGTTGATAGAGTTGTGTCCTTTTTCTCAAAATTCTCGTATCAATTGTTGAACATTGAAATTCAATAACAATCTTTTTTTGATTATATTCAATAAATAGATCCGGGCGCTGCTTTGTTTCTTGTAGATAAGGTTCGAGTTGTACGGATTCAACCCCTTTCTGACTAGTAAACCAATGATACAAATCATGTTTTCCCCTCATATGATAGTCACTTTCATGACTTCCTTTGACGGTGGGGCATTCCCCATATTTTTTGTGTGCAAAATGTGCAGCGATAATAGCACCAATTTTCAAATCTACTTCTTGCTTACATGTTGGACAGTTAAAGGTCCTTTCTTCCCTGAGCTTCATTAATCTCTGTCTTGACCACTTTGTTTCAGCAACATTAATCATTAATCCTTCCTGATCAATTGCGACAAACAACTGCTTCCCCTCCCTTTTCTATCCATTATCCATATGAACGGGAATATGACAAATCACGAAAAATAAATTTTTGCAAAGAAAAACAACCAATTCCCACTGGTTGTTTGATCTTTTGTTTTAAAGCAATGGCGACATAAGCCTTGCCCCGGATTCAAAAAGTTTTACCGGAAGCGAGCGCTTAGAAAACTGTTCCAAAATAATCTCTCTGGAATGATTAATATCATTTATATATGCGTCTACTAGCTTTTGTGTACTACCCGTCCGGTATAGAAAGGCATTTACTTCAAAATTTAAATGAAAGCTTCTCATGTCCATGTTGGCTGTCCCAATGGATGCTAGTTCATAATCGACAATAATAATTTTACTATGTAAAAATCCCTTTTCATATTCATATACTTTTACTCCTGCTTCTAATAGTTCAGGAAAGTATGATCTTGATGCATAATAAACAATTTTTTTGTCCGGACGCTTTGGTACGAGAAGTCTAACGTCAATTCCACTTAATGCAGCAACCTTTAGTGCCGAGAGAATATCTTCATCAGGTACAAAATAAGGAGAAGCAATCCATATGGACTCTTTTGCAGAAATAATCATTGAAAAAAATAAGTTCTTAATAACATCCCATTTATTATCTGGACCACTTGCAATTAACTGCACCCCTCCCGTTTCCTCTAATGACTCTGTGTTTGGTGCTAAATACAAATGAGGTAACAGTTTTTTATCTGTCATGTAGTACCAGTCTTGTAAAAAAATCATTTGTAATGTTCGAACAGCTTCACCCTTAATTAGTAGATGGGTGTCACGCCAGTAACCAAAATAGGAATCTTTCCCCAGATATTCATCTCCTACATTCAAGCCCCCAACAAAGCCAACTTCTCCATCAATCACGACGATTTTTCTATGATTTCGAAAATTTATTTTATTGTTAAAGAAGGGAATTTTGACCGGTAAAAACGGAACCATTTCAATACCCGATTTACTTAGTTCTTTAATATATTCTTTAGATAATTTCCAGCACCCAACAGCATCATAAAGAAACCTGATCTCAACGCCTTCTTTTGCTTTTTCAATCAGAAGGTTCTTTAACCCCTGTCCAACCTCATCATCTCTCACAATGTAATATTCAAGATGAATATGATGCTTTGCTTTCTTAATTTCCTGGAAGATATGTTCAAATGTCTCGATTCCATCTGTTAACACTTTTGTCTTGGTGCTAAATGAAATAGGACTATGTCCTAAGCGGTGAGCTAACTTAAACAATAATTGCTGATGATTCCCCATATGCTCGATTTTATCTTGATATGACCTTTGATTTCCCTCTATTTCCAAAAATGCTTTTTCATCTAAAAGAGCTTTTTTTTCAAACAACCGCCTCTTTTTAATATTTCTTCCAAAGAATAAATAAAAAAAGAAACCTACAAGAGGAAATCCCCCCAATACAACGAGCCATGTGATTGTATGAGATGGATGTCGATTTTCTAAGAAAATGACAATGCAAATAAATATGATGGAAAGTGTAAAAAGGACACTGACAGATCCAACAATCCAATCTCCCCAGAAGCTTTTGGTAATTAGGATAATGGAAGCAATAAGTGTGATAAATAGTAGTAATCGGAATGTAAATTTCATCGATTTTCACCTGTCTTATTTTTATTCTTACTTCCCTTCTTTTATTAAAACAAAACCTTTTCGTTATTTTTCAAAGTTTGCGGCTTTATAGTTCTCACTATTTTATTACTTAAGAATCCTTTTTAACCCTATAATAGTAAAATAAAGTGAGGCTTCCTTCAGTGGGGGTTTCTTTCATTCCCCACTGATGGTTAGCTTATCGGACCTTTACGGGCAGTTTGTTATCACCCGCTTATCCTCTTTGCTTCTCTAGAATTTTGAAGTGGGCCCCTTAAGGTGGGTAAAAACACAGAAAAAACCGATTCATGAAGAATCGGTTTTTTCTGCTACTTAGAATTTATTAGGAAAAGTGCTTTCTGATAACAGTAAGTGCATGATCTTTTGCAATGATAGATCCATATTCCTCAAGTCGGTGAATAGTCACCCGAGATTCTTGTCCATATTCAAGGAGAATACTTAACGTGTTCTCGATTTCATCATCACTGACCTCGTCATCAAACTCTATAAATAAATAGTATTGTTGGTCGAGCGTGTATAAATGATTCGTCATCCCATTCAATTGCGAATATTTAGACAAGGAAATAATATGTTCAAGATCATTAAATTTTAATACAAATTGAAGCTGTTGTTCCATATCTTCCATGTGATCATCTTGTGAATCACTGGATTTATTAAAATGTTGATCCAATAAGGATTCAATATTTTCATCTACTGGCAGTTCTTTAAGCTTCTCATCAGAAATTGGAAGTTCAAGCTTCTGTCCGTCTTTGGATAACTGGGCCTTTGTCACAATAACTTCTAAACCTTTATCAAGTGCCTGAACTTGAATCCAAAGAGGTCCTTCAACCATAAATTCTTCTTCCTCATGGACTTCATCCATCATTTCCCAAAAAAGTTCTTCACTTCGATCACGATTATACCATATTTCATCACGATCAAATCCACGCTCTTCTATATCTAAATACGAAATATAAAACTTTACGGTATTCTCGTTAATACGTTCAATTTCCATTACTCAACCTTCCCTTCTATATAAGATGTTGAAGGGACAACCCCCCTCAGGGTAGTTGTACTTTACTACACTTTACCCAAAAATTCAACTATTTAACCCGGGTAAAGGGAAGTGTCAGCATTCTCCTAAAAGAATGATTCACACTAATGTTCAAAACCTTCAATATTGAAAGAATCTTGTACTCCTATTTTATGATAAAAAGTACTTAAAGGAAATAAAAAAACTCTGAATTTACAAAAACAGTTATTTACCTATATGAATCTTAAAGCATAACTTAAAAATACGATCATATAATTTGTACGAGCAGTCAAAAAGCTGAAAAGAGGTTTATTCAATGGAACACGATTTCTTGTTATCACTTCTTATGATCATAGGAATTGATTTAGTCCTTGGTGCAGACAACGCCGTTGTTATCGCTATGGCATGCCGTAACTTACCCGCTGTTCAGCGTAACAAAGCGATTGTATTAGGAACAATGCTTGCAATTGTCATTCGGATTTTTATTACTTTAATTGCTGTTTATTTACTGAAAATACCTTTCCTGCAGCTTATCGGTGGTGTTTTTCTCCTCTATATAGCGTACCAACTTATTGTAGGAAAAGAGGAAGACACGACAAAGATACGAAGTCATCAATCTTTATGGAAAGCTATTAAGACAATAGTTGTTGCCGATTTATTAATGGGATTTGATAATGTTCTTGCGGTAGCTGGAGCAGCGCAGGGGCATATGCTATTAGTAGCACTAGGACTATTTATTTCCATTCCTATTATCATTTGGGGAAGTAAGATCATCCTTGTCTTACTGACAAAATATCCATTTTTAATCTATATTGGCGGCGGCTTACTTGCGCTTACATCAGGAAAAATGATTATTGAAGAGCCTAATTTGCAGAATCTATTTATCTCTTACCCTATGATTGAGCAGAGCATCCCCTATTTAACCGTGTCTTTTATTTTGTTAGCAGGTCTTATTTATCAACAAATTTCTTTGCGTAAAGAATAGACTATCCAAAAATAAACAAAGAGGTATTTCTACATTATTCAAGATTTTGAATAAAATGTAGAAATAACCTCTTTTTCATATTTAATTAACTAAACGTTGTGCTTCTTGTAATTGATAAGTTCGAACACGGCGAGGAAGGAAACGTCTGATTTCATCCTCATTATAGCCTACCTGCAGTCTTTTTTCGTCAATGATAATAGGACGACGAAGAAGTCCAGGGTTTTCTTGAATCAAAGTATACAGATCTTGCAATGGCAATGTTTCTAAGTTAATATTTAACTTTTGGAAAATTTTAGAACGTGTTGAAATAATTTCATCTGTTCCATCTTCAGTCATTCGTAGGATTTCTTTAATCTCCCGAATGGATAAAGGTTCGGAAAAAATATTTCTTTCAACGTACGCAATTTCATGTTCCTCTAACCATGCTTTTGCTTTACGACATGAAGTACAACTTGGTGATGTATACAATGTAACCATTGACTTTCACTCCTCTAAATATAGAATGAGTAACATTTATATCTTTCTAAAATTAAAATTAATTTAATTAAGAATCAATAATTTGATTATACTATAAAAAAGTAAGTATGCATATAGCTATTGTATTAAAAGTATGACAAAACGATTACAATCTTGAAAAGTCTAGATAGTGTATGTAAACAGTGACTTATTTGGGCTTTTAAAAAAGCCTGTTTTTCCAAAAAAGTCACTGTCTGCATTCTCAATTAAGTCAGCTCATCGAAAATATTTTGATTGTTCCCTTTATCATTCATTGACAGAACTTCATGAACAGGTTGATAGGATTCCCCGTAAATTTCTTTGTCTTTGAATGTATGAATAAGGGTGTATGTTTGTTGCATCGCTTCAAAAATTTTTTCTTCAGATTCATCATTTGGTGCCCAATATAAGATTTCAAGCTTATTTATTTCATTTGTTGCAAGTGAGCGTCTTTCATAACCAATTGATTCAGCATGCTTAAAGCCTTGTTTCTGATAAAATTTTAAACGCTTTTCGGAATCAGAGTCTTCATAATTAATGGGCTCAACCTCAAGAATGATTGGTTTCTTTTTATCTTTGAGCTTATTTATTAATTTACTCCCTAATCCTTCTCCCCGAGCATCTTTTGATACGAAGAGATAATCAATAAAAAGAAAGTCAGGAAGTTCAGCGTACATTAGGACATGATTTTTTCCTTCATCCTTATGATAGATATCTTTCCTCTCTTGAAGCAATGTTTCCATATGTTTTTTTGACTTCATTTCTTCAATGGGAAAATACTGATTTAATTTCTCATACCAGTTCATTCATCTACTCCTATCACATTTAATAAATTCTCCCATGCTTATGTATACCCTTTTTACGGATTATTAAACATTTGTTTGTTTGTATATACTTTGTTGTTTTTATAAAGTTATAGGTGAAATTTAGTTCGTTCCATTGCGCTGCAGCACTCGCTTTCCGCGGGGAGGAAGCTGAGCCTCCTCGGCTTCGCCTGCGGGGTCTCAGCCTTTCCTCTACTTCCCTCAGGAGTCGAGTGCTTCCGCTGCATTCCACTATAGAGGTTTAAAATAAAATTCAATACACTATTATAAGAACGTACGTTCTGCTTAAAGCAATTTTAACATACCATACAATTTATGTCTTGTTACTTTATTAAATATATAGCTATTTATAAGAATAAAAGCAACAATCTTTGCGAGAACAGCTATTTATAAAATCTGAATTTTTCTATGGCTTTTTTCTAAATTTTTCTTGGCTTTAAGCTTCATCTTTGAGTAAAACTATTTAAGTTGATTGAAGCGGAAGGTGTGAGACTCCTGTGGGAGATGCGTGGCAGGTGAGACCCCGCAGACGCAAAGCGGCGAGGAGGCTCACCGCACGCCCCACGGAAAGCGAGCATCCTGGAGCTTCAATCAACCCTGCACAACACTTAATACTTTAGCAACAATTTTCACGAATATAAAAAAGAGACTACCTTAGGTAATCTCTTTACAAAATCATTAAGCATGTTCTTTTTTATATTTTTCAAATTCCGCTTGTGAACACATGACAAAGTGTCCTGGTTTTACTTCTCTGAATTCAACTTCATCACCTGGTTGATAATTATGTTGACTAGGAGAATATGTCTTTCTAACACGGGTGCGCTCATAGTCCGGATCAGGAAGTGGAATTGCTGATAGTAAAGATTGTGTGTAAGGGTGAATTGGATTGTTGTAGAGTTCTTCTGCACTGGCCAATTCCACAAGCTTTCCAAAGTACATAACACCAATACGATCACTTATATATTTCACCATTGATAAATCATGGGCAATAAATAAATATGTTAAGCCTTTTTCTTTTTGAAGTTTTTTCATTAAATTAACAACCTGTGCTTGAATCGATACATCAAGTGCAGAAATTGGTTCATCGGCAATAATGAATTCAGGCTCTACTGCAAGTGCACGAGCGATTCCGATCCGTTGACGCTGCCCGCCACTAAATTCATGAGGATAACGGTTTGCGTGCTCTTTATTTAAACCAACTGTTTCAAGTAATTCAATGACTCTGTCCATTCGTTCTTTTTTCGTTTTTGCAAGACCGTGAATGTCAATACCCTCAGCAATAATATCTGAAACCTTCATTCTTGGGTTTAAAGACGCTTGGGGATCCTGAAAGATCATTTGCATTTTTCGGTTAAATTCTTTTAATTGTGAACGGGATTTTTTCCCATGTACATTTACTCCGTTGAATAGAACCTCACCGTCAGTAGCATCATATAATCTGATAATTGTTCGGCCAGTAGTAGACTTTCCACACCCGGACTCTCCAACTAATCCTAATGTTTCCCCTTTAAAAATATCAAACGAAACATTATCTACCGCTTTTACTTCATTAGGCTTACCAATATTAAAGTATTGCTTTAAATTTTTAATCTCTAATAACTTTTCTGTTGTTTCCATTTTAGTTCCCCCCTTTTTTGTCAGGGAATTGACGCTGACGCCTTTTTACTGCTAGTGGCGGTTCAACCTTAGGAGCATCCGGATGGAGTAACCATGTTGCAGCATAATGTGTATCAGATACTTTGAACATAGGAGGTTGCTCCTCAAGATCAATTTGCATTGCATATTCATTACGAGGTGCAAACGCATCACCCTTAGGCGGGTGTAATAGATCAGGCGGAGTACCTGGAATTGCGTATAATTCCTCTTCCTTAGTATCAAGGCTTGGCATTGAACTTATTAATCCCCATGTATATGGGTGCTGAGGATTGTAGAAAACTTCATCAACTGTTCCGGTTTCAACAATTTTCCCACCATACATCACGGCAACACGATCAGCTACATTTGCTACAACACCTAAATCATGGGTGATGAATATAATGGATGTATTAATTTTCTTTTGTAATTCCTTCATTAATTCAAGAATTTGAGCTTGGATTGTCACATCTAATGCAGTAGTCGGTTCATCAGCAATCAGAACCTTCGGGTTACATGCAAGAGCAATCGCGATCACAACCCTTTGTCTCATCCCACCGGAAAATTGATGTGGATATTGATTAAAACGCTCTTCAGGTTTAGGAATTCCTACAAGCTTTAATATATCAATTGCACGTTCTTTCGCAGCTGATTTACTTAGTTTTTGATGTTTAATAATCGGTTCCATAATCTGCTTTCCAATTTTCATTGTTGGATTCAATGACGTCATTGGATCTTGGAAAATCATCGAGATATCTTTCCCACGAATCTTTTGCATATTTTTATTTGATTCTTTTGCTAGATCTTTTCCTTCAAAAAGAATCTTACCTTGTTTTATGTCTGAATTTGTTTCGGGAAGCAAACGCATAATCGCTTTTGTCGTAACTGATTTTCCTGAACCGGATTCACCTACAATTGCTAAAGTCTCCCCTTTAAACAAATCAAAGTTAACTCCACGAATTGCCTGTACTTCTCCAGCAAACGTGTGGAATGAAATGTGCAAGTCTTTCACTTCTAAGATTTTATCCATTTTCGGGTTCACCTACCTTTTCTAGTCACGCATTTTCGGATCTAAAGCATCGCGCAGTCCATCTGCAATCATATTAAAGCAGATCATAATTAAACTGATAATAATTGCCGGTATGATCATTTGATAAGGGTATAGCTGAAGTACTTTAAACCCGTCATCAATCAGTGTACCTAAAGAAGCCAACGGCGGCTGTAATCCCAGTCCAATGAAGCTTAAAAAGGCTTCGAAGAAAATGGCACTTGGAATAGTAAACATTGTGTTGATGATAATTACACCAGCTAAGTTTGGTAAAAGATGCTTCCAAATAATCTTTCCATTTGACAAACCTAATGTTCTAGCAGCTAAAACATATTCCTGTTGTTTTAATTTCATGACCTGGGCACGGACAACCCTCGCCATTCCAACCCAACCTGTAATGGTTAAGGCGATTGTAATCGATAAAATACCTGGATCCAACACAATAATCATGAGGATAACAACAACAAGGTTTGGAATACCTACTAATATTTCTGTAATCCGTTGCATAACATTATCAGTGCGGCCGCCAACAAATCCGGAAATAGCACCGTATAAAACACCAATAACCATATCAATAACGGCAGCTAATACTGCAATATATAATGATACTTGTGTACCTTTCCATACACGTGTAAATAAATCACGACCAAGACTGTCTGTCCCTAACCAGTAATATTCATCTAC
>Ga0180215_1002307_pt1 | contig 19436 bp, 18 predicted proteins | sample eDN3rd37CBELigBY_FD_128871 | JGI IMG/M metagenome (GOLD analysis project Ga0180215, IMG submission 128871) | Enriched backyard soil microbial communities from Emeryville, California, USA - eDNA 3rd pass 37_C BE-Lig BY (version 2) (version 2) | ecosystem: Environmental > Terrestrial > Soil >... | reverse complement strand
TCGGCCTCTCCCTCGAGGAGATGACCCCTGCTGCCTTCAAGTCCACCCTGGCCTGAGCGGCCCCCCCGGCGACAACTACACCAAGCCATCATCCCCGTCTTCCTGGTGTCGCTGATCGATCACGGAGCGCCGAACCTGCAGGATCGCCGCTCGCCAGAGAGCGAAGATGCCCACCAGGAGCGGGATGCTCCGGACCATGGCACGACATCGATCGGAAGGCCCATTCTGTGGGCCACCCGATTCGGCATCTACAAGGCGTCGGATGCGGGAGCGTTCATTTGACAGGGAAGACCGACGGGATCCGGAACGATCCACCGATCTCGATCAGGTTCCCGTCCAGGGCCATCGTGGCCTCGTAGGTCCCCTCTCTCAGCTCGTCGTCGAAGGTGCTGAGGCTGAGCCTGCACTTCACGCCTTCTCCCGGTCGATCGCTTCGGAAGCCTTGGAAGACACCGAAGGCGCAGTTCTCGTTCTCATCCCTGCTCCGATCGATCCCGGAGAGCTGCAGGCTGATGCTGACGATCCCGTAGAAGACGTTCGGTGAGTTGAAGGCAATGGAGGGCGCCATATCAGCGCGGCCGCCACCGAGATTGATGTTCATGTCCCAGCTTCGGTCAGCTTCGAGCCGCAGGTTCTGCCCGCACCGGAGGTACTTCGGCGCGCGATCCCGCTGCGCCTCGTCTAGCTCGAGCCGCTTGATGGCGACGGTTGCCCCGAACTCCCCTTCCGGGATCCCCGGGTCCGAAGCCAGGCTACAGTCGCCGCCTCCCCTGCTGTTGTCGAAATGGAACCGTCCTTCCGATACGGTCTGGTCCTGCCCGAGGAAGCCCCCCAGGATCCCTGAGAAGGTCCCGGCGATGATCCCATCGGGATCGAAGTGGGTGACCTCCAGGCTACAGCCCTCTGCCGAGATCCCGGAGCTGGCGCCGCTCCTGGTGCCGGTGTTCTCGATGTCGATGAACGCGATGTCCTCCCCATCCGTATGCAAGCCGCAGGCGTACGTCCCGGTCGCTCGCGGGAACCAGAGAGTCCAGGTCACCCGATCACCATCCACATCCTCCTTGGCGGTCGCCACCACGTGGCTGTATCCACCGCCAGGCTCGAGGCTGGCATCGGTCACGTAGCCACTGCCAGAGCCAATCGTGGCAGCGAGGCTCTCTCCATTGAGGGTCGCGAAGATCCCTTGATCTCCCTGCTGGTTCGTACCGCCATTCTCGTCTCCGCCGCTGCCGCCATTCCCGCCACCGGTCCCTCCCGTGTTGGTGCCGGTACCACCGGATCCGCCGACCCCTTCGCCGCCACTCCCGCCAGCAGCCATCTGGCCCCCTTGGCCTTCCGGACCGCCGTCATCGCCTCCGCATCCCCCGCCTCCGAGTGCGATGACCAATAGAAACGCTGCAAAGAATGCGGATGATGACGACTTGACCATGGGTGGATCCTCTTGTTCACGAGGCTGCATGCGCTCGTGGATGCGACGGGCGTTCGGCTGGCGCAACGGGAGGAATTTTACCCAGAGGATGAGGCCCCGCAATTTTCTGTTCAGAGGGCCGGCCAGCCAGAACCATCCTTGTTTTGCCAACCACCCCTCGCCAGTGGGTTCGCGCCCAAGTTGTAGGGCCCTCTCCCGCCGCTGCTCCGAAGGCGCCGGCGCGCAGGCCGCCAGCGGAAGGCACGCCGAGGCGCCATGGCGGATGCGGTCCACCCTGACATCGATGTCGTGCTCCAAGCGCCTCCTGCCGAAATGGGGCTCTCCGATGAAGCGCCCCCCTGCGGCGGTCTCGCACCAACATCGACCCGCTTCCTTCGGTAGGTCTCGCTCCGTGCGGGACGATGCGGTGGGGGCGGTTGAATGCAGGGGGAGGCACGACCGGCGAGGGGCCGGAGGGGGGCCTCGCAAGTGAAAATCCTAGGTTTTACTGGGACCTTGCGCCCGTGGGCGTGGGCCGATCGGAGCCTCGAGCCTCCAAAGAGACCCGGCAGCCCAGCTCCCCTCCCGGACACCACGAACGCTGCCGGGGTGCCCTTGATCTTTGGGGAGATGTAGGGATTTGGACTATTGGCATTTTCGTTGCAGCTCAGCCCGTCAGGCCGGCGAGTCCGGCAAAGGACGTGATGAAGGTTCGAAGAAGTGGCCTCTCACATTGGAAATAGGAGGAGACGCATTCGCGCTCGAAAGCGCATGTCTCCAATTCTCGGTCTCGAAGGGAAAGTCATGAACCGGAGCATCCCCGCTCTTTTCTCCCGATACCCTCCGATGGTCTCACCAACGAAGTTCTGACAAGTCCTCCAACCCGAGGCGGCGAATCGCTCGTCGACGATCTTTCCTTGCAACTGGATCAGCTCTTCCTTGTCGAAGAAGTCGAAGGTCGGAGCATCACGGAGCGCAGCAACGAATCTCTCCGCCTTTTTCGTGGTGGCGCTCTCACCCTCGATGGCGAACGACGATCGGGTCTCCTTTTTGTAGAGATACTGAACGGCTCGAACGAGGGTGGTCGGGTCATACGATTCGACTATCGCCCGAGCGGCTTGGTCGTACTTGCGCTCGATGCTTGCCTTCAGGCGAGGGGTTTTCCGGACTGTGATGTACATCCCTGCATCGCCCAGGAGGTTGTCGATGACCAGGTGCCGCTTGGAGTTCCTCCGGTCTGCAACGAACTGGAGGTCTGGATTCAGCGCGGGCACATAGTTGCCCATGGTGGCGTCGGGGATATCCAGCAGCCTCTTTGTCAGGGTCTCGAAGGGGAACCAGGCCCTCCGGCTATACGCCCCCGTTGGTTCTTCCTGGATCCAGCGGGTGAGCAGGGCCTCGTCGATCCGGGAGAACGCTGCCCGGAGGAGCCGGAGGTCCAGGGGCTCGTAGCGCAGGGCGAAGCGCAGGTTCGCCAGGAGGCTGTCCCCGCTGTGGTAGCTCCTCGGGTACCATTCGAGCGCCTGGCCGCCTTCGACCAACTCGGTCCTTCGCGCTCCGGAGATGCGGAATCGATTGGATTTAGAGGTGCTGGTGGTAAATTCATTGGAATCTCCATCACGCCTCGGGAAAGACCCCCTCGCTCTACGGACCGGTCCAATCAACCTCCCTGGAGCCGCGCTGCCGCCTGTTGCAGGTGGGGGCGCAGCGCCTCCGGCTCGAGGAGCTCGAACTCCACGCCCGCGCAGAGGATCATGGGCACCATGTCTTCCAGCGATGGCGCGCCGATGGTGAGGATGCAACTTCCTGCGTCTTCCGAATCGATCCTGCCGAGCCAGCTCGGGATGCGCGCTCGAAGCTCCTTCGCGGATCCGAAGAGCCGAAACCGCGCATGCAGCGGATAGGAGGAGGTGGTGAGGGACTCCCCGATGTACCTCTCGAGGTCGGGGGGCGCAGGGCGCTGGACGAAGCGAGCCCCCGGGGCGGGGGAGCGGATGCGATCGACGCGGAAGGTGCGCCAGCCTGCGCGGTCGAGATCCCAGGCGAGGAGATACCAACGGCGGCTCTCTGCGTGGGCGAGACGCAGGGGCTCGACCCGTCTCGCGCCCTTGCTGCCGTCGGGCTTTCGATACTCGAAGGCGAGCTCTTCGGCGTTCCTGCAGGCGGAGGCGATGGCGACGAGGACGTCGGCGTTCACCGCATCCCCCCTGCCGACGGAGATGGTCATCGAGTGGAGGGCGCCGACCTTGCGGCGAAGACGCTCCGGGAGGATCTGCTCGAGCTTCACCAGGACCCCGAGCACGGCGTCGTCGACCCCAGCGAAGGCGTCGACCGCTGCGCGCAGGGACGCGGCCAGGGCGATCGCCTCTTCGTCCCGCAGGAGGAGAGGCGGCAGGGTCGTGCTGGCGCCGAGCTGGTAGCCGCCGCCGGGTCCCGCCGAAGCCCCGACGACGTAGCCGAGCGAGCGGAGGCGATCGACGTCGCGGCGCAGGGTCCTGGGCGTCACCTCGAGCTTCTCGGCGAGCTCAGCGCCGCTCCAATGCCGGCGGGATTGCAGGGTCGTCAGGAGGCGCAGGATCCGCGCCGAGGTCGAGAGCACGGAAAGATCTTACGCCAGAACGCGGACAGAAGCTGTCCTCGTCTCGGTGTAGCGTCTCGCCTCGTCAATCCGCACCCAACCCTGACTGGAGCAAGCGAAGATGAGCAAGACCTACCGAGGGAGCTGTCACTGCGGGAAGATCCGCTTCGAGGCGGACATCGACCTGAGCCATGGCACGACCAAGTGCAACTGCACCTTTTGCTGGAAGTCGCGCCTGTGGGGCGCCCACATCCGACCGGACGCGTTCCGGCTCCTCGCGGGCGACGACGCGTTGGCCTCCAGTCCCGGGAGCACGAAGACGACGGGAGGTCGGCGATGCGCTGCCTGCGGGATCTTCTGCTTCTTCCTGGGAGAGGCCTCCGAGTGGAACGACGGGGACTACGTCTCGATCAACCTGGCTGCCCTCGACGACCTCGATCCGGGTGAGCTCGTCGCGGCGCCGGTGTCCTATCTGGACGGCCGCGCGGACACTTGGGCGCCACTCGAGGAGCATCGGCACCTCTGAGAGCTGGCTCGCCGAGGCTCCCGGTCCGTCGACCAGGGAGCCTCTTGCAGCGCCCGTAAACCCTGCGCTCCCATCCTCCGGAGCCCCTGGACGAGGAGCCGGAGTTGTGCGAGGGTTCCGCTCGAACTTTCGCGATTGGGTGCAGCGTCGGAGGCTGCAGGACTGAGGATGGTCGGGCCGCCATCTCGCCGGATATGAGCCGGCAGGGACGGCATGTCTTCCAAATCCTCTCCATCCTCTTCGCCCAACCGGCGCAGCGTGCTCCTGCGTGTGCTGGGGTTCCTCCTCTTCCTCCTCTACTTCCTGCGCGCCTTCATCTTCGCGAACCTGCAGCTCGCGAAGACGATCCTCTTCGAGAAACGCGAGTCCCTGACCCCCGATTTTCTGAGCTACCCGGTCGAGCACCTCTCGAAGTTCGAGATCCTGCTCCTCACGCACTGCATCTCGCTCACGCCGGGTACGACGACGGTCGAGATCTCGCCGGACTTCAAGCGCCTCACCCTCCACGCGCTCGACGCCAAGGATCCGGAGGCCACGCTGCGCAGCATTCGAGACGAACTCGAAGCACCGATCTTGGGGTGGACGAGATGAGGGTCGAGGCCGCGCGGCCCCGACCCAGACGCCCGAATCAGTCCTCGATGCAATAGAGGCTGACGAACCGGTCACAGTGCTGGCTGTAGGCGTTCATCCAACTGAATCCCACCGCTTCCGCAAGGCCCACCCGGCCGCAGCTCCGTGTTCCGTCGCAGGGCTCGTTGTGGCTCCAGTCGTCGCAGGAAGACGTCCGGGCCCCGACCCACACTTCTCCCGTCTTCGTCTCGAGCTCTTCCGTCAGATTGATGGGCGCGAGGTGGTTCGAGCCATTGAAGGTGCTCCAATCCTCGGCGACCTTGACTCCATCCAGTCGGAAGATCGCGCGATCGCGCAAGGGCTCCAGGCGGCTGGACAGCGTGCCGCTCGAGTCTTCGAGATACGCGTTCCAGGTCCCGGAGAGCCCCGCAGAGCTCGCCAGTGACCTGCAGATCGCGTCCCCGCCCGCGGTTCCACCCAGGGCGCCATCGTGATCCGAGCTCGTGACGAACACCCGGCGCGGGCAGGCACCATCGATGCAAGCGTTTCCGTCCAGGCAGACGTTCCCGCAAGAGCCGCAGTTCGTAGCCGTGTCGAGGCGCAGCTCGCATCCATTGGATGGATCGTGGTCGCAGTCTCCCCAGCCGTCGTTGCAGACGAAGTCGCAGGCCCCCTCCTCGCAGGTCGGGTGGGCGTTCGCCGGCGCTTCGCAGACGCTCCCGCAGCTTCCGCAGCTCGAGGCGTCACTTTGAAGATCGAGGCAGGCGACCACGCCCTCGTGGTCGCAGTAGGTCGTCGGCGCGGGGCAGATCGCGCTGCACACGCCTCCCTCGCAGGCCTCGTCTGCTTCGCACGCATTCCCGCAGATCCCGCAGTGGAGATCGCTCTCCTCTACGTCCACGCAGGTTCCGTCGCAGAGGCGGTGCGGGGCGGGGCAGTCGTTCTTGCACGCTCCGCTCACGCAGACCCGCCCGTTGCCACAGGCGGACCCGCAGCTCCCGCAGTTCTCGCGATCGGTCTGCGTGTCCACGCATGCCTCGCCGCAGTAGGAGGTCCCTTCCTCGCATGAGATCCTGCAGTCGCCGTCCTCGCAGATCTCGCCGGCCTCACAAGTGCTTCCGCAGGCGCCGCAGTGGACCGCAGAGCTCTGGCCATCCACACAGGATCCGTCGCAGTCGAGCAGGCCGTCGGCGCAGCTCGGCTCGCAGGCGCCCAACGAGCAGACTTCACCGTCGCTGCAGGCCTCGCTGCAGGCGCCGCAGTGTGCAGGGTCGCTCTGCAGGTCGACGCAGCTGGCGTCGCAGGAGGTCATCCCGGCCTCGCAGGGCGACTGACCATTCTTCCCCGAGTCGGAGGTACACGAAATGATGAGGACGAAGAGCAGGAGCAATGCTGGGGATCGAGTTGTCATGAGGCCTCCTCCAGGTGGCCCGCATCGCATTCGGGCCCTTCGCGAACTTCTGGAGTGGGTGGCGTAGGACGGGAGAACGGGACAGTCAAGGACCGCTGTGGTGAAAAATCGGACAGGACCCTTCTGGTACATATCGTGCTGATCGTTCGATCAGAGGGTGAATGGCGCGAGGGCGAGCCGCTGGCGATGGACAGAATCCGCTGCGAGGAGGGGGGCGCCGCTGCTGTTGCCTGTCGTAAAGTGGTCCTGGATCCGTGCTGTGGACCCGCGCGAGGTGCGTCGTGTCCACGGTCACGCAGAGAACCCCATCCTCAGGAGGTCTGTGTTGGGCTGGCTCCCGGTCGCAATCGTCACCGCAATCGCCTTCGGGCTGTACAACGTCTTCATCAAGGTCAGCTCCGATCGCATCGACCAGGTGCTGGGCGCCGTGATCCTGCAGGTCGTCGCGCTGCTCCTCGGCGGAGGCTTTCTACTGGCGCAGCATCTCGGAGGTCGTGAGCTCGCGATCAGTCGCAGCGGGCTGCTCTACGCCGCTCTCGCCGGGCTCGCGGTCGGCCTCGCCGAGATCCTCTCGTTCGTCGTCTTCGCCCGGGGTGCCCCCGCTTCCTTGGGGAGCCCGATCATCATGGGTGGATCGGTGCTCGTCGCCGCGCTCCTCGGGGTGGCGGTGCTGCGCGAATCGCTCCAATGGTCGCACGTCGGAGGGATCGCCCTGATCGTCGGAGGAATCGCGCTGCTCTCGGCGGGCTCTCCTGCGTAGTTCGGGAGCCGCGCAGCCACGACCGGGGCGAATGCGTCAGTCCTCGATGCAATAGACGCTGATGGATCGATCGCAATGCTGGGTGTAGGCGTTGCGCCACCTGAAATCCCTCATCTGCCAATCCCATATGAGGGGCTCCTCCACCCGAGCGCGAAGTGCTGCCGCTGCGGATCGTCGAGACGCCCCTCGCGCTCCCACCCATGCCGATGGGGCTCCTCTGGCAGTGCCTGATGTGGGGAGGTGGAAGCGAGGCAAGCTGCTCACGAACCTCGCGAACGCCCTGGACGCCTTCGTCGTCGATGGGGGCAAGGAGCTCCGCAAGGAGGTCGTCGCCGAGGGGGAGGCGGCGCTGCAGGCGGCGGGGCTGGCGTACATTCCAGCCGGCGAGCTGATCCGGTGCTGCAACGCGCGCCTTCCGGAGCTGCCGATCTCCGGAGACCGGCGTCCAGGTGGATCGACCTGGCAGAGCCTCGCCCGCGGCACCGGCTCGGTCGAGGTCGCATCGCTGAACGGCTATATCGCTCGACTCGCGACCCTCCACGGCCTCTCGGCGCCTTTGAACCGTGCGCTCACCGAGGTGGCACCCGCGTTCGAGCGCGGAGAGCGCAAGCCGCGCAGCCTGTCGGTCGATGAAGTGAGAGCCCTGGCGGCGGCCTGAGAGAGCGCTCACGTCGCAGCAGTTCGGCGCCCATCGAGGCCGATGGAGGCGGGTCTCGAGCGAGCCCCTCGAGTCTATGACCCCGAAACCCGCGCGCTCGTCATCCAGGTGTTGCGGCGAGCGCACGGCAGAGGGGGCAGCTCTCGGGCGCGTGGGGAACGTCTCGACGATGCAGGTCGAGGAGGGCGCGCGAGACCTCGGCGAGCTCCCGCCGGGTCTCTCGCCTGGCGCCTTTGACCCGCGCGATCTTCATGCTGTCGTAGGCGGTGGTCTGGTGGCGCATCCAGGCGATCACCGCCGCCTCCGCCCGGCGCTCGATGGGGATGCGCTCCGTGCGCGCCACCGTCCCCGAGCCCACGGGTGTCGCGTGGAGGGCGACAGCGGTCGCGAGCTCGATCGCGGCGGAGTGGAAGGTCCGGGAGAAGCGTAGGTACTCGAAGACCGATGCGGCGAAGTCCCGGACGTAGGCCTCCTGCTTCGCCAACCGCCGCGCAGCGTCCTGCTGCAGGCGGCGCGCGTAGGCCGGATCGGCCCGCTCTTCCGCAAGGACAGCCTTCGCCTCCTCGATGTGCCGGGCCGGGGCCCAGACTCCCTTCGAGAACTTCTTGCGGCCCCGCATCTCGATCACGGTCCAGCTCGGCCCTGCCGCCTTCACCCGGCGGGTGAGCCCCGGGTCGCCTGGAGGCAGGAGCGCCCAGCCTGCTGGGGGCCGGGCGGTGGTGCCATCGGGGAGACGGACCTGGCGAGGATCGGATGCGGGCGAAACGATGAGGCTCTCGTTGCTCATGGGCCGGCGTTGTAGCCCAGGATCGACCGGCGTGGGGGACGGTTCCTGTGGACGGAGCGGCGGCGTCCGAAGGTGTCGGCAGCGGGCGACCAGGCGCTGCGCTCGGTGGACGATTGGAGAGCGATTCCGAGGGGATCGAAGTGCACGGAACGGATCGGTGGGCGGCACATCCAAGTCGCACCTTTCCAGGAGGAACCTTGCCCGCCGGGACTGGCATGGGGACGAGACGAGATCGGGCGCCGAGCCCTGGAGGAATCCAAATGAGAGTGATGGCGATCATTGGAGCAGGAGAGGTTGGGAGTCAGATTGCGCGTGCGGCGATCGCGAACGGCTACGAGGTCGTCATCGCGAATTCACGAGGTCCGGAGACATTGAAGGACCTCATCGAGGAGCTCGGTCCCTCGGCGCGCGCCATGACCGCCGCCGACGCCGCCGAAGCTGGTGACTTTGCGGCGATCGCCGTCCGCCTCAAGCCAACCTCGCAGGGGCACGTCGCATCATCGCCGAGTAGAGCTCGCCCTGGGGGTCACGATGCGGCGACGAGCTCCGACACCGGGGAGCCCTGCATCCCGTACACCGGGTTCGCCTCCCACTCGGCTCGAAGGATCGAGACGATGTAGCGATCGTTCAGCTTGCCGTGGGCCCAGAGGTCCTTCCGGAGAAGACCCTCGCGGGTCCATCCCAGCTTCTCCACGATCCGCTGGGATCCGTCGCTGTTCATGAGCTGATAGCCATAGAGCCGCTCCATGCCGAGCTCGACGAACCCATAGTTGGAGAGGAGCCGGTAGGTATCCGTTCCGAAGCCGCCTCTGCGGTACTCGAGGAGTCCGATGGCGGTGTACATCTCCGCCTTCTTCGCGACCAGGTCGATGTTCACGAGGCCTGCGAAGCCGATGTACTTCCCGTCCTTCGAGAAGATCGAGAAGTCGCGTCGACTTCCGTCCGTCAGGATCCGATCGAACCACCTCTGGGTCTTGGCCAGGGAGGTCGGCACGTCGAAGGTCAGGGTCGCGTGGACCTCCTCGTCGTTGATCCAGGCCACCCGCTCCGGCAGGTCCTCCCGTTCCACCGGGCGGAGGTCGACTTTTTCCCCATTGAGCAAAGTGTGGTTCATGTCATCCCATCCTTCTGTCTTGGTCTCGGTCTTCCCTCGGACACACGAGGACTGCCTTCCTCGAGCGCTCCGGGCAGAGATGGACATGCGCAACGAGAATTGAAGCGTTCACTTGGGTCGGTCGCACGGTCCTGGCCCCTCTCTCCTCGTGACGTCTCGCGAGCGTGCGCGCCCGCGGACGAAGGAGCGAGAGCGCTGAGCTTGGCGACGCAGGGTAGGCTCGTCCCGCGCTTCCGGATGAAGGGGGTGACCCCACCCGGGGGCCGGGGCAGGACACGGCAGGCTGCGCTCCCGATCGGGAGCGGGAGGTCAGGAGCCGAAGGGCGCCTTCGCCGTGGCGCAGGATCGCTCGGTGGATCGCTCGAAGTCTCTCACCTTTGCCCGACCTCGAGCGTCCTCGCCCGCGGCCTCGTGACGAAGACGGCGATGGCCAGACCGAGCAGGAGCACCAGCGCGGCGAGGAGGAAGGGGGCGCCGGGGTGGGGCAGCAAGGCCGCCGGTCCCACCGACGCCGAATAGACGGCGCCGAAGACGAGGGGAGAGAGCATGCCGGCGATGCTGGCCACGCTGTTGTTCGCTCCCTGGAGCTGGCCTTGCTCGGACTCGGAGACGTGCCTCGTCATCATGGTCTGCAGGGTCGGCATGGCAAGGCCCCAGAGCGCGTTGGGAAACATCGCGAGGGCGAAGGTGGCGCCGGTGGGTGCGAGCCCCATCCAGGAGATGCCGATCGACCCCATGAGCAGGCCGAAGAGCATGGCGCCGCGGTCGCCGAGACGCTTCGTCGCCGGGCCGACGAGGAGCGCCTGGACCACCATGTCGAGGACGCCGACCAACGCCAACAGCGTCCCCACCTGCCAGGTGCTCCACCCGAAGCGGTGGCCCGCGTAGAGGACGAAGACGACGGAGAAGACGTGGTGGGAGAAGTGGAGCAGGAAGTTGACCACTGCCAGGCCGGTCAATTCCGCGTGGCTGCGCAGGAGCTGCATCGCGCCGATTGGATTCGCGCGGCGCCACGAGAAGGGCATGCGCCGCTCGGGGGGCAGGGACTCGGGCAGGACGAAGGCGCCGTAGAGGAACGAGAGCCCGCTGAAGACCGCCGCCGCCCAGAAGGGAGCGCGTGGGGACCACTCTCCGAGGACGCCTCCGAGCAGCGGGCCCGCGACGAAGCCTGCGCTGAACGCAGCCCCGATCAGGCCATAGCCGCGCGCGCGGTTCTCGAGGGTGGTGATGTCGGCCATGTAGGCGTTGATCGCCGAGAAGCTCGCAGACGTGACCCCCGCGATGATGCGACCGAGCGCGAGCCACCAGAGGTTGGGCACCACCGCCATCAGGACGTAGTCGGCGGCGAGGCCCGCGGTGGAGAGGAGGATCACGGGTCGGCGACCGAAGCGATCCGACAGCGAGCCGATCACGGGTGAGGCGACGAACTGCATCCCCGCCCAGAGGGCGACGAAGAGGCCGTTGATGGCGCCGGCCCGGGACGTGGACCCGGAGAACTCCTCGATGAGGGTGGGGAGGACCGGGACGACGATGCCCATGGCGACGACGTCGAGGAGCGCGGTCACGAGGATGAAGGCGATGGCAGCCTTGCCAGCGCGAATGGAGGTGGGTTGCATGGGGGGACCGAGGGACACGCCGATGGACGCGTCGGAGGATGAGAGCCGGAGGGAGGAAGCGACAGGCGCTTAGCGGATGCGAATCACGGCTTTCATCGGGAGCGACCTCGGCCCGAAAAATTCGGGGGGAAGCGGTATAGCAAGCGGACCGAATCGAGTTCAACCCCCCGGGGTGTCGGAGCTGCAGATTCCCCGCGAGAGGGAGCTACGCGGCCGCCGTGCTTCCCGGCAGCGGCGGGCGGGGGGAGGCGGTGGGGGGACGAACGCCGGCGGCGCGGAAGCCCTCGATCACCCGCTCGGTCACGTCGCTCCGCAGCTCCAGCTCGTAGCGCACGTCCAAAACGTGGACCACGGCCCGCAGCCGGATGGCCAGGTAGCCCTGCTCGATGACCTCGGCGACGCCCACCTTGAAGGGGCGATCCAACCAGGCGTAGCGGCTCGAGGCGATGGCCTCGGAGAGGACCCGCTTCGCCTGCCCGATGTCTTCGTCGCGGCCGATGAGGAAGTCCATCTGCACCGACATGTCGAGGCTGCCGGCGTTGGAGCAGGCGACCATCTCGGTGAGGAAGGCGTTGTTCGGGATCGTGACCAGCTCGTCCTGCAAGGTGGTGAGGCGGACCGAGCGCAGACCGATCGAGGTGATCTCGCCGTAGTACTTGCCGACGGTGACCCGGTTGCCCACCTGGAAGGGCTTGTCGATGAGGATGGTGAGGCCTGCCATCACGGAGGCGGCCAGATCCTTGAAGGCGAAGCCCAAGGTGACGGCGATGGTGCCGCCGAGGGCGAGGAGCGCCTGGTCGGAGAGGTTTAGCGAGATCAGCGCCGCGCCGACGATCCCGCCCAGATAGAAGAAGAAGCGGACGAGGGTGGCCACCTGCTCCAGGAGCAGGCGCTTGTCGGTGAAGCGGTTGCCAAGGCGGGCGAGGAAGCGTCCGGCCAGCGAGGCGATGGCCCAGGTGCAGACCAGCAGGAAGAGCGCGCTGAGGAGGCCTCCGAAGTTGATGAACTCGATCAGGTTGGGCGTGTTCTCCACGTCGGCTCCTACGCTGCGATGAGGTGCTTGCGGCGCAGCTGCCGGAGCACCTCGCGGTACCAGTGGGTGGTGACGGCGTATCGCCCGTCGGCCTCGCGGAGCCAGCCTTCGCGTTCGAGGGAGGCGAGGCGGATCTGGCAGTTGGCGAGGGGCTCGCGGAGGGTGCGCGACGCCTCCGCCGCGGTGAGGGTGCCGTGGAGCACCACCGAGGCGAGGAGGAAGCGCCGGTCGTCGTCGAGGAGGTCGAGCGCGGATGCGGACGGCGCCTCGAAGAGGCGCACCCGGACCCGGTCCGTCCGTCCGGGAACCAGGGCCAGCGAGCGGAGCCAGAAGTGCAGGGCCACCCGCGGGTTGCCGCCTGCGTGATCCCAGAGCAGGCGCCGGTAGCGCTCGCTGGTGCGGAGCACCTCGGTCTCGAGGGTGTCGCCGTCGAGGCGCTCTTCGAGGAGGTCGTCCCAGACCGCCGTGCAGCCCGCCGCCTCCATGCGCCGCCTTATCGCTTCGCCGATCTGCTCCTCGCTCCAGGGCGGGAGCTGCACCACCTCGCGGAAGATCGCGCCTGCGAGGCGCATCGAGCGCAGCATCTCCCAGCCGTGTCTGCCGAAGGAGCAGACCCAGAGGATCCTGCGGTCGGCGCGACTGCTGAGACGAAAGAGCGCCTCGGCGGCCTCGAAGCCGCCCACGCAGCGCAGCACCAGATGCTCGCAGCCGTCGAGGAGCACCAGCCGGCGAGGCCCGGCGAGGAGCGCAGCCACCAGGGTCTCCTCGTCGTGGGCCGTCAGGCCGAGGGCGGCGGCGAGGGTTCGGTGGAGGTCCTCCGAGGTCGTGATGCGTGCGGCGAAGCTGTGCTTGGTGACCTCGATCTCGTCTCCGGTGGTGGACGCCTCGGCGCTCTCGCCGACCCGGGTGGCGAGGGCACGGAGCCAGCTCGTCTTGCCGCCCCCGCGATCGGCCACCAGCGCAACCGCACCGCCGGCGCCGCCTGCGATGAGCTCCTCGGCGATCGCCACCACCGCATCCTGCCGCGGCCAGTGATCGATCGCCAGCGGTCCACCTTCGATCGGCTCCCCGCCGAAGGCCTCCCGCAGCGCGGCGGGGAGGGACTGCACCTCGTTCGCCCCGCGTCCCACCGCCTCCGCCTGGCGCTCGAGGCGGCGACGGAAGAGCCAGGCGAGGGCGCTGCGGGTCTGGTCGAAGCGAAGCGCCCGATCCTTGAGCCAGGTCGCGCCGCCACGCGCGACGACCGAACCCACCACGGCGATCGCCGGGATCACGCCTTGGCGCGTGCCGGCGGTCCGCTCCAACCAGCCAGTGAGGGTGCCGGTCGGGTGGGAGGCGATCCACGCCCCGCTGATCTCGGACTGCCAGTCGCGGACCAGCGCGACCCCGATGGGAAAAGCGCCGATCCACGCGAAGTCCACCGCCACCGTGTGCAGGTAGCCCTGACCGAGGAGGCTCGACGAGAGGAGCAGGAAGATCGCGACGCCGAGGACGTAGCGACCCAGGAGATCGATGGAGCCAAGGACGCGCCGCCGGTGCTCGGCGCTGAGCTCCGTAGACCGGACCGCCGCCGAGGCGATGAAGCGGTAGAGCGCCGCCCGGCAGAGCCGGTACCAGGCCCAGGCCAGCGCCACCGAGCCTGCGAGGGTGAGCTCGAGCGGCGCGCCATCGCCGGCGAGGTCGCGCAGGGTGAGGAGCCAGGCGAGGACGATGAGCTCCTTGCCCAGGGCGGCGACGTGGCCGAGGGCGCGGGATGCGCCCAGGCGGAGGCCGCGGTTTCGCTGCCCGCCGAGGAGCCACTGGCGAAGCCCCTGGATCCAATTGCGGTGGTTCCGATTGATCCAGACCGCGAGGAAGGAGACGACGAGCATGCGCAGGAGGGTCCAGCTCGTCGACCCGACGGCGCCCACGTCCCGCAGCCAAGTGGGGAAGTCCTGGATCTGCCGCAGCCGGGAGCCCGGGTACCACTTCGCCACCAGGGCGAGGTGGCGGATCTCGCCGACGAGATGCTCGAAGCCTTCCCGCGAGAGGCCGAGGACGCTCTCCCGCTTGGCGGGGGAGGTTGCCTGCAGCACCCGGATGCGCAGGTCGTTGAGCGCGTTCACCTCGCGGGCGAGGGCGTCGACCACCGCCGGGTCGGCGCCCTTCGACATCGCCTCCCGCAGCCGCGCCCCGCCGCGGGTGAGGGCGTCGACCACCTCGTCGTAGGCCCTGTCGACCTCAGCCGGATCGGACTTCTCGACGGCGCGGCGGTGCAGCGCCTGGCGCGTCTCCGCGAGCTCGGCGAGGACCGCGGCGAACATGAGCTCCGTGTCCGCCGCCTCCTTCGCCTCTCTCGCCTCCTTCGCGACGAGGAGGTCCTGCTCTGGCGAGAGGTCTTCGGCCTCTGCCTTCGCCGGGGAAGCGGCGGCGGTGAGGACCAGGAGCAACGCGAAGACGCCGGCTGCGCGGCGGGTCGGCGCCAGGAGGGCGGGGGCCTGCGGTGGGCGGACGAGGAGGAGGCGCATGGACTGGGAGCACTCTACCTCGTTTCCCCTGCGCGAGGCATCAGCCTACCTGGCGGCCCGCCGGGTGGGAGCCTGCGCGGTCGGACATCGGGCGCCTTCTCCCCCATGGAATGAGGATCGCGGGTTTCTCGGCAGCAGGCCGCTTGCCCCTGCCGTGGGAGGTGCCCAAGTCATTCGGAGCGGGGGCCGTCTTGGCTCCACTCGACCGATCACGCCGGAGACTTCCATGGGCACGTTCACCACCAGCGACGGAACGCAGATCTTCTACAAGGATTGGGGCTCGGGGCAGCCGGTCCTGTTGAGCCACGGCTGGCCCCTCAGCTCGGACGCATGGGACCCCCAGCTCCTCTTCCTCGTCCAGCGCGGCTACCGCGTGGTGGCGCACGACCGCAGGGGACATGGCCGATCCGACCAGCCGTCCAAGGGCAACGACATGAACACCTATGCCGACGATCTGGCCGAGCTCGTCGATCACCTCGACCTGCGCGACTTCACCCTCGTCGGCCACTCCACCGGCGGCGGAGAGGTGACGCGCTACATCGGGAGGCATGGAACGTCGCGGGTGGCGCGGGTGGTGCTCCTGGGCGCGATCCCGCCGCTCATGCTCGAGACCGATGCGAACCCCGACGGCCTGCCGAGGCGTGTCTTCGACGAGATCCGCGAAGGTGTGCGCCGCGACCGTTCCCAGTACTTCCGGGACCTCGCGTTCCCCTTCTACGGATACAACCGGGACGGCGCCCGAATCTCGCAAGGCGTCATCGATCAGTTCTGGCGGCTGTGCATGCAGTCCGGGATGACCGCGTCCTACGACTGCATCGAACAGTTCTCGGAGACCGACTTCACCGAGGACCTCGGTCGCTTCGACGTTCCCACCTTCATCGCCCACGGCGACGACGACCAGATCGTGCCGATCGTCGCCGCAGCCCTTCGCTCCTCCGAGCTGGTCGAGGGGTCGACGCTGAAGGTGTATCCGGGCGCGCCGCATGGCCTCGCCACCACGATGGCCGACGTGTTCAACCAGGATCTGCTCAGCTTCATCGAGGGCCGACCCCTGGCGACCGGCGCGGAGGCCGAGGCGTCGCCACTTCACTGAGCGAAGGTCGGGTCTCAGCTGCGCGATGGGAGTCGAGGTCTGGCTGCTTACGCCAGCTTGCGCAGGACCTCGATCTCGTCTGGCTCGAGCGAGAGTCGGGCCGCTCCCACGTTCTCTTCGAGGTGTTTCACCGAGCTCGTCCCCGGGATCGGCAGCATCACCTTCGAGGACGCGAGCAGCCAGGCCAAGGCCACCTGCGTGGGGCTCGCCCCATGACGCTCGGCGATCGTCGCGACGGGGCCGTCCTCCAAGCCCTCCATCCCCAGGGGCCGCCACGGGATGAAGGCGATCCCGTGGCGCTCGCACCAATCGACGACGGGCTGTGAGCTTCGATCGGCGAGGTTGTATCGGTTTTGCACCGAGACGATCCGCGCGATCTTGGAGGCCCTCTCGAGCTGCGACACATCGAAGTTGCTCACGCCGATGTGTCGAATTTTTCCTTGGCGCTGCAGGTCGGCGAGGGTCTCGAGCTGATCCTCTAGGGGGACCTTCTCGTCCGGTGCGTGGAGCTGGTAGAGGTCGATTCGCTCGAGGCGAAGTCTGCGCAGGCTCCCTTCACACGCCTTGCGCAGGTGCTCCGGCGTGCCGTGCCGCTTCCACTCGGAGGGGCCCGGACGGACCAGGCCCCCCTTGGTCGCGATCACCAGCCGGGGCGGGTAGGGCGCCAGCGTCTCGCCGATGAGGCGCTCCGAGACCTCCGGACCATAGGAGTCGGCCGTGTCGAGTAGATCGATCCCCAGCTCGACTGCCCTTCGCAGCAGTCTCTTCGCTTCGTCGAGGTCCGGAGGCTCGCCCCAGATCCCCTCTCCGGTGATGCGCATGGCGCCAAAGCCGAGGCGGTGGACGGGAAGGTCACCGCCCAGGTGAAAGATGCCGACTCGTTCCAAGCTCATTCTGAATGGATACCAACTGTGGCAGGGATCCGCAGCAGGTCCGTCATGGCCGAGAAGCACCCGCCGTCCGGTGCGAGCGTGTCCCGGGAGACTCGCTCGGCTGGCTCTCCAGCCTCAATCTCGTTGGACCGTAAGAGCCGCCCGGGACGGCGCTCGAGAAACGCCACCTCTTGCGCGTGCGTCTTTGGCCCATTACTCTCCCCCGACTGGAGGTACCTACGCCGATGCACCTGCACGCCTGAATCGACTGGCTGCTGCCCCCGCGGGCAGCCTTGTTCAAGCCCTGATTCCGGTGTGTCCATGGCCTCCTTGCGTACCTTCGATCTCTCCTTCTCGTATTCCGACGCAGCTCCCCTCTTCTCCGAAGTCGAACTCCATCTGGAGCCGGGATGGACCGGCCTGGTGGGCGCGAACGGATCTGGGAAGTCCACCCTCCTCCGAATCCTGGCAGGCGAGCTCGCCCCTGGCTCCGGAACCGTTCGGCTCGACCCCGAGTACGGGATCGCGCGTCTCTGTGCCCAAGGGGTGGAGGAGCTGACGGAGGATGTTCGAGAGCTCGCGCTCTCGAACCAGCCGTCGGCCCGGCGGATCCTCGGCCAGCTCCATCTCGATCCGGCGCAGCTCGATCGCTGGCAGCAGCTCTCACCCGGCGAGCGCAAGCGGTGGCAGATCGGCGGGGCCCTCGCCGCATCAGCCGATCTTCTCCTCTTGGACGAGCCGACGAACCACCTCGACGCACGGGCGCGCGATTGGCTGATCGCAGCCCTGGAGCGCTTCCGGGGGATCGGGATGATCGTCTCGCACGATCGGGAGCTCCTCGAGCGGCTCCCAGCCTCGATCGTCCGGCTGCACCAGGGGAGGGCGACCATCTGGCGAGGTGGATATTGCGCCGCCAGGGAGGGCTGGGAGGCCGAGCTCGGTCGCCGGATCTCGGAGCGGGATCGCGCGCAGGAAGAGCGGCGCCGCGCGCAGCGATTCTTCCAGGAGTCCCGCCGGAAACAGGAGGCTGCCGCCGCCCAAAGGTCCACGGGCCGCAGGATGAAGAACCGCAGCGACAGCGACGCCCGCACCCTCGCTGCCGCCCAGCGGGTGGAGTGGGCGGACACTTCCATGGCCAGGCGGATGAACAACGCGAAGCGCCGCCGGGACCTCGCGGATCAGAAGATCGAGGCGGTGGAGGTGGAGAAGAGCCTCGGACGCTCCGTCTTCATCGACTTCGAGCGCGGCCTGAAGCCATGGATCGCCCGGATCGAGGAGCCTTCGATCGAGGTGGATGGAGTCTCCCTCTTCGGCCCTGTCCGCTTGGAGCTCGGGCGCGACAGCCGCATCCACCTCGCCGGGCCGAACGGTGCAGGCAAGAGCACGATCCTGCGCGCGATGATGGCCGGGGCGCTGGTGCCGAACGAGAGAATCCTCTACCTGCCCCAGGAGCTGCAGCCGGCGGCAGGACGTGAGCTCCTCGAGAGGGTCCGGAACCTCGAACCGCATGGGCGTGGAAGGCTCCTCTCCCTGGTCGCAGCCCTCGGCGTCGACCCCGACCGGCTGCTCGTGTCGGAGAGCCCCTCACCAGGAGAGGCGCGCAAGCTCCTCCTGGCTTGGGGCATGGCGCAGCACGCGTGGGCGCTGGTCCTCGACGAGCCCACGAACCACCTGGACCTGCCTTCGATCGAGCGGCTGGAGGAGGCGCTCCAGGCCTATCCGGGCGCCTTGCTCCTCGTCACCCATGATGCTTCGCTCGCGGAGGCATGTACCACCGATCGCTGGGAGATCGGGGAGAGCACAGGGGGGCTGCGCAAAATCGAGTCATGAGGGGCAAGCCCTCCGTTTGGGCTTCCGACGCTCAGGGCGAAGTTGTATCCTGTCTCCTTTTCGCTCAGCGAGACAACTGGGTCGGATCGAGATGGAACCGGAAAAGAAGATCAGCCTGACAGACGTCGTGCTCACCACCCAGGACCTCGTACTTCGGGAGTTCGTCGCTGCCGACTGGGAAGCGGTCCACTCCTACGCCTCCGATCCCGAGAACATCCGCTACATGCTCTGGGGGCCGAACAACGAGGAGGAGACCCGCGCCTTCGTCGAGATGGTCATGCAGTCTCGCTGGGAAGAGCCTCGTCGGGCCTTCGAGCTCGCGGTCACCTTGCGCGAGACCGGCCAGCTCATCGGCGCCGCCGGCCTGCGGATTCAGAGCAGGGTCCACCGAGAGGCAGATATCGGATACATCCTGCACCAGGCGTACTGGCTCAGAGGGTTTGGGGCACAGGCCGCCAGGGCCTTGGTCGAGTTTGGATTCGACCATCTCTCGATGCATCGGATCTGGGCCACCTGTCCCACCGAGAACGTCGGCTCCGCGAAGGTCCTCGAGAAGATCGGGATGCAGTACGAAGGGACGATGCGATCGGACAGGATCTTCCACGGGGTATGGAGCGACTCGATGCTCTTCGCGATCTTGTCCACGGACGAGGCAGCGAGTCGCCGGATGGTT
>Ga0180215_1002306_pt1 | contig 19437 bp, 22 predicted proteins | sample eDN3rd37CBELigBY_FD_128871 | JGI IMG/M metagenome (GOLD analysis project Ga0180215, IMG submission 128871) | Enriched backyard soil microbial communities from Emeryville, California, USA - eDNA 3rd pass 37_C BE-Lig BY (version 2) (version 2) | ecosystem: Environmental > Terrestrial > Soil >... | reverse complement strand
TTAAAAATTGCTGCTCCATCTTAAAACTCCTTATATGAAATGCGGAAGCGGCTTGGTCAACCGCGACAAGCATAAGACGAGCCGATGAGGAGGTTTGCCTTTTTACCTCATCAGCGGATTGGCTTATGACCTCGAGCGGTTAGCCGCTGCAGCTGGACTATCTGAAATGCGGAAGCGGCTTGGTCGACCGCCGTAACATGCATAGGTCATGAAAAGTTCTTATATTGAGGCTTTCACCTTTGAAAGAACTCCGTTAATAAACTTACTTGATTGATCATCACCGTAAATCTTCGCAATTTCAATTGCTTCGTCCATTATAACATTTGCTGGAACATCATCTTGACAATAAAGCAGTTCATACACTGCTAATCTTAAAATATTACGATCGACATTAGCTAAACGATCTAATGTCCATTTCTCTAACTGTTTAGAAATCATGTCATTTATTTCGTCCATATGCTCCACAACACCGTTCACAAGTTTAATCAGATATGGATCATTTGGCTGCCCCTCAAGTACATGTTCAAGTGCATCCTCAATTGTTGGTTGACTCATTTCAATTTGAAAAATTGCTTGTAAAGCCTTTTCTCTTGCAGTTCTTCTTTTCATTAAGATCTATAACTCCTTTAGTATGTAATATGTAAGCATCTAAAGCTGTCTACATTATGTTTACATCGTCATTTTCACATAACACGATAATAGCATATATGGAAAGCATTCGCACTTCTCTACAAAAAAAATACCAAAGACATTATGTCCTTGGTATTTTTTGATTACATTTCTTCTTCAATTTCCGTTTCTTGGTTACTGTTCTCAAACTGGATTCCTACCACATGAACATTTATCTCGACTGTCTCTAAAGCTGTCATGTCTAATAAGGCTTGACGAATATTATCTTGGATGCCTTGTGCAACATTTGGGATGGAAACTCCAAATTTCATTACACAATAGACATCTACCTTGATGCCTTCCTCAAGCAATTCAACCTTGACACCTTTTCCATGATTCTTTTTTCCTAGACGCTCAACGACTCCAGAAGCAAAGTTCCCTCTCATTTGTGCGACACCTTCAACTTCAGATGCAGCAATACCAGCGATTACCTCAATAACCTCTGGTGCTATTTCAACTTTACCAAGATTATTGCTACCCGGACTCATTTCTAGAATGTTGTTTACGCTCATTATGGTATTACCTCCTATTATTACACTGATTTCATCACATCATGTAATTCCAAGAATTTTGTATTAAACTCGCCGTTAATAAATTTTTCATGGCTTAGCAGTTTAAGATGGAATGGAATAGTCGTATGCACACCTTCGATTACAAATTCACTCAAAGCCCTCTTCATTCTGGCAATGGCCTCTTCACGAGTTTTTCCATATGTGATAACCTTTGCAATCATTGAATCATAGTACGGAGGAATCGCATATCCTGGGTAGGCTGCTGAATCAACACGTACACCTAAACCACCAGGTGCTAGATACATATTAATCTTCCCTGGAGAAGGCATAAAATTCTTTTCTGGGTTTTCTGCATTCACCCGGCATTCAATAGACCATCCGTTAAATTCAACATCCTCTTGCGTCAGAGTTAACCTTTCACCGGAAGCAACTAAAATCTGTTCCTTAATTAAATCAGTGCCAGTGACCATTTCTGTGACAGGATGCTCTACCTGAATTCGTGTATTCATCTCCATAAAATAATATTTACGATTGCGGTAATCATAAATAAATTCTACCGTGCCTGCGCCTGTATAATCAACTGCCTTTGCAGCTTTTTTCGCTGCAGTTCCCATTTCTTCACGAATTTCACCATCTAATGCTGGTGATGGAGTTTCTTCAAGCAGCTTTTGCAGTCTTCTTTGGATGGAGCAGTCTCTTTCTCCTAGATGAATTACATTTCCATAATTATCAGCTAATACTTGTATTTCAACATGACGGAAATCTTCGATATACTTTTCAATATACACACCAGGATTTCCAAATGCAGTCATGGCTTCTTGCTGTGTAATATTTATTCCCTTGACTAACTCATTTTCGTCACGGGCAACACGAATCCCTTTTCCGCCTCCGCCAGCAGTTGCTTTAATAATTACAGGATACTCAATTTTATTGGCAAGTTCGATCGCTTCATCAATCGTATTAATGATTCCTTGAGAACCTGGAACAATCGGTACACCGGCTGCTCTCATTGTTTCACGCGCTACATCTTTTGTACCCATTTTAGAGATTGCCTCTGGAGTAGGTCCCACAAAGATAATATTACAATCACGGCATAGCTCCGCAAAATCAGCATTTTCTGCTAAAAACCCATATCCGGGATGAATCGCATCACAGCCGGTTTTATTTGCTACACTGATAATATTTGTTACATTTAGATAGCTATCTTTTGAAGCAGTTGGTCCAATACAATAGGCTTCATCCGCAAGCTGAACATGAAGCGCTTCTTTATCAGCTTCTGAATATACAGCTACTGATTCAATACCTAGTTCACGGCAAGCACGAATAATTCTTACCGCTATTTCTCCCCGGTTTGCAATCAATAATTTCTTTATCATATTTTTGTGCAACTCCTTATTCAGGCTTAACTAGGAACAACGGTTGTCCAAACTCTACCAACTGTCCATTATTTACTAGTATTTCTACAATTTCGCCTTCTACTTCTGCTTCAATTTCATTAAATAGCTTCATTGCCTCAACAATACAGACAATTGAATCCTTTGTAACCTTTGAGCCTACTTTTACATACGCATCTGAATCAGGTGTTGGTGATTGATAGAAGGTACCAACCATCGGTGAAGTAATTTTATGTAAATCAGTTGCAGCTAGACTTTCTGTTTTTTCCGGTTCGACTTCTGTTTTAACTGCTACTACTTTTTCAACAGGTGCCTCTTGAACAACCGGTTTTTGAACAGCTTCAACAACAGACTTTTCTGCAGGTTGTTCAACTGTTTTTACAACACTGACTGACCCGCCTGTATTTTTTTTCATTTTAATTTTTGAGCCCTCATGTTCAAAAGAAAATTCTTCGATTTTAGAGTGATCAATAAGCTTGATTAATTCTCTGATTTCTTGCACTTTTAACATATTAAAATGCCCCCTGTTTTAATTATCGCCCATCTTTAGGCAGACCATAAAATTCTAAAGCAGCCTTATGTAACCAGATACTAATATCATACGATAAGACCTGATAAAAAAACAACACTTTATGATCTCCTGTCTATTTTCGACATGAACCGTCAATTTCCTCCATAAAATTCAAAAAAGAGGGAAAGTTCTATACTTTCCCTCTTTTCTATAAAAGTTACTTATTTTGCCATTTGAAATTCAACAACTGCATGCAATGGACCCAGTTCACTTCTAACGGTTTGGATGATTTTATTTGCTTCTGCTCTAGATTGCTTTTCTGCTTTCACGGTAATATTTACTTGATCACCGTCAGCACGGACAAGTACATCCTCATAATTCATTGATTTAATTAATGTTTCAAGTAATATTTCCTTTTGGGCAATCTCATTTAACTCATCCATTTGTTCTTTTGCTTCACTTCGATCCTCCACAGGAAGATCAGTGGATGCAATTCTTTTCGTTAAATCTTCTTTCATTTGACTGCGTTCATCCTGCAGCTGCATACGCAGTGTTTCAAATGCTTCGTCCCCTGCAGCATTTGTAATAATTTCAGCATCCTCTTGTGCACCACTGGAAACTACATCCCCAGCATTCTTCTCAGCAACCTCTTCAGTACTCTTTTTCTCCTCAATTGCTGCTAATTCATTTTGCTGCTGCTCAGGTGAGGTAAGGTAATAGACCGATAAGACAACTACTAAGCTTAGCATTGTTAACAACCATACCGTTTGTTTTTTTAATAACATTTACGAATCCCCCTTCGTTTTCTTCGGTAAAACAGATACGCGATGATCAGGAACATCCAATGCTCTAGTAACGGCCTCTTTTATCCATTTCTTCACTTGAATGTTCTCGGCACCTTTTGCAACGACAAGAACACCACGAATTTCCGGCTTTTTCGTTTCTACTACAATAGGAACCTCTTTTTCTCCATCCTGAATGATGACAAGCTGCTCATCGGAAGAAGAATCCTCCACTTTTCGTTTTCCACCTTCACGATCTGTCTCATCCGTTACCTGTGTCTGGGTTTTTTTATTCGTTTCTAACACCTTTTGCTCTGTTGAATCTACGTTAACAACAACTGTGACATCACTGACACCAACAATTGAGTCAAGGGCCTCTTTGATTTGCGTTTCATAGGCTTGTTCGTATTCCTCGATCACGCTATTCCCAGAAGATTTACTTTGACCAAACGTTTCAACTTCTTCTTGTTGCGTCTCATCATTATTATTGAATGCCGGCAGTGGATTCTGTGGTGATTCACCACCTATAAAAAGATTACCAACAAGCATAAAACCTGCTCCGAATAGAACAACCAACACTAAATAGGGATACTTCCCCTTCTTGTTTTCTCCCTGTTCTTCTTTCGAAAATTGTTTTTTTAACCATGAGAAAGGTCCTTTTTCCTGTTTCATTCCGCTGACTTGCCCCCCCCTTCTATCTGAAGCTGAATTACTTTGTCATCAATACTCCATTTTTTGGAAAGGAGTTGAATTATATCTTTATTACTCTCTGTTTTTTCTTCCGTTACAAGCGGATCTTCTGTATTAATTTCTATTGGCTTGACCGCTTCAATTGCGTTGGTTTCCTCACTTGGTTCCTTCAGCTGTATGACTACCTTCTGCAAATTCTCAGGGAAAGGGCGTTGATTATCTTTATCTACTAATAAATTAAGATCAGTAATGACTAAACCGTATTGAGCCATCAACTCCTCCTCTGCGTCCTCTTTCAGCTGGACAGCCATTTGTTTTAAAATATATGCATCTTGTGAGACTTGTATTTCATTTTTCTGTGAATCTATTAAATTTTTTATATTATTCTCTCCCGTATCATTCCATTCAGGGATGGAAGCCATCGTTGCTTCAAAATCCTGAGAGATTATTTTTAAAATGGGAGTTAAAATAATAGCGATTAATAGTAGACCAATGACCATTTTCGTATACTTTTGAAACTTTGAATTCGGGAGCAGCATGTCTATCATCATGGCAAATAGCACAAATAAAATGATATTCGTTACCCATTCTTTAATAAATTCCATGCAGCACCTCCCTACCTAACCATTATGGTTAAATTGCCGGCAGCAACAATAACCGTGATACTTAAAAAGAACATAAGTGAAACGATCGAGAGAGCAGCAAACACATAAATGATACTTTTCCCGATAATATCAAGACACTTAATGATTGGACCGCCGCCCAGCGGCTGCAAAATAGCTGCAGCGAACTGATAAATAAGAGAAACAATCAATATTTTCAATGCAGGAAAAGCTACGATAATCAGTAAGATTGCAACACCAACAATCCCAACCGTATTCTTTAATAATACGGAAGCACTAAGAACGGTATCTGTTGCATCGGTAAACATCCTGCCGATTACCGGAATAAAGTTTCCTGTAATAAATTTAGCGGTGCGGAGCGTAATCCCATCTGTGACAGCTGCTGAAGCACCCTGAACGGAAATGACCCCAAGAAAAACGGTGAAAAATAAACCTAAAAGGGCAATACTACCATTACGCAGCAGGTTAGCAAGCTGCGTTACTTTATATTGGTCACTTAATGCACTTACGACGCTTAAAAGCGTTGCAAGAAATAACAAAGGCAACACGACATATTGGATAAAAACTCCGCTTATATTCATTAAAAACAGAATAATCGGATGGAAAAAGGCTGCGGATACAAGCCCCCCTGAAGCAGCGATTAATGCGAGTAACAAAGGGATTAAAGCCATAATAAAACTTGTCATTGTCCTTATAGCATCAAGTGCATAGGTTACTGCGACATGAAAGCTATTCAAGGCAATAATGACTAACACCATAAAAATCACAGCATAGGCTACTTTACTGATAGTCCCACTTTCAAATGCATTTTGTAATGACTGTAAAAACATACTAAAAACAGTCAGCATCACGAGCGTTCCAAGCAGCTTCCCATTGGCCAGAAATTCATGAAAGGTATACTTTAAAGCACCTGAAAACCATTCCTTTAACGAAAATTCCTTTTCGCCTTTTACAAAATCATAGAGACTGCCTTTTTGACTTTCTGGCAAAAATCCACCATATTCATCCATAATGTCCTCCCAAAAACCCTTCAGTTCATCCAAATTTAATGATTCTAATTGGGAATCAACCATGTCCTGAATTCCTGATTCCACAATTGGATTCTCTTCTTGTGGTGGTGAGGCTTGTACACTAGGGATGAGGAGAAAGGACGCAACTACAATGAATAGTAGAACAATAGATAATCGCTGCTTCAAATCTTTCACCTCTCTAGAAATGCTCGGGGCTCCTTACCCCAGGCTCCAAGGAGCCCAAGCGAGTTTACTTTTCTCATCTTTGTACTGGAGATTAGTTCGGTATCAAGCTGATGATGGTTTCTACCAAAACAGTCAAAATCGGGATAGCCATTGCTAGTATTAATATCTTGCCTCCCAGCTCAATCTTTGAAGCCATTGAGCCCTGTCCAGCGTCCTTCGAAATCTGGGCTGCAAATTCTGCTATATAGGCAATCCCTATAATTTTCAAAATGGTCTCAACATAGACAGAATTTACGCCTGCATTGAGAGCCATCTTCTCGATCATGGAGATAATGGCATAAATCTGATCGACTAAAAATAAAAAAATGGCACATCCAGTAAACACGATTAATAAAAAGGCGAGATTAGGCTTCTGTTCTTTAATAATTAATGAAAGGAAGGTGGCAACAAGAGCGATTCCAATTATTTGGAAAATTTCAATCGTGGATCCCCCCTTTTAGCCTTGAAATAGGAAGACCGATTTAATTTTTTGAAAAAGATCATCCACAATGGAGGCAACCATAAATAGAATGTAGATAAACCCAAATAACGTAACCCACTGGGCATATTCTTTTTTTCCAACCTGGTCAAGGATTGTATGTAAAAAAGCGACTACAATTCCAACCCCTGCAATTTTAAAGATAATATCAACCTCAAGACCCATCACAGTTCCCCCTCATAAGCTACATTAATAAAATGCTAAGTAATAGACCTGCTAGAAATCCAATACTTTTGACCATTTTTTCATACCTAGTCTGTTTATCACGTGCTTCACTTTCCTCTCTTTCCAGATGGGTAAGCGTGAGCAAAATTTGTTTCTGCTGCGATATCCTGTCATGACGCCCTAAGGTTTCACCAAATTGCTTCATAATTTCAAACTCATTCTTCTTAAAGGCTGTCTGACCCCAGACTTCCTTTAAGCTCCCTTCCCAAGCATCACGGACAATCGTTTCTGACTCAGTCAATTTTTGAGCAAAGATTGAAAAAAATTGATCTAAAGGGCCAGGTAGCTGTGCCGCTAACCTTCTTGAAGCCTCATGGAGTGGAGTGTGACCATACATGATTTCCGCCTCTAATGATTGAAGTGCTGTTTTTAAGACACGAAGCTGCCGGGGACGTTCAGATAATTGTCTAGCCGCTTCAAATCCGGTCAATGTTGTTGCAAAAATAATCAAGATCGCACCGATAATTTTGATCACATCAGTTCACTCTCACTTTAGAGCTTAACTCTTTGCCAGCCTGATCCCTTATACTTGTAATGGTGCCAGGCCCATCATTTCTGCTTAGAACAATAAATCGTTCAAATATCCCTTCCTGCAAAATAGCTTTTAATGTGGGTCGTTTCCGAATCTCATCAAATGAGTCACCATGAGTCGTCATCATCAGCTTAATCCCGGCATTAACAGCCTCCAGTATCGCTTCTGAATCCTCTTTCCTGCCAATTTCATCAACAATAAGAACATCTGGACTCATAGAGCGGATCATCATCATCATACCTTCAGCTTTCGGACAAGCATCCAACACATCTACCCTAGGTCCAAAGGACATTTGTGGAATTCCAGCAACACATCCGGCAATCTCTGAACGTTCATCGACAATCCCGACCTTTGCAGGCCTAAATCTGCCGTTTGCATCCCCGCTTGAAATAATTCGGGCAATGTCCCGCAGCATCGTTGTTTTCCCTGTTTGCGGCGGACCAATAATCATTGTATGAAGCCATTTATCCGTATATATATCGTTAATAAGCTTTTCGGCAATACCAATTTTTTCATTTGCAATTCGAATATTAAAGGATGAAATTTCTTTAATCGCTTTTACCCTGCCAGCCTCAAGAACCACCTTACCTGCCAGCCCAACCCGGTGACCTCCTTCAATCGTAATAAACCCGCGCTTTAGTTCCTCTTCAAGGGCATATAAGGAGAAATGACTAATTTTATTTAATAAATGAAGTGCATCCTCTGGCTGAACAATATAGGAAAAGAACCGCACAGTACCTCTCGCGGAAATTTCCAAAGGCCGATTAACCCGGACACGAATTTCTTCTATTCCTTTCATCTCGTTAGGAGGGATTTGCATTATTTGATTAGAAATATTTTTAGGTAAAAAGGATAGAACCACTTCCACTTTGTTTTTCCTCCTCTTTTCATGAATGAATGGCGCTCATTAAAATGTATGCCTGCTTGGCCACAATATGACCTTGTTTTATAAGAGTTATTCGATAAAAGGAGAAGAGAAGACAAAAAAAGCAACGACCTATGGCCGTTGCTTTTTTGTCTTCTCTTATTTACATTTGATTAAGCTCTTGAAACATAGCTACTATCAGTAGTGTTAATAATCAAGCGATCACCTTGGTTAACAAAGAACGGTACTTGTACAGTAAGACCTGTTTCAAGTGTTGCTGGCTTTGTACCACCAGATGCAGTATCACCCTTAATGCCTGGTTCTGTTTCTGTTACTTCCAATTCAACTGTGTTTGGAAGTTCAACACCCAATGACTCACCTTGGTATAACATAATGTGTACTTCCATGTTTTCTTTTAAGAATTTTAATTCGTACTCAATGGCTGTAGCAGCTAATTCAATTTGATCATAGGATTCTTGGTCCATGAACACATGCTGATCCCCATTAGCATATAGGTACTGCATTCTACGGTTATCAATTTGAGCTTTCGCTACTTTTTCACCTGCGCGGAACGTTTTTTCCTGAATAGCTCCATTACGTAAATTACGAAGCTTAGAACGAACAAACGCTGCACCTTTACCTGGTTTAACGTGTTGGAAATCTAACACGCGCCAGATTCCTCCGTCCACTTCAATCGTTAAGCCTGTACGAAAATCGTTTACTGAAATCATATAGTAAATCCTCCTAAAATGAATTAAAGAATAATGAGTTCTTTGTCTGAATGTGTCAGCGTTTCATTTCCTTTTGATGTGATTACGGTATCATCTTCAATCCGGACACCGCCTAGTCCAGGAATATAAATACCCGGTTCAACGGTCACAACCATTCCCGGCTCAAGAACAAGGTCCGATTTTAGCGACAGTGCAGGGCCTTCGTGCACTTCCAGTCCGATACCATGTCCAGTTGAATGTCCAAAATACTCTCCGTATCCTTTTTCCGTAATATAATCTCTTGTCAAAGCATCTGCTTCTTTTCCGCTCATTCCCGGCTTTATGCCAGCAACACCACGTTTTTGTGCTTCTAAAACAATATCATATATTTCCTTTAATTTAGCATCGGGTTCTCCCACCGCTATTGTACGTGTGATATCTGAAACATATCCATGATAATAGGCACCAAAATCTAATGTAACGAAATCACCTTTTTCGATCATTTTATCTGATGCAACACCGTGTGGAAGTGCAGAACGATAACCAGATGCCACAATCGTATCAAAAGAAGATGAAGCAGCACCTGCTTTTCTCATAAAGAACTCCAATTCATTCGATACCTCAAGCTCAGAAACTCCTGGATGAATAAATTGTAAGATATGGGTAAATGCTGAATCCGCAATCTCGGCAGCTTCCTTTAATATCTTAATCTCTGCATCCGTCTTAATCAAGCGTAATTTTTCTATTACACCTGAAACAGGTATCAGTTCAGCCTGAATAACAGATTCAAACTCTTTAAAGGTGGAATATGTAACATAATCTTGTTCAAAGCCTAATTTTTTTATCCCCAATGCAGCCGTCTGACTTGCTATTTCCTCAGGAATACTGTTTTTTTGCTGGACAATATCATAGCCTTCACACTGCTTGGAGGCTTGCACTACATATCGAAAATCTGTAATAAAAATGGCTTTATCAAGACTAATCAATACAACACCAGCAGTACCAGTAAAATTAGATACATAACGCCGGTTATACGGGCTAGTAATTAATATGCCGTCCAATCCTTGAATTTCAATTGCTGCACGGAGTTTTTCTAATTTTTCCAACTGATCCTCTCCTTTAACGTACAAAGGTGTCTTAAAATGCAGGCGCCACATTTGTGGATGCCGGACATCTTAGGACACCCTCATTGTCTTTTATTACTATACACATTTTACCATAAGGTCTTTCAACAACACTATGGAAAGGATTATTGTGAAGTTACTTCTTTTTCCTTTTTACTACTGTTAATTTCATTTTCCTCATATGAAATAGTGTAGCCTACAAATAATCCGAATAACACATACAAGCAAATCGAAGTAACAATTGTGTTTAAATCAATTTTATTAAACGGACGTATTCCAGGGAAAATGGGGTTTAATACAAAAAACACTAAGAGAAAAAGAACGATTCCATATGCTATCCCAGCCCAAATATTGTTGAATCTTCTCAAAGTTACATAATAAAGAAGTGCTGCAACAATGGAAATAACACCAATTAGAATAATCGCAATAACCGTTCCAAGCCACCCTTTTTTCCAGTCCCCTAATGCCCATGGTTCCAAAATGACCCGGGGAGGAATTTCAGTAAAACTAAAAATGTATGCTAAGTAGGCCAAACAAGCAAAAATAATGCCGCCGATTAATCCGGTTAATACAACAAGGGTCATAAACGACATGGGTTTTTCTTTCATTTCCTCTCTTGATACTTTGTCATCAGCCATTAATAACACCTCCGTTCATAGTATGCCCCATATACTATATCCTTACATCTTTTGGAATAAATTAATCCCCTAATAAAGAAAAAATATTATTTTTATATATTAATTTCATCGAATCCTATAGATATAATCAGAAATAATTTGGAATCAATTCAGATAATGGCAGTTTTAAAAACTTTGGTGTAAAATATAGTTAGAAAATCGAATTAATCTACTCACAAACCCCTGATTTCTTAATATTATATTTATTATGAGTCTTTCCTTTTATCTGTTTTAGTACACCTCTAAAAAAAGAGTTAAATCTTCATTTTTTTAAAGGATTTTTAGTTGTTTATTCCGAATATTCTTATATAATAAAGAGAAAACCCAAATAAATCTGAATTATTAGTATAAATATGGTATTTTTCTATCTAAATTAAGTTTAAAAAATGGAAAAAGTGCTCATCATGCTCATAGGGAGGTGGCTTTCTTGAAAAATCGGATTTCGTTTTCTATTGTTGTCGGGCTTATTATTTTGGCGGTCATTGGGGTGGCATCTAAACTCTTTACAAATCCTGCCGGTTTTTTCCAAGGAATCGCTGTTATGCTCGTGATTGGAGCTGTCATTTTCTTTCTGATAAGGCGCTTTTACAAACCAAGCCCTGCTAAACGTGAGCAACGAGCTTTTGTGAAAGCTGCAAAAAGATCAGTTAAAAGACTTAACCAGAAGGAACCTAGTCAGCCGAAGAAAAAACAGAACAATTTAACGTCCATCAAAAAGTTAAGGGCCAGAAAAAATCAATCGAACCCTCAGCTTACAGTTATTGAAGGAAAAAAAGGGAAAAAGAAAAACCGAGCCTCATTCTTTTGAGACTTGGTTTTTTTTATTAACAAATTCGCCCGTCGAATTTGTTAAAGTAGAGGAATTCTGCTGAATGAAGTTAAAGTACTTTAAACTTGCGGTCATATCTCCAGGAATTAAAAAACTTAATGGCACAATCTCTCCCTTGCTGCACAAGCTGGAGTTTCATTTCATCTGTTAAGGCAAATTCTGTAGCAAAGACGCCGGTAGAAGGAATAAAGATAATATCTTTTTCTTGTTTACTGGATATATGGCGTGCATCATGTGCATCCTTCATGGTTTCAAAAAGAGCTTTAAATAGTTGTATTGCATTGTCAATTTTGTGTTTCGGCACTTCATCCGTTTTGGGGCTAAGCTTAATGCCAATAATCGGCCGCTCTCTTTGATAATGTTCATCTTCAAAAAGCCAAATAGGAAAGTTACTTAATACCCCGCCGTCCACGATAATGTTGGTTTCTCGGTCGACCTTTAAGCGTACGGGTTCGAAGAAATATGGAATACTGCAGCTCATTCGGATGGCTCTGGCAATTGAAAAGGATTTAGGGTTTAATCCGTATTGATCTAGGTCATCGGGAATCACCATAAGCCGGCTATTTGTAATATCAGAGGCAATAAAGCGTAACTTCTGCTGCGGTAAATCTGAAAACGTTCTTAGCCCTTTTCGTGCCAGCGTTTCCTCCAGCCACATCTCAAGGGCATCGCCCTTGTATAATCCAAGTGACCAATATAAAGCAACCCATTTCGTTAAAGAAAAGGGAAGAAAGGATTTTCGTTCATCCAACAATATTTTTAAGTCCATTTCGTCAACTAACTGATAGATCTCTTTGCTTTTATAACCTGCTGCAATAAAAGCGGCGATGATCGCACCAGCACTGGAACCGGCAACACGGGCAAACTGGTATCCTCTTTTTTCAATTTCTTCGATTGCACCGATTAAAGCAATTCCTCTGATACCTCCCCCAGAAAAGACACCATCTATATACATGTCAGCCACTCCTATTTTGTATTTGTTACTACATTTTTAATCTGGAGTTGGTATGGATAGTACCATGGACAAAGAAAAAAAAGAAAAAGGACGGAATACCCGCCCTTTTTCTTTATAAAATTATATTATAACCCGCACTTTAATTGCGCATTACAGTTAGTACATGTGTTACAGCCGCCAATTTCTTCTACTGTACCTTTACGGCAGACTGGACATGTATCGCCAACCTCTGAACCAATCGTTACAGATGTTGAACGCAAATCATTAATTGTATCAAGTAATACAACGTGCTGCTTTGGCTTATCTTTTTTATGTTCATGAGTGTGCTCAAAGTTGTTTTCTTCTGCTTTTAATGTAAGGACTTGTGCATCACGGGAACCATCAACATATACTGTACCGCCTTTTGCACCACCACGGTATAAACGCTCGTAAACCTTTTCTACTTGTTCAACGCTATAGCCTTTTGGTGCATTAACAGTCTTACTGATAGAGCTATCAATCCAGCGCTGAATGACACATTGAACATCAGCATGTGCTTCTGGATCAAGCTCCATGGCTGTGACAAACCAATGAGGCAGATTATCATGATCTGCTTCAGGGTGCTCCGTTAAATATTCCTGAACAATATCCGCTTTTACTTCGATAAATTTACCCAATCTTCCACTTCTGAAATATGAGAAGGAGAAGTAAGGTTCAAGTCCTGTAGATACTCCCACCATTGTACCAGTGGATCCTGTCTCGTTTATTCATATAAAGACGCTACTCTTTATACCGCTTATTATAAGCTGCTTGTGCTTTCACACAAGGATAGACTATATCAAACACTCAGTAAAGTGCCCTCCTATTTCCCTCGCCAATCGCTTGCGAGGTACGAGCTGCCGCTCTAGTCGTTGAAGCTTTTATCTTATTGTATTAAATAAGATAACTTGCCTGCTGATTGCCCATTGTATTATCTGTTTCATTTTTAAACCATCACGCTTATCGTTACCAATTACGTTGTGGTTGAATCAGCTTTAGGGTGTCCCAGCAATTAAAGAGGTTTCGATTATGTGTCACCACATAAAAGCCCAAGTTATTTAGGTGCAACAGTTAGTAAGTGAGAGTTGCGGATTCCATGTTCTAGAATTGACTCTCTGATGTCTTCAGGCATTTTCTTCATATAGCCTGTATCAATGAACGCTTGACGTAAACGATTTGTTTCTTCGTCTCTTTCACTTGTTAAGAATGGGAAGCTTCCTTTTTCTTTTGCAAGCTCAACTGATGCACGATAAGCAGTTGTGGCAATCGTTTCAAATACTTCATCAACAAGCTTGTTTCCTGCTTCAGAACCATATTCTGTCTCACAGTAAATCAGCAAGTCATGTAGACCCATAACCCCAAGTCCAACACGGCGTTCGCCAAGTGCTTGTTTTTTATTTTCTTCAAGGAAGTACGGTGTCGCTTCAATAACGTTGTCCTGCATGCGTACGCCCACTTCAACCGTTCTCTTTAACTTTTCAAAGTTAACTGTTTTTGTCTCTTTATCAGCCATTTCTGCCAGGTTAACCGCTGCAAGGTTACAAACAGAAAATGGTGCAAGAGGTTGTTCTCCACACGGATTTGTCGCAACTACCTTTTGACCATATGCTTGTGCGTTTGTCATGTCGTTGGCATTATCGATGAAGAAAATACCTGGCTCTGCAGAATAAGTTGCACAGATATTGATTAAATTCCAAAGCTCTTTTGCCTTTATCTTTTTATAAGTACGCACTTTATAGCCAAGCTTTTCCCACTCGCGAACATCGCCTACTTTATGCCATTCTTCATTATAGACTTTCATTTCTTCAGGAGTGTAGCTTTCCGTATCAGGGAAACGAAGCTCATAGTCAGCGTCATTTTCAACTGCTTCCATGAATTCCTTAGTCAAACATACAGAGATGTTTGCACCGGTTAAGAATTCAGGGTTATTAACGGAGTATGTTCCGCCAGCTTCCAGAGTTTCTTCGGCATTCGCAATAATACTCTCACTAAAGCCACCGTAGCCAGGAATATTTTTATAGTTGATAATCCCTTGGTACATAGCTTTTTCCTGCTCTGTTAAGCGAGTAAATTTCAGCTTATCTTTAGCAAGCTTCTTGATTTTCTCATCTTCTGTATTATCAATTAAGAAACGTAAAATGCGCGGATTTTGCATTTTCGAGATAATAAATTCCATAATATCTGGATGCCAGTCCGCCAGCATAATCATCTGGGCCCCTCTACGTGACCCGCCTTGCTCAACTAAATGAGTCAATTTTGCAATATCATCTAACCATGATACAGATCCGGAAGATTTTCCGTTTACCCCTTTTGCAAGAGTATTACGGGGTCTTAGTGTCGAACCGTTTGTTCCAACACCGCCGCCACGGCTCATGATTTCCATTACCTTCGTACGGTGCTCTGAGATACCGCCGCGTGAATCTTGAACAAATGGCATTACATAACAGTTAAAATATGTAACATCTGTCCCAGCGCCAGCTCCGTACAGAACACGTCCTGCAGGAATAAAGTTTAAGCTTACTAATTCTTGATAGAACTTTTCAAACCATTCTTTTCGCTTTTCTTCTGTTTCTTCTACTGAAGCTAATCCTGTTGCATTACGCTTTGCAATTTGCTCGTAGTAGACTTCAAGCGGCTTCTCAATCACATCAAGCGGACGTCTGATAATCCCTGTCTTTGACTCGTCCGGATCATCAAGGACACCTCTGAATTCTTCTTCGACAAGCACTCGTGCAGTCTTCTTTTCCCAATCAATATCAAGAATATAGCCTATACCGCGGGCAGGGAATTTAGGATCTTCTTTAATGGTGAGGACAACAAAGTCTCCACTAGCTAATGTAATCTTCTCAGTATCCTTGAACGTATAACGATCAAGCATAACAAGACGGGAGACCCCTTTGTGTGTAATTTTCATATCTGGGGTGATTGGATGAACTTGAGGAAAAAGTTCAATGTCCTTGTTTAATCGTTCTGCATCCAAATTCATTTTCTTTCCAAGGGCAACAGACATATATACAACTCCTTAAAAATAGATTCAATGTTATTTCTAGCTGCTATCAACAAATTGAATCTCTTGTTAGTCATTATTATTACAAAGTACTCTAAACTTATCATACGAGACTTACAAAATCAATATATAGTGTTATAAATATTTTTAATGCCACTATATATTGATTTTAGGTCAAGTAACACTTATTTTGTCAAACACAAAAAAAAATAGAAATAAGAGAATAATAGAGTTTTTGTTTCATTTCTGCGTAAATACGCTAAATTTCGTCTTATTTCAAGACTTGCACTTCTTTAATGAAAGAGAATCCATAAATACCTTTTTTTGCCATTCGAAAGAGCCTTGCAGACTCGCAGGCCCCTCCTATCTCATGAAATTCCACTCATCAGTTTCATAGCGCTCAGAAGCAATCTTCTTCACATAATTCATCTCATCTTCAGTCAGCTCATATGGCTCAAGACGAATATTTAATCCCTCTTCAAAGCCTGCTTTAAAAGCCTTCTTCGCCTGATCAATTGTTACCCGCGCAGGACTAATAGCATTTACTGCAACAGCCTTGCTTTTAAATGCTTTCTGCATGCGTTCCTTCACACGGTCGTTTGGATATTTAAACAGACTAAACAGCTTATCCTCATCCAGGTCAAGCAAAATGGAACCATGCTGAAGAATAACTCCCCTTTGTCTTGTTTGTGCACTGCCGGCCACTTTTCTGCCTTCAACAACTAGCTCATACCAGCTTGGTGCATCAAAACATACCGCAGAGCGGGGATTTTTTAATGAATCACGTTCTTCAGACGTTTTCGGCACAGCAAAATAAGCCTCTAACCCAAGCTGATGGAATCCTTTTAGAATTCCCTCCGAAATAACCCGGTAGGCCTCCGTAACAGAATGCGGCATGTTCGGGTGTGCTTCTGGCACAATTACACTATAGGTAAGCTCGTGCTCATGCAGTACACCTCTGCCTCCTGTTGGACGGCGTACAAAACCGAGTTTTTGCTCTCGAACTGCTTCTATATTTATTTCTTTCTCGACTTTTTGAAAATAACCGATAGAAAGAGTTGCTGGATTCCACCCATAAAATCGAATAACCGGTGGGCTTTCACCTTTGCTGTTCCATTCAAGTAATGCCTCATCAAGCGCCATGTTAAAAGCCGCTGATCCATTACCAGAATCAATAAATCTCCATACTTCTTCCATCTTTGCGCCACCATTCTATCTTTTTTTCAACCTATTTAGTCTAACAAAATTACCTTTAAAAACAAAGAGAATTACATGTTAAATTTTTTTGTATTCTCCTTTACTAGGATAATGAAAGAACTATATAATATAAAAGAAACTTAATGAGGCGTGCTACAGCCTCAAAAGATGGTCGAACCTTTATCAAACCGATTACGGGCAGTTATCTTCCACTTTTCTTTACACCTATAGTGGATATACTGCCCGTTAGTGTGAGATAAGTTGCTTAGCTTAGCTTGAAAGGAGAAAACACTTTGGATACTATCTATATCCTACTCATTCTTATTGCTGCTACTCTTATTTATATTGGTTTCAATTGGCTTCAGCAGCGAAAAATACTAAAAACGTTATCGGAGGAACAGTTCCGTGAAGGGTACCGAAAAGCGCAGTTGATTGATGTGCGTGAGCCGAATGAATTTGAAGCCGGACATATTTTAGGTGCTAGAAATATTCCTCTTTCACAACTAAAAATGCGAATGAAAGAACTGCGTCAGGACAAGCCCGTCTATCTTTACTGCCAAAATGGAACTAGAAGCGCCCGTGCGGCTCAAATGCTGTACAGAAAAGGCTATAAGGATCTTTCCCACCTCCAGGGCGGATTTAAAAAATGGTCCGGAAGAATCAAAACAAAATAATGAAATTCATTTCTACAATAATAAGGCTGACTTCTGTAATTAGAGTCAGCCTTATATTTTTTATTCTTCTTTTTTATAACGAAGTACTGGTTTTCGTGCAGCTAATGCCTCATCTAATCGGCTGATAACCGTAGTATGCGGAGCTTCCTGAACGATTTCAGGGTTTGTTTCTGCTTCCTTTGCTATTTGAATCATTGCATCAATAAAGCTGTCTAACGTTTCTTTCGATTCTGTTTCTGTCGGCTCAATCATGATACATTCCTCAACATTAAGCGGGAAGTAAATAGTCGGCGGATGGTAACCGAAATCCAAGAGACGCTTGGCAATATCAAGAGTCCGAACACCCAGCTTCTTCTGACGTCTACCGCTTAACACAAACTCATGCTTACAATGTTTATCAAATGGAAGATCATAGTAAGGTGCTAATCTTCTCATCATATAATTTGCATTCAACACTGCATTCTCTGTAACAGCTTTTAATCCATCCGGACCCATTGAACGAATATACGTATATGCCCGAACATTAATGCCAAAGTTTCCATAGTATGGCTTCACACGGCCGATTGATTGCGGACGATCATAATCAAGAACAAATTGATCATTAACCTTTGCTACTATAGGCTTTGGTAGAAATGGAATCAGCTCTTGCTTAACACCGACAGGACCTGAACCTGGACCGCCGCCGCCATGCGGCCCTGTAAATGTTTTATGAAGGTTCAAATGAACGACATCAAAGCCCATATCACCTGGACGTGCTTTTGATAAAACAGCATTTAAATTTGCACCGTCATAATAAAGCTTTCCTCCGGCACGATGCACGATTTCAGCCATTTCAAGAATATTTTCTTCAAATAAACCGAGTGTATTAGGATTTGTCAGCATCAATGCCGCTGTATCCTCCCCAACCACTCTTTTTAGGTCCTCTAAATCAACAAGTCCCTGTTCGTTCGATTTAACCGTAACTGTTTCAAATCCTGCAACTGCTGCAGAAGCGGGATTTGTTCCATGTGCTGAATCAGGAACAATTACTTTTACACGCCCATAATCACCATTTGCTTCATGAAAGGCACGAATCATCATTAATCCAGTCCATTCACCGTGGGCTCCTGCCGCTGATTGTAATGTTACGGCATCCATACCGGTAATTTCAACAAGATGCTCCTGTAGATCATACATCAGCCCTAGTGCCCCTTGTACTGAAGCTTCGTCTTGTAATGGATGTACATGAGCAAACCCATTCATACGGGCTACGGCCTCATTTATTTTTGGATTATATTTCATTGTACAAGAACCAAGCGGATAGAAGCCTGAATCAAGACCATGGTTTCTTCTCGATAACGCTGTATAGTGGCGCATAATATCCAGCTCAGAAACTTCAGGCAGCTCCGGCTCATGTTCGCGAATATAATCCTCTGGTATTAAGTCCTGCAAGTCAACTTCCGGAACATCGAATTCAGGAAGACTATAACCAATTCTACCAGGTGTACTGCATTCAAAAATTAACGGTTGATCTTGTTTATTCATGGTTATCCCCCAATTCTGCCACAAAAGTATCTATTTCTTCCTTTGTTCTCAATTCGGTAACGGCAATCAGCATATGATTAGCCAAATCAGGGAAATCACGCCCTAAATCATAACCGCCAATGATATTATTAGCTAACAGCTTTTGGTTCACTTCCTTAACCGGCTTTGATAATTTTACGACAAAT
>Ga0180215_1002304_pt1 | contig 19443 bp, 20 predicted proteins | sample eDN3rd37CBELigBY_FD_128871 | JGI IMG/M metagenome (GOLD analysis project Ga0180215, IMG submission 128871) | Enriched backyard soil microbial communities from Emeryville, California, USA - eDNA 3rd pass 37_C BE-Lig BY (version 2) (version 2) | ecosystem: Environmental > Terrestrial > Soil >... | reverse complement strand
CTCGATGCGAGCCTGCCGCAGGGTGTGCGCGAGCGTCTCCTGCTTCCAGGCCTGATAGAGGCCGTGCTTCATGTGCTGCGTCGCGCAGCCGCCGCACTCGTCGTAATAGGGGCAGAACGGAGCCTCGCGGTCGGCCGAGGGCGCGTCGACGCAGAGCAGGTCCGCGCGCGAACCGTCACGCTCGATGGTGACGGTTTCACCCGGCAGGGTCTTGGGCACGAAGACGGGGCCGGATGCGGTCTGCGCGATCCCGTCCGCCTTTGCGCCGAGGCGTTCGATGACGACCTGCTCAGTCACGATGGGCTCCTAACAAAAATTCGCGGTTGCCGTCCCCGCCCTCGATGGGGGAGGGGACGATGCCGTCGACGGTAAATCCGAGCGAGGCGACGAAGGCGCGGATATCGTCGCACACGGCGCGGTGCACGGCTTCGTCCCGCACGATACCCTTCTTCACGTGGTCGCGCCCTGCCTCGAATTGCGGCTTGACGAGAACCGCCAGCCTGGCGCGCGGTTTCAGCCGTGCGACGGCGGCAGGCAGCACCAGCTTCAGCGAGATGAAGCTGACATCCGACACGAGCAGGTCCACGGGCTGCGGAATGAGGTCCTCATCGAGGGAACGGGCATCCGTGCCTTCGAGACTGGTGACGCGCGGATCCCCGGCCACCTTCGGATGAAGCTGGGAATGCCCGACATCGACCGCATAGACATGGGCCGCGCCGCGCATCAGCAGCACTTCCGTGAAGCCGCCGGTGGAGGCGCCGACATCGAGGCAGACGCAGCCCATCGGGTCGATGCCGAAGGCGTCGAGGGCGGCTGCCAGCTTCACGCCGCCGCGGGATACGTAAGGATGCGGCTGCACGGCCGTGATCACCGCATCGTCCGCCACCGCATCGGAGGGCTTGCGCACGACGGCGCCGTTCACGGTGACGAGACCGGCGGCGATCGCCTCCTGCGCCCGCGCACGGCTTGTGAAGAAGCCACGTTCGACGAGTACCACATCGGCGCGTTTGCGGGTCATGTGGATCAGGCCCGCGCCTGGCGGGTCTCTTCCCGGCCCAGAGCCTCGAACACCTTGGTCACGATGCCGGCGGCGTCGAGGCCAGGACGAGGCCCGAGGCCCGCTCCCAGATTCCCTCCGGTGACGGAGACGGCACTGATCGTCTCCCCGCGCAGCTCGTCCGCAACCTGCTTCAGCTGGTTTTCGGGAAGCTGCCGGAGGTCTTCCGGAACCTTGATGGTGTCAAGGAGTGGTGTATGCGTTGCGCTCACGTGGTTACCAGAATACAGGATGTCCTCCGCCGGGAGCCCCAGCTTGGAAGCGCCGCAAAGGTTGAAAGCACCGAAGCCAGATGATAGACGGCCAGAAACAATATCCCAAATCCCAGGGCGGGAGGAGGATGCCGCTTCCGATGTTCTCCATCTTTTCCTGGTCGACATATGCTGTTGTCTGGTTGCGAAAGCAACTCTCCGATCAGAGTTGGTCCACCTTCGCCAGTGCGGCGGCCTTTATCATTTTCATCGCCTCCACCTTTTTCATTCCAGGACATGCCGTTCCGGTCATCATGATCATCCTGACGGCGCTCATGGCGTTTCATAGCGGAGCGGCAGCCGAAACATTCAGGAAAAACACCTGGCTTTGGGGCTGCTGGGCTTTCTTCGGCGCCTGGATGATCCTGGGAATCGCCGTCGCGGGCCCGGAATACAAGATATCGGACTTCTTCAATCTCGTGTTGTTGGTCGCGTTCTCCCTGTCCGTGGCCCAGGTGTCCCGTGCCCTGAGCACGCGGCAGATCCTCTCCATCCTGGCGATTGCCGGTGGGGCAAGCGCCTTCGCATCCCTCGTGCTGCATATTGTCTCGGGTGGCGATTTCTTCGATCGCCTGGAACCTCTCGGACGCGGGCGCAATCCGATCCCGGGCGCCGGAGGATTCGCGATCGCGCTGATTGCCTTAGCGGCACTCTGGTTCGAGCGGATTCCCGGCCGCCGTCCGGCGCCTCTCGGCATCGCGCTGACGGCCACGCTCCTGCTCGCCCTGGCCTGCACCCAGAGCCGCGCCCCCACGATCTCGCTCGGCCTGGCGTTGCTGCTGGCCTTATGGCTCAACAAGCGGGGAGGAACTGCCGCCATTCTCGCCGCCTGCGGCGGTGCCTGGCTCATGATCGCAGGGCTCGGCATATTGGAGCCGACGATCAAGGCGCTGATCTGCGGCAGCGACGCCGATTGGTGCCGTCCGGCGTATCGGTCCGAAATCTGGGGCTGGGTGCGGGACCAGATCGCTCTTCATCCCATGCTGGGAACCGGCCCGAGCTTCCGGTTCCAGAAGGTCTGGATGAGCCACCCCCACAACGGCCTGTTCGGGATCGCCATGTATTATGGCCTCCCGGCCCTCGCGGCTTTTTGGATCATGATCGGCTTTCAGGCCCGAGCATTGGCCCGGCAGAGTAACAGATCGCTGAGATTCTTCGGTCTAGCTTCCCTCATCTTCTCGTTCGGCTATATGGGAACCGATTTGCCGAATCCCTTTGCCTTCTTCCACATGCACTATCTCTTTCTCTGGCTGCCGTTCTTTCTCGTCCTTGCGTCGGGTCAGGCCACCGCCCAGGATGGGGGAGAAATCGCATTTTCGGGCTCCGACGGGTTCCGGCGTATCTGACGGATCACGATGGCAAGGCATCATTCGAACCTTCACCGCAAGTTCGATCCCAAACCCATCGCTTTCAAGGTGATGAAAGGGTTGACCGGGTCTCATCCGGCGCTTCGGAAGGCCGTTTCGTTTTTTCCGGATTTCGGCTGGCCCGCCGCATCGAAGGTCGACCTCCGGGAAGAGAGCATCCGCCCCTTCAACCTCGTCGGGGAGCGTTACGCCCGCCAGCGCGCTTTCGTCGGCTCCCACGACGTGGATGTGATGAACCCGCATTGCCGCTTTCAGGATCCCGATTCGGGTCTCCGGGTGATCGCCCTGATCCGGGACGTGCTGATCCCGGGCCATACGGTCACTCCGGTCGATCCGGACTCCGGACGGCAGATCGCCTTCGATACGAGTGCCGACAGCAACTGGCACTTTGCTTACCCGGCGCCCGCGGCGCTCCGCACGCGGCCGGTCGGCGGAGTGGTTGCGGCGATTCCGCCCTACAAGCATTACGGTCATCTTCTCACCGACGTGCTGATGCCTCTGGCCTACGCGCTGCACCGCCAGGTTCTTGCTCCCGACGAAGTCCTGACCATCGTCACGGCACGGTCGGTCCCTCCACTGGTGCAGAGCTTCATCGACGGCCTGGGGGAAACCGGCGTTCCCGTGAGCCATGTGAAGCTCGCCCCCTGGGAGCGCGTTCACGCCAGGCGGTATCTTTATGCGCGCAGCCATTGCTGCAACCTCGAACGGGTGTTCGCGACCCCGGAGGCGCTGGACTATGCCCGTTCCATTTTTCAGGCCGCCTATGCGGGCCGTCCGCTGCCGGAGGCGGCGCCGCGCATCTATCTGACCCGCGGCCAGACGAGGCTGCGCCAGGTGGAAGGGGAGGCCGAGCTGATCGAGGGGCTTCGCGGGCGCGGGTTCAGGATCATCGAGGCCCATTGGTCGAACCACCACGAGCAGATGCACTGGTTCGGCGAGGCGGAGACCGTCATGGCCGTCCACGGGGCCGGTCTCGCCAACATTCTGTGGGCTCGTCGCCAACCGCTCTTGATCGAGTTGATGGCACAGAACGCCCGCAAGAGCACCGGCCTGCACTGGGCCGCCGAGGTGGGAGCGGATTACGAGCCCGTCATCGGCGGGCCGGAGGGGGCGAAGCAGGCTTTCAGCATCGACCCCGGCGCCGTCCTGCGGGAGGTCGATGCGATTCTCGAGAGGCGCGCGGCCCGTTAGGGCCGCCCGAAAGGCCGGTTACGGCTCGATGTCCAGCGGAGTTGCCCCGGAAGCCTGGCCGTCGGGGCCGATGGTGATCTTCTCGATTCGCGCCTCGGCCTTCTTCAGAAGCTGCTCGCAATGCTTCTTCAGGGCCTCTCCACGCTCGTAGATCGCGATGGAATCCTCGAGCGGCACGTCGCCGCGCTCGAGACGCCGCACGATCTCCTCCAGTTCGGCCAGGGCCTTCTCGAAGGGGAGGGTTTTGATGGAAGTGGTGTCGGTCATGCAGCTATCCGTCACAAAAATCGTTGATGAGCCGCCGTCACGGGATTGCGGCGGTGCCCGGCTGGCGGACGAGGAACCTCTGATAGACGAGGCCGATGCCGATGAGAACAAGCCCGAGGCCAATAAATGACAGGGCCCGCATCACGCCTTCCAGGTTGGACAGGTCGATGATGAACACCTTCAGAACGGCCAGCACAAGATAGACCGCCGAAGCGATGCGCGCAAAGCGGCTGTCGCGGAGGATGCCGTATCCCAGGAGGGCGATGCCGATGACGAGGAGCGCCACCGAATAGCTCCACTGCTCGCCCTGGGTGAAGCCGTGCCGGTAGAAGCCCAGATTCGGCCCTTGGAAAATCCGCCGGATCTGCAGCCCCACATAGGCCCATTGCAGCAGGAGGCTCAGGACGGCCGAGGCGATGGCGTAGGCAGCGGGCCGGGCGTTCCGCTCCGCATGGGCGAGCCCTCCCGCGAGGACGGAAGGCAGGAGATAGGCCAGAATCAGGCTGTTGAAGAAGACGCCGCCCGCGATCGAGTCGTTCGTCAGGAGCGGATTTTCGATCACGAGCAGCCCGATCGCGGACAGGCCGAACGACGCGGCCTTGAAGATCAGGGAGCCCCAGCGATAGAGCGGGTCGGGACGGCGGATATCCATCCGGGTCAGCAGGATCGCGAAGGCGAGGCTTTCCGTCGCAACCAGGCCCGCCTCCAGGAGGCCGAAATCCGCCGCCAGCGGGTTTCCGGCATGGAGGGCGTGGCGGATCTCGAAAAAGACCAGGAAAGCCGCGAAGACGATGCCCAATCCCTCGGCGAGCTGGACGATTCGGTCGCGCCCCGTCCGTTGCAGCCACCGGGCCGCCAGCCAGAACGAGGCGGCCGGAACGCCATAGCCCCAGAGGAGCCAGTTGAAGACCAAAGGTCCCGGATCGCCCCCCACGATGGTGGGGTCCCAGACCAGCCGGCCGAGCACGACGAGGCCAATGGCGCCTACCGCCTGACGCAGAGCCGGAATGGCGACCCGGTCGGCGACCCAGGCCGTTCCAAGGGCCGCAAGGGCGAAGGCCACCGTCAGCATGCCCTTCTCAAGGGCGAAGGTGAGGCCGAGCGCCACGGCGGCGAGCGCCGCCGAGGCGGCCGCGCCGAGGCCGAGGCGGATCGCGCCATCCTCCTCGGGCCGAAGGCGCATGAGCGATTGGGCGGCGAACACGAAGGCGAGCGCCAGAACACCCGCGACCAGAGCGAAGGAAAGGCTCCGTTCGAACCCGGTCACGCGCCAATAGGCGGCGATCAGGGCGAGCAGCGGTCCTGCGCCGGCGGCACCGGCATACCAGGCGGCGACCGGCAGGCGTAAGGATCGCGAGCGCGTCAAGCGCAGCAGGGAGGCCGCGGCGATCACGGCTGGCAGGAGAGCCGCCAGGACGAGATAGGCGCTGAGGGCGTAAGGCCGGGTCGCGAAGGCATCTCCGCTCTGGAAGAACAGGCTTTCGGGGGCATCGCCGATGTCGGCCGCGAGCGGCCAGACCAGGAGGGCGCCCACCGCCAGAACGGCGCTGCCCGCCGCCGCGGCCGCCACATTGGCGATGCGCAAGCCCGCGGCCAGCAGGGTCAACGCCAGGGCGGCCACGAAGACCGGCCTTCCGTCGCCCGTGGCCACCGCGCCCGTCACGACGATCCCGGCGAGGGCGAAGGCCAGGAGCACCATGCTCGCGGCCCGGTCGAGCCGCGCTTGGGCGTCGGACGCATGACGATAGGGATCGAGGGCGAGAAAGAACGCCGCGAAGCCGGCCTGGAGCACCAGATGCACCATGGACGGAAGCGTATTCGCTTCGTCGATGACGAAGATCGGCGCCGTCCACAGGAGCACGCCGAGTGCCGCCGCGAGCGCCAGCCAGCGCCACAGCCGGAGCCGGGCGACTCCGTAGGCGGGCAGGACCACGAAGGCGAGATAGACCACGAGCGCCCAGGGCTGAGGGCTTTCCGAGGACACGAGGAGCGGGCCGCCCATGGCGCCGAGAAGGCCGAGCGCCGCCAGCATCGGCCCGTGCAGCGTCGCGGCCACCATGGCGAGAACCGCGATGAGCCCGAGCAGCGCGAAGGTCGTGCCGGGCCCGATCAGGCCGTAAAGGGCATAGGCCGCATAGGCCGACGCGAAGGCCGTGCAGGTGCCGGCGGCGGCCAGGACGCTCGGCACATGGGCGCTCGGGATGCCCGGCGGGCCGAAGCGGCTCTCGCGGCGGCGCATCCATTCGCCTGCCCCGATCAGGGCGAGTGCGAAGAGAATGCCGAGGGCGATCCGGGCCTGCGGGGTGAGCAGGTTCTGCTCGATGGAGTAGCGGACGAGAAAGATGCCGCCCAGCGCCAGGGCCACGCCGCCCACCCACACGGCCCAGCGCGAGCCGAGCGCCTCCTCGAAATCCTTGCGGGGCGGGGCCGGATGGGCCGCGGCGGCGGGAACCGGCGGGACGGCGGTGGGTTTCGGCTCCTCCGGTCCGGATGGAGCGGTGTCCGCCGGCTGGGCCGGGGAGGGTTCGGGAACGGCCGAAATCCCCTGTTCGGGAGCGGCCTCGGGCGGCGGCGGGGCCGTCCGAAGCCGGGCCTCGAGCCGGTCGAGGCGCAGCTGAATCCTGTGGAGATCCCGCCGCGACTGCAGGGCGAGCACGAAGCCGACGACGGCCACGATGGGAGCGCCGATCCCGATGAGAACGGCCAGGAGGATGGCAAGGCCAATCAGCAAGTCGTCCACGAAACCCCTCGGGTGCAGCGTCTGGGAAACCCTCGCACGGACGGAATCGCGCTAGGGACCGTTAAGCTGTAACATGAAGGGCGCGCCCTCCATAGCCTCCGCCCCACGGCCGATGGCGCGGATGGCCTCCACCATGCGGCCCCGACGGCCCAGGAGATCGTCGGCGAGAGCCACGAAGCGGGCATTGGGCGTGGCTGACGGAGCGGCATCGCGCAGGGCGCGGGCGATCTCAGCCTCGTCGCGCCCGGGAGCGAGCGCGCAGGCCGCGATATAGGCGGCCGCCGTCGAGCGGCTGATGCCCGCCCAGCAATGGAAGAGCAGGGGGCTCCTGCGATCCCAGGCGCGGACGAAGGCGAGAAGCGTTCTCATGTGCCCGGGACCCGCCAGCACATGGCCCTCCATGGGCTCGACGATGTCGCTGACGCCGATGAAGAGATGGCGCTCCGGCGCGATGGAGGCCGGCCGCTCGATTGTCGCGCCCACGCCCATGAGGCTCACCACATGGCTCGGGCCGATGGCGGAGATCGTGTCGTGCAGGCGGGAGAGGGGGCAGACATGAAGCGTCGGCATGGACGTTACCGGACGACAGCGAGAACGTGGTCCCGGAAGCGCTCTTCCGCCTCGGCCACGGGCCATGGGTCGAGGAGCGCGTGAACGCTGCGGGGCAGGGGGGCGGGCCGTCCGAAGAATTTGATCGCCTCCTCGCGCCCGAAGCCCGCGAGATGCGTCGCCTCGAGATAGGCGGCCTGCCGGTCCGCCTGCTTGATGAAGCGTTTCAGTGTGGCGCTAGGAGCGGCGGGCAGGCCGAAATGGAGGTGGATCGCCCCGAGCAGCCCCGCTTCGATGGCCTTGTAGGCGTCGCCGATCACCGCCTTGAACGGCGAGATGATGTCGCCGATCACGTATTCGGGCGCATCGTGCAGGAGCACCGCGAGGCGCGTGGCGCGCGGCATCTGCGGATCGAGATGATCCGCGATGGCTTCGACCAGGAGGCTGTGCTGCGCGACCGAGAAGATGTGCCCGCCGATGGTCTGGCCGTTCCAGCGGGCCACGCGCGCGAGGCCGTGCGCGATGTCGTCGAGCTCCACATCGAGCGGCGAGGGATCAAGCAGGTTGAGGCGGCGGCCCGAGAGCATCCGCTGCCAGACGCGAGGTTCCTTCGCCATTTACAATGTCTCGGCGATCGCGGCGCATTCCGCATGGCGGTAGCAGCCGACCAGGTGATCGTTCACCATGCCCACCGCCTGCATGAAGGCATACACGATGGTGAGGCCGACGAAGTTGAAGCCTTCCGCCTTCAGGGCTTTCGACATGCGGCGCGACACGTCCGTTTCGGGCCGCACGTCGCTGCGGCTGATCAGGTTGTTCTGGATCGGACGCCCGTCGACGAAGTTCCAGAGGAACTGCGAGAAGCCGCCGCGCTCCTGGATCTCGAGCCATGCGCGGGCGCCCGCAATCGTCGATTCGATCTTGGCGCGGTTGCGGACGATGCCCCCGTCGAGCATCAGGGCCTCCACGTGCGACTGGTCGAATCGGGCGATCACGGCGGGATCGAAGCCCGCGAAGGCCCGCCTGAAATTCTCGCGCTTGCGCAGGATCGTGATCCAGGACAACCCGGCCTGGAAACCGTCGAGGATGAGCTTCTCGAAAAGGGCCCGGTCGTCGAATTCGGGCACGCCCCATTCGGTGTCGTGATAGGCGACGTAGAGCGGGTCCGTGCCGGGCCACCAGCAGCGGAACTTGTTGTCGGGGTGCAGGATCAGTCCGTCGGTCATGGGCAAGGTGTAGCTGGCCTGAAGGGAAACGGGAAGATCCGCCCGTTCCTCCCGCCGCATGCTTTTCGGGTGTTCGCCATGGCCGTCCCGTTCTTCTCGACACGGCATCCTCCTTCGTCATCCCCGGGACAAGCCCGGGGATGACGATGCGAGTGGGATGACGACGCGGGTGTGATGACGATGGAGGGGCTCGATCACGCGCCCCGGTTGTCGACGAGATCGGCCATGTGCGTGGCGCTCTCGAGGCCCTGATCCCGCAGCCCCGCCGCGACGCCCTTGCGGTCGGGTTCCGGCCTGTTCTGGCTCACCTTCCACTTGCCCACGATCCGGGTGATCTCGATCTCCACCCCCACGATGCCCTTCAGCTGCGAGGCCAGGAAATCGGAGGGCGCGTCGCCGACGGCCCAGGGCGCCGGCCGTGCGGCCTCCTGGGAAGCGGTCATGGCCGTCACCTGCTCCAGGAGCCAGGCCGCATCGTCCATGACCCGCATGCGCCCATGAGCCTGCACGATGGCGTAGTTCCAGGTGGGCACCACCTTGCCGTGCTCGCGCTTGGCCTCGTACCAGGATGGCGTGATGTAGCTTTCCGCACCCTGGAAGACCACGAGGGCTTCCTGATCGGGATCGAAATCCCGCCATTGCGGATTGGCCCGGGCGAGATGCCCCCGCAACGTGCCGCGCGGCGAGGCGGCCGCGTCGAGAACGAACGGAATGGGATTGGCCGTGAGGCCTGTCTTCGCGAAGGTCACGAGAAGCCCGAGGGGATGCGCCCTGATGAGCGCCTGCTGGATCTCCAGGCGGTCTTCGCGAAAGTGCGGCGGCTGATACATGGCCTTCCGGTCCCGATGGAACCGGAAGGCTAACCTCGAGGCCCCGGGCCGGACCAATGAAAAATCGTGATCCCGACGATCAGGAGGGAATCCGCAGGGCGCGCAGCTTGTCGGCCAGCTCCGTCCAGCGATAGGGCTTGCTGATGAAGGAGATACCCTCCTCGAACCCTTCGGATGGCAGCGCCGACATGGGATAGCCGGAGGCGAGCAGGACCTTGATGCCCGGCCGCAGCTCGCGCGCCTTGCGGGACAGCTCGACCCCGTTCATCCCGTTGGGCATGATCACGTCGCTGAACAGCACGTGGATGGGCACGTCGCGTTCCAGGACCTCGATGGCCTGCGTGGCATCGGGCGCCGTGAGCACGTCATATCCGAGGCTGTCGAAGATCTCCGTCGCCACGTCCAGCACGGCGGGCTCGTCCTCGACGATCAGCACGGTCCCGGCGGTCTCGCGGGCGGGCCTCACCACGTCGGGGGAATCCTCGTCGCCGGGCTCGTGCTGCCCGTCGCCGTGGGCCGGGAGCAGCATGGTGATCGTTGTGCCCTGGCCGGGTTCGCTCGCCAGTTCGATATGCCCGCCCGATTGCGTGATGAAGCCATAGACCTGGCTCAGGCCGAGGCCCGTGCCCTTGCCGACTTCCTTGGTGGTGAAGAAGGGCTCGAAGACGCGGGAGGCGACATCCTTCGGCATGCCGACGCCGGTGTCCTTCACGATCAGGGACACATAGGGGCCCACCGGGATACCCCAGGCCGCGGCGCGCGGCTCGGTCACCGTGATCTCGCCCATGGCGATCGTCAGGTCGCCTCCCTCCGGCATGGCGTCGCGGGCATTGACCACGAGGTTGAGCAGGGCGGCCTCGAACTGCGCGCCGTCCACATTGATCGTACTGATGCGGGAGGGCCGGGAGAGGCTCAGCCTCACGGTCTCGCCGCAGGCGCGGCGCAGGACGGTCTCGAAACCTTCGATGAGGATGTTGGGGTCGTGCAATGCCGGCTGGAGGGGCTGGCGGCGGGAGAAGGCGAGAAGCTGCTGGGTCAGCTTCGCTCCGCGCTCGGCGGCGCGCTGCGCGCTCTCGATGAGGCGGGTCTCGCGGGCTCCGGTCACGTTGCGGGTCAACAGGTCGAGGTTGTTGACGATGATCGTCAGGAGATTGTTGAAGTCGTGCGCGATGCCGCCGGTCAACTGCCCGACGGTTTCCATCTTCTGCGCCTGGAACAGGGCGGCCTGGGCCTGCGCCAATGCTTCCTGCGCGCTGCGGCGCTCGGTGATGTCGCGGGTGATCTTGGCAAAGCCGATCAGCTTTCTGCGGTCGTCATAGATCGGATCGATGACGACGTTGGCCCAGAAGCGGGTTCCGTCCTTGCGCACGCGCCAGCCTTCGGCCTCGAACTTGCCCTCGCGCTTCGCAATCTCGAGAGCCCTCCGAGGCAGGTCGGCGGCGAGGTCCTCTTCCGTGTAGAAGCGGGAGAAGTGCTGGCCGCGGATCTCCTCCTTGGTGTAGCCCTTGATGCGCTCCGCCCCCGGGTTCCAGTTCGTCACATGGCCTTCGGGGTCGAGCATGTAGATGGCGTAGTCGGTCACGCCCTCCACCAGAAGACGGAAGCGCTCCTCGCTCTCGCGCAGGGCGGCCTCGGTCTTGCGGCGCTCGGTGAGGTCGCGGGTGATCTTGGCATAGCCCAGAAGGATGTCGTCGCCGTCCCGGATCGGCGCGATCACCACATGGGCCCAGAAGCGTGTGCCGTCCTTTCGCACGCGCCAGCCCTCGGTCTCGAACTTGCCCTCGCGCTTGGCGATGTCGAGAGCCCGCTGAGGCCGGCCGGCGGCGCGGTCTTCCTGCGCGTAGAAGCGGGAGAAATGCTCTCCGATGACTTCGCTTTCGGCATAGCCCTTGAAACGCTGCGCTCCGGGATTCCAGCTGACGATGATGCCGTTCGGATCGAGCATATAGATGGCGTAGTCCGTGACGGCGTCGACGAGAAGCTGGAAACGCTCTTTGTCGTGCGCCGTGACCTGCGCTTGTACAGCAATCATCGAGAAACCCTTGGAGAGGCGCTCCCCGCGCATAACTTTTCGGCGCGTGAGAGGTCCGTTTGCGGCTAACGCGGGGCCGCTCGGTCCAGTTCCTTGGAATCGACTCCTAGGCCGGATTTTCTCCGGATGATGTAACGCTCTCCTTGGGGTAGGGGAAGCTGACCCAGGACGGCTTCTCCAGGCGGATGGGGATTCCTCCCGCAAGGATGGTTTGCCCTGATGCAAGGGCATCGTCGGCGCGGTCCAGGCGGATCATCAGGAGGCCCCGCCCTCCGGCCCTGGAGCCGGTCTTGCCGAGAACCTTCCCGCCGGCCGTCACCTCGACGCCCACGTCGGCTGCGAAGCCCCCCTCGTAGGTCGCGCTCACGATGCGCGTGCGCGCCGTGCCCCGGTGCTGCATGCGCGAGACGACTTCCTGGCCCACATAGCAGCCCTTGTCGAAATCGACCCCGTGCAGCTGGTCCATCAGCGCCTCGTGGGGGAAGGCGTCCCCGAACAGGAAATCGCGGCCGCCTTCGGGCACGCCGAGGGCGATGCGGTGGGCCACATAGGCTTCAGGCCCCGCTTTCGCGAATTCCTCCGCATCCTGCGCCGCCACGATGGCCCGCCAGCCGAGCTCCGGCAGACGGGGGTCCTCCGCCACGAGGCCGACCTCGTCGTCGGGCCTCGCCTCGCCCCAGCCCGCCACGACCGCCATGGCCTCCGACAGGTCCTCGATCATGACCTTGGCGCGCAGCTTGTAGAAGCCGAGACGCTTGGCGAGATCCGGCGCGAAGACCTTGAAGGTATCGAGATAATAGCCCCCGCCGATCTCCTCGGGGGCCTGGAAGACGATGAAGTCGAACAGGATCTTGCCCTGAGGCGTCAGCAGGGCGCCGAGCCGCGCGGCCTGAGGCGAGACCCGGTCCAGGTCGCAGGTGACGAGACCGTCGAGAAAACTCTTGGCGTCCTCGCCCGAAACCCTTACCACCCCCCGGTCGGCTAAATGGACTGACGGCATGTCCCGCTCCAGTTGTTCTTCACGATCAGCGTGACATATGCCCCCTTCGCACGAGCCTCAAGGGATGAGATCGCCATGCCCCAAACCTTCGACCTGATCCTCAAGGGCGGCATCGTCGTGAACCACGACGGGCGCGTCGAGCGCGACATCGGCATCCGGGCCGGCACCATCGCGGCCATCGGCGATCTCTCGCGGGCCTCGGCGGGCCGGGAGATCGATTGCCGCGGCCTGCACATCCTGCCGGGCGTCATCGACACGCAGGTGCATTTCCGCGAGCCCGGCCTCGATCACAAGGAAGACCTGGAATCGGGCTCCCGTTCGGCCGTCATGGGCGGCGTGACGGCGGTCTTCGAGATGCCGAACACCGACCCGCAGACCACGACGCCGGAGGCGCTCGCCGACAAGGTGCGGCGCGGCCGTCACCGCATGCATTGCGACTTCGCCTTCTGGGTCGGCGGCACGCACGAAAACGCGAAGGATGTGGCGGAGCTGGAACGCCTTCCGGGCGCCGCCGGCATCAAGGTGTTCATGGGCTCGTCCACCGGCTCCCTGCTGGTGGAGGACGACGAGGGCATCGCCCGCATCCTGCGCAACACGCGCCGCCGCGCCGCCTTCCATTCGGAGGACGAGGCGATGCTGCGCGCGCGTAAAGGTCTGCGCGTCGAGAACGATCCGCGCTCCCATCCGGTCTGGCGCTCGGCGGAGGTGGCGCTCGCCTGCACGCAGCGCCTCGTGCGCATCTCCCGGGAAACCGGCGCGCGCATCCACGTGCTTCACATCACCACGGCCGAGGAAATGGCGCTCCTGAAGGAGCACAAGGACCTCGTGTCCGTCGAGGTCACGCCGCATCACCTGACATTGGCCGGCCCCGAGGATTACGAGCGCCTCGGCACCTATATCCAGATGAACCCGCCCGTGCGCGACGAATATCATCGCGCGGCGATCTGGCAGGGGCTCGACGAGGGCATCGCGGACATTCTCGGCTCCGACCATGCGCCGCACACCCGCGAGGAGAAGGACAAGGCCTATCCCAACACGCCCTCCGGCATGACCGGCGTGCAGACGCTCGTGCCGATCATGCTCGACCACGTGAATGCCAGCAGGCTCACCCTGGAGCGCTTCGTCGACATGACCAGCGCGGGCCCCAAGCGCCTCTTCGGCATCGCCCGGAAAGGGCGCATCGGCGTCGGCTACGACGCGGATTTCACCGTGGTCGATCTCAAGCGCACCGAGACCATCACCACCGACTGGATCGCGTCGAAATGCGGCTGGACTCCCTATGACGGGAAAAAGGTCACCGGCTGGCCGGTCGGCACCGTCGTGCGCGGGCATGTGGTGATGTGGGAGGGCGCGCTCGAGACGCCCTCGCAGGGTGAGGCCGTGACCTTCGAGGAGACGCTCGGCGCATCCCGGTAGATCAGGATCCCGCCGCCCGCCTCACAGGAGGCTGCCGTTGGCCGGATAGCCGAAGGGCTGCAGCACGTCCTTCGCGGCGCTCGCGAAGGACTGGATCATGGCGCCCGAGAACGGGTTGTCGGCCAGAATCGCGCGGAAAAGCTCATCGGAATCGTGACGCACCATGCCGACCATGGATTCGAGATGGGCGTAGGTCTTCGTCCCGTGCTCGATGCCCGGGACGTCCATCGCCAGGACGATCCGTGAAATCAGATGCGTGAGGCCCTGCACGTAGGCCATCTGCCGGTCGTGCTCCTCGGCCGTCATTCTTGCGGACGCAAGCCGCAGCCGCGTGCGGAGAAACCGCTCGACGAGCGCGCTCCTGCGCCCCCGCGCGGCACAGACCGCGACGCGCAAACCCGCGATCCCGTCGCGGCCGCTTTGCGGGCCGAAGAGGGGATGCGTGCCGATGATGTCGACATGGGGCGGGAGTTCCTCTTCCAGGATGAGCAGCGGCTTCACCTTGATGGAGCACACGTCGATCACGAGGGCGCCGGGCTTCACGTGCGGCGCGATGGCCCGCGCGACAGCCCGCAAGTGACGCAGCGGCACCGCCAGCAGCACGATGTCCTGGCCCGCGGCGCCGGCGGGATCGGCGGCGGCGACGCCGTGACGGTCGCAGATGTCGTCGAGATCGGGCCGCGGATCGCAGAGGCTGATTGCGAAATCGCGTTTGAGATGCGGAATGCAGAATTCCCCGAACGCGCCAGCGCCGATGATGGCGAGGCCGGGCTTGCCGGGGGAGCGTGAAGGAGGGCGGCTCATTGAAAAGGTCCTCGGTGGCGTTGGGAACCGCCGCGAGGACGTCATCCGGAAATGAAAATGCCGCCACGCGGCGGCATCATTTCGACAATAACAATCGACCCGTGCCGCTTCTATGAAGTCGGCCGATAATACGAAAAGGCGATGTGGCGGGTCGCGGTCATGGGCGCATCATGACCGGAATGCGCGGCAGGTCAAGCCCGCTCGCATGATTCTGTCGAGAGAAGCCCATCCAGCCTCGTCCTGAGGAGCGAAGCGTCTCGAAGGGCGAGGCGTCTCCAGAGCGCACTGGAGCATCCTTCGAAACGGCGCTGCGCGCCTCCTCAGGATGAGGTGAGATGTTGGCTTTTCAGGATGAGGCCGCGCTCGAACCGGCCCTCAATGCTTCAGCGCACCCGCCATCGAGAACGCGCCGCTGCGGATCTTGTCGGCGAGGGTCGTGGCGTATTGCGCCACCGCGTCCTCGCCGTAGGTGGCGACGAGCTCGCTGAAGGCCGCGAAGAGGGCCGCTTGCGCCATGCAGTCGGCGTCGAGGCCGTCGAGCTCGGCCTCGGCGAAAGCGTCGGTCACGTAGCTCAGGGCAGCCTGCTTGATGGCGCTGAGTTCGGGCAGTTCGTTGAGAGGGACGTCGTTGTCGTTCATGAATCCAGGCCCCTTTGACGGGCGGCGCGGGGGTCGGTTGATTCGACCTTAGACATCGTGCCGTCCCGCCGCCAGCATCACCTTGCGAGGAGGTTAACGCGAGAGGGGTTTCGCCAAAAAATGTGGATAATACCCTTGGGCCGGAACGGATTGCCGGCTGTCCTCCCCGAACGGAGAGGAAGCCCTCGAGAGGAGAGGGGGGCGGGCGCGAGGGCGCGTTCAGCCGCCGTAGCGGCCGGTGATGTTGCGCGCGAGCTGCTCGCCCTCATGGATGAACCGCACCGAGGCCTCCTGGGCCGACGGGGTGCAGATTCGATAGGTGAGGGCATAGGACTGGTAGCCCTTGTTGTAGGCTCCGGCCAGGCGCTCGCGGCGGCCCGGCGTCGTGCCTTCCGTTTCGAGCAGGAACTCCATGCGCCGGCTCCATTCGTTGGCGTCGGGCGCGGTGCAGAGAGGACGCAGCATGGCGAGCGCGCCCATGATCTCGGCAAGCCGCAGCAGCTCCTTCTCGTAGGGCGCGGGTGGCGGCTCGACCACGGGGGCGGGTTCGGCCTGCTGCTGGTTCGGCTGCGGCTGAGGCGCCGACTGCTGGGGCCGCCGCGGCTGGGGGCGCGGCTGGGCCTGTGGGCGATATTGAGGCTGCGGGCGATATTGCGGCTGCGGCGGGGCCCCCTGCCGCTGGGCGTTCGGATCCCGCGGCGGGCCGAACAGGCGCTCGAAGAAGCCCTGCGCCGCGACGGGCTGGAGGGTGGCGGGCAGAAGCGCCAGGGCGGCGAGCAGCACGAGCGCGCGCTTCATAGGCGTGTCTCCTCGCGGGCGATCCTGAAGGCCTGCTCCAGTATTCCGCCGAGTCCCGCCGTCATGGGCAGATCCGCAATATCCCGTTCCGTAACCCAACGGATGTCCTTTGCTTCCGGTCCTGTCTGGGGTTCGCCGGAAACCCAGCGGGCTGCGTGGGCGGCGATGACGACATGATGCTTTATATGGCCTCGCTCGTCCCTTTCAATGAATTCCACGGGCGCGATCAGCCCGATGAGCTCGGCTTCGACGCCGACCTCCTCCCTGAGCTCCCGCAGGGCGGCCTCGCCGAGGGTCTCTCCGGTCTCCACCATGCCGCCCGGCAGGGAATAGAGTCCCTCGCTCGGCGGCTTGCCGCGGGCCGCGAGCAGGATGCGCCCGTCGCGGATCACCGCGACGGAGGCCGCGAGGATGGGCCGGGAGGGATAGAAGCGGTCGCCGGTCATGAGGGCAGAGTCTCCCCGCCCACGCTGTAGCGGGCGCGCGGCCGGATGAGCACGGCCTGGCCGCGCTGCTCGACGGCATGGGCGAGCCAGCCGGCGCTCCGCCCGACCGCGAAGAGCGTAAAGGCCGCCCCGCGCGGGAGTCCATAGGCGCGCTCCAGCATGACCAGCGCCGTATCGACGCTGGGCCTTCCGCCCGTGGCGGCCGCGATCGCCCGAAGGGCCGTGGCGTCGCAGGCCAGAAGCGGCACATCCTCGAGGATCGCGGGCGTGCGGGGATCTCCATCGGGATAGAGCCGGTGGCGGAAATCCGGCGCGGCATTCCGGCCCGGATCCTCCAGGAACGCGCGCACCCGGTCGGTCATGCCGCCGTGATGGGGGCCGCTCAAGGCGGCGAGCCCCGCGATGACCGCGTTGCGAAGCGATGCCCCGGTCGAGGCCGTGACCCGGACCGCGAAGGCCGAGGAGCTGAGCTCGTGATCGGCGCTGAGCACCAGCGCGCGGCGGATCGCCTCGGACGCCCGGGGCGCCTCCCAGGCTTCCGCGAGGTGGCGGTGGAGGGGCGCCGCTCCCGGATCCGCTCCGCTGGCCGCGGCGGCCATGAGGCGCAGGATCGACGCCACCTCGGCGGCCCGGGTCTCCTTTGGGGCCGGTTCCGAAAGAAGGCGCATGGCGTTCCCCACGAAGCCGTGCATGCCGTCCGCCGGCGCGGGAAGGGGCCGCGGCAGGCGGGAGGGACAGCCGAAGGCTTCCCCGTCGAGGCCGCCGATCAGCAGGCGGGCCGTGTCCTCCAGGGTCGCGGTCCGGGCCCAGGAGACCGCGTCGCGGCCGCGATAGAACAGCCGGCCCTCCTTGATCTGGGTGATGCTCGTCTCCAGCACCGGCAGGCCCCAGTCGAGGGCCGTCGCGGCGGCCGCGGCCGGGCGGCGGAACCGCACCTTGCGGGCGACCAGCGCCTCCACGTCGTCCACCGAATAGAGCCGCTGGCGCGGGTCGTGCGGGGAGGAGAAGGACCGGATCAGACCCCGGCTCACATAGGCATAGAGGCTTGCCCGGCTGATGCCGAGGCGGGCGGAAGCGTCATCAGCGGAGGTCAGTTCGAGGCTCATAGGTTGATATGTTGATTCAAGATTGACGGTTGCGCAAGCCCGGCGCGAAGCTCCCGGTCGAACAAGGAGACATCGCATGAGTATCGGACTTGACGACGTGATTGCCGCAGAGACCGCCCTGAGCCATGTGGACGGCGAGGCGGGCCGCCTGATCATCCGCGGCCACGACCTGGAGGAGCTGGCGGGCCGGGTGTCCTTCGAGGAGGTCACGGCCATGCTGTGGGAGGGGCTGGTGCCCGCCGACGACATGCGCCCGCGCCTCGGGGCGGCGCGGGAGAGGGCCTTCCGCTACCTCTCGCCCCTCGCCGGGACCCTGTCCGGTCTGACGGCGGTCGAGGGCATGCGCCTCCTGCTCGCGGCCCTGCCGGATGCCGACGAGGCGCCCGCCTTCCTGGCCGTCGGGGCCGCGGCGGTGGCCGCCGCCATGGCGATCCGGGGCGCGAGGGGCCTTGCGCCCGTCGCGCCCGATCCTTCCACCGGGCACGCGGCGGACCTCCTGCGCATGATCACGGGAGCGCCCGTCGACGAGGCCATGGCCAAGGGCCTCGACACCTATCTCGTGACGGTGATCGACCACGGCCTCAACGCGTCCACCTTCGCGGCCCGGGTGGTGGCCTCCACGGATGCGGGCCTGCTCTCCGCCGCTGTGGCGGGATTGTGCGCCCTCAAGGGGCCGCTCCATGGCGGCGCTCCCGGCCCGGTGCTCGACATGCTCGACGCCATCGGCGCTGTCGGGAACGCCGAAGCCTGGCTCGACGACGCCATGGGGCGGGGCGAGCGCCTCATGGGCTTCGGCCACCGGATCTACCGGGTGAGGGATCCGCGCGCGGACGTGCTCAAGGCCGCCGCCGCGCGGCTCAAGGGGGGAGACAACCGCATCGCCTTCGCGGAGGGCGTGGAGCAGGCCGCCCTGACGGTGCTCCAGCGCCGCAAGCCCGGCCGCCGGCTCGACACCAATGTGGAGTTCTACACCGCGATCCTTCTGGACGCCCTGGGGGTCCCGCGCGAGGGCTTCACGCCGCTCTTCGGGGCGGGGCGCTCGGCGGGCTGGGTGGCCCACGCGGTCGAGCAGGAGAGGGCGGGCCGCATCATCCGGCCGCAATCGCGCTATGTGGGGCCGTGGCCCGCGGAAGCCGCCTGACCCGAGGCGGCCGCGAGGGCGGCACGGCGGCGCTCCTGGCTCTCCTGGGGCCAGAGCGCCTTCGCGTCGTAATAGGCCTCGACGGCCGGCACGCCCTCCGGCAGCCTGACCCAGGGCAGCTTGGACCGGATGTAGATATGCACGTCCGGCACGATCGCCGTCGGATCGTCAAGGGTGCCGACGCGCACGAAGCGGATCGCCTCACGTCCGCCGTAATCGCTCCACAGGGCGGTCTGGCATTGGGGGCAGCGGTGGATGCGATGGGGCAGGCCGCTGTCGGTCGGCACCGCGATCGGCACCGGATCCCCCGACAGCACCTCCACCCTCTCGGCCTCGATGAGGGCGTTGATGACGAAGGCGCTCCCCGTCTGGCGCTGGCAGTCGCGGCAATGGCAGCGATGGACGAACATCGGGGCCGAGCGCATGCGATACCGCACAGATCCGCAGGCGCATCCCCCGTCATGGCTGGACGTCATCGTGTGTCCTCCCCCTTTTTCGGCGGAGGATAGCCGCAATGCCGCCCGAAGCCTAGCAGCCCGGGCGGCCCGCGCGCCGGTCAGACGTGCTGGCCGCCATTGATGTG
>Ga0180215_1002303_pt1 | contig 19443 bp, 11 predicted proteins | sample eDN3rd37CBELigBY_FD_128871 | JGI IMG/M metagenome (GOLD analysis project Ga0180215, IMG submission 128871) | Enriched backyard soil microbial communities from Emeryville, California, USA - eDNA 3rd pass 37_C BE-Lig BY (version 2) (version 2) | ecosystem: Environmental > Terrestrial > Soil >... | reverse complement strand
GCGATGGCGATGCGCTGACGCTGGCCGCCGGAGAATTCGTGCGGGTAACGGAAGCGGGTCTGCGGATCGAGGCCGACCTCTTGCAGCGCCTCGACCACGCGGTCGTCGCGCTCGTCTGCCGACAGGTCGCGTTCATGGATCTTCAGCCCCTCCTCGATGATCTCCGAGATGGACATGCGCGGGCTGAGCGAGCCGTACGGATCCTGGAAGACGATCTGCATCTCGCGCCTAAGCGGCCGCATCTCGCTGAAGGACAGGCTGTCGATCTCGCGGTTGCGGAAGCGGATCTTTCCCTGCGAGGAAATCATCCGGCACAGGGCCAGGCCGAGCGTCGTCTTGCCCGAACCGGATTCCCCGACAACGCCGACCGTCTGCCCGGCCTTCACATCGATGTCGATGCCGTCCACCGCCTTCACATGGTCGACCGTGCGGCGGAAGAAGCCCCGCTTGATCGGGAACCAGACCTTCATGTCGCGCGCGGTCAACACGGTCTCTGCGTCAGATGCGACCTGCGGTGGCCGTCCCTTTGGCTCGGCGGCGAGGAGATGGCGCGTGTATTCGTGCTGCGGGTTGCTGAAGATCTCGCTGGTCGGGCCGGTCTCGACGATCTTGCCCTTGGTCATCACGCAGACTCGGTCTGCAATCTTGCGGACGATGCCGAGATCGTGCGTGATGAACAGCATCGACATGCCATTCTTCTGCTTGAGGCGGTCGAGCAGTTCGAGGATCTGCGCCTGCACGGTCACGTCGAGCGCCGTCGTGGGCTCGTCGGCGATCAGCAGCTCCGGCTCGTTGGCGAGAGCCATGGCGATCATGACGCGCTGACGCTGGCCGCCGGAAAGCTGGTGCGGATAGGCGCCAAGACGCTTTTCGGGATCGCGGATGCCGACCTCGTTCAGGAGTTCGAGCGTGCGGGCGCGCGCAGCCTTGTCCCGCATGCCGCGGTGCAGGGCGAGGATCTCGCCTATCTGCTGCTCGATCGTATGCAGCGGGTTGAGCGAGGTCATCGGCTCCTGGAAGATCATGGTGACCCGGTTGCCGCGCACCTTGCGCAAGGCCCGTTCATCCATCGCCAGCAGATCCTGCTCGCCGAGCATGATCCTGCCGGAGGGATGGCTTGCGGGCGGATAGGGCAGGAGCTTCAGTACCGAGAGCGCCGAAACGGACTTCCCCGAACCGGATTCGCCCACAAGCGCGAGCGTCTCGCCCTTGGCGATGTCGAAAGAGATGCGATCGACGGCCGTCGTGGTCCGTCCGCCCTGCGTGAAGGCGACGGAAAGATCGCGGACGGAGAGGAGAGGTCTTTCGCTCACCGGAACGTCTTCCTCGGATCGAAGGCGTCGCGCGTAGCTTCACCGATGAAGATCAGCAGCGACAGCATCAGCGAGATGACCACGAAGCCGGACAGGCCGAGCCACGGCGCGTTGAGGTTGCGCTGGCCCTGGCGCAGCAGTTCACCGAGCGAAGGCGAGCCGGGAGGAAGGCCGAAGCCGAGGAAATCGAGCGACGTCAGCGTCGAGATCGAACCGTTCAGGATGAAGGGAAGGAAGGTCAGCGTCGCGACCATGGCGTTCGGCAGCAGGTGGCGGAACATGATGGTGCGGTTCGGTACGCCGAGCGCGCGGGCGGCGTTCACATACTCGAAGTTGCGGGCGCGCAGGAATTCCGCCCGGACCACGCCGACGAAGCTCACCCAGGAAAACAGCAGCATCAGCCCGAGCAGGATGAAGAAACCCGGCGGAAGCACCGCGGCGACGATCAGCAACAAGTAAAGGACCGGAATCGAGGACCAGATTTCTATGAAGCGCTGGAAGATCAGGTCGGTCCAGCCCCCGAAATAGCCCTGGACGGCGCCGGCGGAGACGCCAACGACGGCCGAGCCCAGCGTCAGGATGAGACCGAACAGGACGGAGATGCGGAAACCGTAGATGACGCGGGCGAGCACGTCGCGCGCCTGGTCGTCGGTGCCAAGCCAGTTCCAGTTGCCGAGCGTGCAGTTGGGATCGTCGACGCCCAGCGGGTAGCGGGCGCAGCGCTGCTCGGGCGTGTAGAGCCAGGACGGCTTCGACGGGGCGGCTTCCGGGATCTCGTTGTTGACGGTCCGATAGGAGTAGCGGATCGGCGGCCAGATCATCCAGCCGTTCGCCTCGATCTCCTCCTGGATGAACGGGTCGCGGTAGTCGGTGACGGCCAGGAAGCCACCGAACATCTCCTCGGGATAGTCCACGGCCACCGGGAAGAGGAGTTCGCCCTTGTAGGAAACCAGCAGGGGACGGTCGTTGGCGATGAGTTCCGACACCATCGACAGGCCGAACAGAGCCAGGAAGATCCACAGGGACCAGTAGCCGCGCCGATTTGCCTTGAAGTTGTGCCAGCGACGCTGGTTAAGCGGCGAAATCCATGGCCGCGCGGTACGCGTACGCGCCGTTTCGACTTCCGCCTTCGCGAACGCCTCGGACATCAGACGTCCCTCCGCTCGAAGTCGATGCGGGGATCGATCCACGTATAGGTGAGGTCGGAAATCAGCGAAACGACGAGACCCAGCAGCGAGAATATGTAGAGGTTGGCGAACACCACCGGATAGTCACGGTCGAGCACGGAGCGGAAGCCGAGCAGGCCAAGCCCGTCGAGCGAGAAGATGGTCTCGATCAGCAGCGAGCTCGAGAAGAAGGCCGAGATGAAGGCGCCGGGGAAGCCGGCAATCACGATCAGCATGGCGTTGCGGAAGACGTGGCCGTAAAGCACCTGCCGCTCGGAAAGGCCCTTGGCGCGTGCCGTGACCACGTACTGCTTGCGGATCTCATCGAGAAAAGAGTTCTTGGTGAGCAGCGTCGTGGTCGCGAAGGCGGACAGCAGCATCGCCGTCAGCGGCAGGGTGAGGTGCCAGAAATAGTCGAGTATCCGCGCCGGCCAGGAAAGCTGGTCCCAGTTGTCGGAGGTAAGGCCCCGTAGCGGGAACCAGTCGAAGAAGGACCCGCCGGCGAACAGGACCATCAGCAGGATCGCGAACAGGAAACCGGGGATGGCATAGCCGATGATCACGATGGCGCTGGTCCAGGTATCGAATCCGGACCCGTCCTTCACCGCCTTGCGGATGCCGAGCGGAATCGAGATCAGGTAGGAAAGCAGCGTGATCCAGAGGCCCAGCGAAATCGACACGGGCATCTTCTCGAGGATCAGGTCGAGCACCGATATGTCGCGGAAATAGCTCTCGCCGAAGTCGAAGCGCGCATAGTTCCACAGCATCAGGGCGAAGCGCTCGAGCGGCGGGCGATCGAAGCCGAACTGCTGTTCCAGCTTTGCGATGAATTCCGGGTCGAGGCCCTGGGCGCCGCGATAACGCGAATTCGTTTCGGCGCCGGGGTTGAAGGTGCCGGGACCGGCATCCCCGGCACCGCCGCCGGAGATACGATCGGTTGCATCACCGCCCTGGCCGGTGATCTGCGCGATCACGCGTTCGACCGGTCCTCCAGGGGCGAACTGGACGACGACGAAGGAGATGGCCATGATCCCGAACAGGGTCGGAATCATCAGCAGGACGCGTCGAAGGATGTAGGCGGCCATCAGGCTTCCATACCTGCCACGGCCTGGCTTGCGCTAGGCTGTCCAAACCGGAAAACGGTACCGAACGGGCGCATGGTCGGTCTCACCCCTTGCCGATCTTCGCCGCTTTCCCGGCGTCGAACCACCATAGGGCCTCGACAGGAAAGCCGTAGTCCGGCTTCGGCTCGCGGTAGCCGAACATGTCCCAGAAGGCGGCGCGATGGGTGGGCGCGAACCAGTTCGGAAGCCAGTCGCGACGGGCCCGCAGAACCCGGTCCAGCACGCGCAAAACGATCGTAAGGGAGGTTCGGTCTTTGGCCTGGCCGGCAAGATCTATCAAAGCATCAATCCCCGGGTCGGCGGTGCCGGGCAGGTTACGCGAGCCTTCCTGTGTGGCCGAGCGAGAGTGGAAGATGTTGAAGAGGCTGTCGCGCGTCGGGGTGGCGGCGAAGGACATGGCAAGCGATACCATGTCGAAGTCGAAGCTGCGCTGCCGTGCCTCATACTGGGTCGCATCGACCCGGCGGATCGAGGCATCGATGCCGATGGCGCGCATGTTCTCCACGAAGGGCGTATCCACGCGCACGAAGGTTTCGTCCTGAACCAGGATCTCCAGGGCCAGCCGTTCGCCCGCCGCATTGGTCAGGAGCCCGTCGTTCCGCTTCCAGCCGGCCTCGGCCAGAAGCTTCGAGGCCCGTCCGAGCAAAGCGCGGTCGCGCCCCGAGCCGTTCGACACCGGTTGGATGACCGCCTCGCCGAAGGCGGCTTCGGGCAGGAGGGCGCGAAGTGGTTCCATGACCGCCAGTTCCTCCGGCGTGGGCTTGCCCTCCGCCCGGTAGTCGGAACGCTCGAAACAGGACTGCGAGCGTTCATAGGCGCCGTAGAACAGGTTGCGCCGTGTCCACTCGAAGTCGAAGCACAGTCCGATCGCCTCGCGAACCCGTGCGTCCGCCAATTGCGACCGCCGCTGGTTCAGCGCCCAGGCCTGCATCGACGGGCGTTTCTCGCTCGGGAACTCGCGCTGGACGACCCTGCCCTGTGTAACGGCGGGGAAGTCATAGCCGGTCGCCCAGACACGGGACGTGAACTCCTGGCGATAGGCGATCTCGCCCTTCTTGAAGGCCTCGAACGCGGCCTGCCGATCGGCGTAGAATTCGATGCGCAGTCGATCGAAATGGTTGAGACCGCGGTTCACGGGCAGCTCGCGCGCCCAGTAATCCTCGACCCGTTCATACTCGATCCATTGTCCGGCGACGAAGCGGCCAACGCGATAGGGACCGCTTCCGAGCAGCGGGGCCATGCCTCTCTCGAATCCGCTCGCCTCGATGTCCGCCTTCGAGAAGATGGGAAACCCGCTGACGGTCAAAATCAGGCGCGGCGGTTGCGTTCCGTCGAAGGTGAGCCGGAAGGTGCGGTCATCCTCGGCCACGGCTTCCTTCATGTTCACCAGCGGAACCGTCAGCTCCGGATGACCCTTTTCCTTCAGAAGCTGGTAGCTGAAGGCGACGTCCGATGCCGTGAGCGGCGACCCGTCGTGAAAACGGGCTTCGGGGCGAAGGCGGAATGTGTAGGTGTTGCGGTCGGCTGAAACGGTGACCGTCTCGGCGATCAGGCCGTACTGGGCGTCGGGCTCGTCCAGTGCGGCGGTCATCAGAGCGTCGAAGCACATCTCCATGCGAGGCGGCGCGTCGCCCCGCAGCACGTAGCAGTTCAGCGTGTTGAAGGTGAGTACGCTCTGGTTGAAGTACCAGGTCGGGGGCGAGAAGTTGAAGACCCCACCCTTGGGCGCATCCGGGTTGGCGTAGTCGAAATGGGTGAATTCGGGCCCGTACTTCAGGTCTCCGAAAGCCGACAAGCCATGCAGGGGAACCTCGGACGGCACGTCGGCCAGCAGCCGGTCAGGCAGAAAGGGCGTGGCGAACGCCGCCGCGCCGAGGGCGAGAACGTCGCGACGGTGCATCCTCGCCCGCCCCATCAATTCACGCTCCGGTATTTCGCCGCCAGCTCCTTTTCCTTGACCGGGTCGATCCACCAGGACTCTGTGTCCGGGCCGACATAGTCGGGCTGCTTCTCGGGAATGCCGAACTTGTTCCAGTAGGCGAGCCAGACGACCGGACGGTGATATTGAGGAACCACATAGAAGTTCCACAAGAGCACCCGGTCGAGAGCCCGGGTCGCGGCGACCAGTTCCTCACGGTCCTTGGCGAAGATCACCTTCTCGATGAGGGCGTCAACTACCGGATCCTTGATGCCGGCGAGGTTGCGCGAGCCGGGCGCGTCGGCGGCGCGCGACGACCAGAAGTCGCGCTGCTCGTTGCCGGGCGAGTCGGACTGGGCGAGAACGGTGGTCAGCATGTCGAAGTCGAAATTGTTGACCCGGTTCACATATTGGGTCGGGTCAACGATGCGCAGCGTCGCCTCGATCCCGATCTTGCGCAGCATGTTGATGTAGGGCGTGGCGATGATCTCGTCGGTGTCGTTACTGCCGAGAATCTCGAAGTGGAAGACCTTGCCGGTCTTCTCGTTGGTCATCTTGCCGTTCTTGATGCGCCAGCCGGCTTCGGCGAAGAGCTTTACGACCTCGCGCAGGTGGACACGCTCGGGCTGCGGCGGGCTGGCCGGCTCCGGCTGCGGGCGGTCGCCCTCTTTCGGGGCGGGTTGTTCGTAGACCGGCAGGACATACTCCTTCTCGAATACCTCCGGCGGCAGCTGGTCCCGGAACTCGTTGAGGATCTCCAGCTCACGTCCCTCCGGCAGGCCGCCGGACGCCAGCTCGCTGCCCACGAAATAGCTGGACGTGCGCCGGTTGAAACCGAAGAAGATGGTCCGGTTCATCGTCTCGAAGTCGAAGGCGTAGGTCAGCGCCTCGCGAATGCGCCGGTCCTGGAACTGCGGGCGGCGCAGGTTCATCACGAATCCCTGCATCGAGGCCCGCGAGGTGGCCGGGAATTCGCGCTTGATGACGTCGCCGGCCTTGTAGGCAGGGAAATTATAGTAGGTCGCCCAGCGTCGCGAACTGGGCTCGGCGTGGATGTCTTCCAGTCCGCCCTTGGTGAAGGCCTGCCAGGCGGCGTTGTCGTCCTGAATGTAGATGTAGCGGCGGCGGTCGAAGTTCTCGCGACCGATCTTCACCGGCAGCTTCGCTCCCCAGTAGTCCGGTACGCGCTCCCAGACGATCTCGCTGCCCGGCTTGAAGCTCGCAATCCTGTAGGCGGCCGACCCCAGCGGGGTCTCGAGCGTGGGCTTGGTTATGTCGCGCTTGCGTCCCTGCGCGTCCGTCCCCTCCCACCAGTGCTTCGGAAGCACCGGCATGTCGCCCAGGATCTTCGGGAGTTCGCGGTTTCCCTTCTGGTCGAAACGGAACTCCACCTCGCGATCATTCAGCGCGACCGCCTCGGTGACGTTCTCGTAGTAGCGGTTGTACATCGGACTGTTAGCCTTCAGCACCTCGAAGGACCAGACCACGTCATCGACGGTGATCGGCTTGCCATCGTGCCAGCGGGCAGCCGGATTGAGACGGTAGGTGGCGGAGGAATAGTCCTCGGGGAACTTGTAGGCCTCGGCGACCAGCGGGTGGCTCACGCCGGGCTCGTCGATCGACTGTTCCATCAGCGTGTCGTAGAGCAGTCCGCCGCCGAAGGGGGAGAAGCCGGCCGCGGGCGTGCCGCGGACAATATAGGGATTGAAGCTGTCGAAGGTGCCCGAGGCGACCCCGTTCAGGGTCCCGCCCTTAGGAGCATCGGGATTGACGTAGTCATAGCGCTCGAATTTCTCGCCGTACTTGGATGCACCCATCAGCGAGGATGAGGTGTGCCATTCCTGTGCTGCACCTACCGACGTCGTCACCAGCACGGCGGCAAGACTGCAAAGCACGATCCGCGACAGCGGCGAGGACATCATCGGCAAAGACCTCCAATCGGACGGAACAGGATTCCGTTGTCTGTGCCGCACAGAATCAGCAGCGATTCGGCACGGCGAGAGCTATGGTCACGATGAATAGCAAAAAGCCGGGACGAACCCGGCTTTTTGGTGATTGCCACAATTACAAATTTGTCATTGTGCGGGGGCCGGCTCGGGAGCCGCACCTTCGGCCGGAGCCGAGGCGTTCTCCGGCGCGGGCGCCGCGGAAGCCTCAGGCAGCGGAGCCGGGCTGTCGGCCATCGTGCGCAGATAGGCGATGACGGCGGCGCGCTCATCGGCCTTCTTCAGACCGGCGAAGCCCATGGCCGTGCCCTTCACGAGGCCCTTGGGCGACAGCAGGAAGTGGTCGAGGTTCTCGTAGGTCCACTCGACCGAACCGCCCTGCGAGAAGTCCTTCATGGCGGCCGAGTAAGCGAAGCCCTCATGCGAGGCGATCGGGCGATTGACGATCCCCCAGAGGTTCGGGCCCACCTTGTTGGCGCCGCCCGAATTGTCGGTGTGGCAGGCCGCGCACTTCTTGAAGACGGCAGCACCCTGCTCGACATTGGCGCTGGCCAGCAGCGGCAGGATCGATTCCTGCGCCGGGGCAGCACCGCCACCCTCGCCGCCATGACCGTCGTCTTCGGCAGCTTCAATGACGAAGCCGGGCTTTTCCGGAACCGGCGCGGCAAACATCGCATCGGAGATCAGCGAAATCGAGAACATGACGAATACGGCAGCCAGCAGAGCGCCGATCCACTTATTGAGTTCGAAAGAGTCCATCCGCCTCTGCTCCAAGTATCCTACGCGAGCCTCTCGCACGCGCACGACGCCGCGACCGGGTTCCGCCTCCGGTCAGGTGCGGCGGAAACTAGGTCTTTTGCGATAGCCACGCAACTCCTATAAGGGCGCCTTCCGTGAGACCTTTTGACACGACGGGCCACACCCTTTCATGAACACTCTGATCCTCATTCCGGCCCGCATGGCCTCCACCCGGCTGCCGGGCAAACCGCTTGCCGACATCGCCGGACGACCGATGATCGTGCAGGTGGCGGCGCGCGCCACAGAGAGCGGTCTCGGGCGCGTCGTGGTCGCCGGCGACACCGACGAAATCGTCGGGGCGGTGCGTGGCAATGGCTTCGAGGCCGTCATGACACGCGTCGACCACGAATCAGGCTCGGACCGCATCTATGAGGCGCTGACCAAGATCGATCCGGACGGCAAGGTCGACGTCGTCATCAACGTCCAGGGCGACCTGCCGACCATCGAGCCGGGGACGATCGCTGCCGCGCTGGCACCGCTCGAAGACCCTGCCGTCGACATTGGCACGCTCGGAGTCGAGATCACCCGCGAGGAGGAACACACCAACCCCAACGTGGTGAAGATCGTCGGCTCGCCGGTGAGCGAAAAGCGCCTGCGCGCGCTCTATTTCACGCGCGCCACCGCGCCCTGGGGCGAGGGGCCGCGCTATCATCACATCGGCCTCTATGCCTATCGCCGGGCGGCGCTCGCCCGCTTCGTCGGGCTGAAGCCGTCACCGCTGGAAAAGCGCGAGCGCCTGGAGCAGCTGCGCGCGCTGGAGGCGGGCATGCGCATCGACGCCGCGATCGTGCAGTCGGTCCCGCTGGGCGTGGACACGCCCGAGGATCTCGAACGGGCCCGCGAACTTCTGGCTGCGAAGGGCTGACCATGGCCGAAAAGACCAACCGCATCGCCTTCCAGGGCGAACCGGGCGCCAATTCCGACACCGCCTGCCGCAACATGTATCCCGACATGGTGCCGCTGCCGTGCCCGACCTTCGAGGACGCGTTCAACGCGGTGGAGCGCGGCAAGGCCGACCTTGCCATGATCCCGATCGAGAACACGATCGCCGGCCGCGTCGCCGACATCCACTACCTGCTGCCGGAATCCAGGCTCCACATCATCGCCGAGTATTTCCTGCCCATCCACTTCCAGCTCATGGTGCTGAAGGGGGTGTCGCGCAGCGAGATCAAGTCGGTCCACAGCCACATCCACGCGCTGGGCCAGTGCCGGAAATACATCCGCAAGAACGGCTGGAAGCCGATGGTGGCCGGTGACACCGCCGGCGCCGCAAAGCTCGTCGCGGAAGTCGGCGATCGCTCGATGGCGGCGCTGGCGCCGCGGCTGGCCGCAGACCTCTACGGGCTCGACATCATCGAGGAAAATGTCGAGGACACGGACACCAACGTCACGCGCTTCGTGGTGCTGACAAAGAGCAAGGCCTGGGCCGAGCGGCCGACGCCCGATGCGCGGATGATGACGACGTTCATCTTCCGCGTGCGCAACGTTCCGGCCGCGCTCTACAAGGCGATGGGCGGGTTCGCAACGAACGGCATCAACATGACCAAGCTGGAGAGCTACCAGCTCGGCTCGTTCACGGCGACGCTGTTCTATGCCGACATCGAGGGCCACCCTGACGATCCGGGCGTGACGAACGCGCTGGAGGAGCTGAAGTTCTTCTCGCGCGAAGTGCGCATCCTCGGCGTCTACCCGCGCAGCGAATCACGCGAGGCCTGGAAGCTGCCGGACTGAGGCCGCTTCCGCAGCACGGCCCGTCTGGCCGGCTACTTCGCCTCCGCCTTCAGCCTGTACAGCGCCTCGAGCGCCTCGCGCGGCGTCATCTCGTCCGGGTTGATGCTCGCCAGCATCTCGCGCAGCTTGTCCGCCTCAGGCGACTTCGCCTGCTCGCGACGGGCTGCGACCGAGAACAGCGGCAGGTCGTCCACCAGCCGGTCGGCCTTGCCGGAGGTCTCGCCCTCCTCGAGCTGCCGCAGCACGGCCTTGGCACGCTCCACGACCGCCGCCGGCAGTCCGGCGAGCTGCGCCACCTGGATGCCGTAGGAGCGGTCGGCCGCGCCAAGGGCGACCTCGTGGAGGAAGATGACGTCGCCCTGCCATTCCTTCACGCGCATGGTGGCGTTGTGCAGGCGGCCGAGCTTGCCGGCCAGCGCCGTCATCTCGTGGAAATGCGTGGCAAACAGGGCGCGGCAGCGGTTCTTCTCGTGCAGGTATTCGACTGCAGCCCAGGCGATTGAGAGGCCGTCGAAGGTGGCCGTGCCGCGGCCGATCTCATCCAGGATCACGAGCGAGCGCTCGCCTGCCTGGTTGAGGATCGCCGCCGTCTCGACCATCTCGACCATGAAGGTCGAGCGCCCGCGCGCCAGGTCGTCCGAGGCGCCGACGCGGCTGAACAGTCGGTCGACGACACCGATATGGGCACGCGCCGCCGGCACGAAGGAGCCGGTCTGGGCGAGGATCGCAATCAGGGCGTTCTGGCGAAGGAAGGTCGACTTGCCGCCCATGTTCGGTCCGGTCAGCAGCCAGATCGCGCCGTGGCGACCGTCGCTCGCTGGTGACAGGTCGCAGTCGTTGGCGACGAAGGGCTGTCCGCCCGCGCGGAAAAGCGCCTGCTCGACCACTGGATGACGGCCGCGTTCGATCGCGAAGGAAAGGCTGTCGTCGACCGTCGGCCTGGTCCATCCTTCCTCCGCCGCGAACAGGGCCAGCGCGGCCGACACGTCGAGCACGGCGAGCGCCGTGGCCCCGCCGCGCAGACGCTCGGCATATCCGACGGCCTCGCCGGAGAGCTGGTCGAACACGGCGAGTTCGATGGCCAGGGCGCGGTCGGCGGCGTTGACGATCTTCGATTCGAGGTCGGCCAGCTCCGTCGTGGTGAAGCGCATGGCGCCGGCCATGGTCTGCCGATGGATGAAGCGGGCGCGCAACGCGTCGCTGCCGGTCAGGGCCGCCTGCTGGTTGGCGCTCACCTCGATATAGTAGCCGAGCACGTTGTTGTGCCGGATCTTCAGGGAGCGGACACCCGTCTCCTCGGCCAGCGCGCGCTCCATGCCGGCGATGACCTTGCGGGATTCGTCGCGCAGCGCCCGCATCTCGTCGAGTTCGGGATCCCAGCCGGCACGGACGAAGCCGCCGTCACGCTTGAGCAGCGGCAGATCGTCGGCGAGCGCCCGGGAGAGGCGAGCGCCGAACTCGTGAGGCAGTGCGGCGAGGGCCTCGAGAGCTTCCGCCATCTCGGCCGGCGGCTGTGTGTCGCGAAGGAGCTCCAGGATACTGGCCGCCGCCTGCAGGCCGGCGGCGATGGCCGCGAGGTCGCGCGGACCGCCGCGGTTGAGCGCCAGCCGCGTCAGCGAGCGCGGCATGTCCGCCAAGCCCTTGAGCACGGACCGCAGGCTGTCGCGAAGATCGGTCTCGTCGGCCAGCCAGGCGACCGAATCGAGGCGGGCATTGATTTGGGCCGGGTCGGTCAGCGGCGAGGTCAGCCGCTCGGCGAGCAGTCGTGCGCCTGCCCCCGTCACGGTGCGGTCGACCGCGCTTAGCAGAGAACCGGTCCGGTTGCCCGACAGGGTGCGCGTCAACTCGAGGTTGGCGCGCGTCGCCGCGTCGATGAACAGCGTCGAGCCTGTCGCTTCGCGCTCGGGAACGCCGAGCGGCGGACGCTCGGCCTTCTGGGTCTTCTCGACATAGGCGACGATACCGGAAATGGCCGAAAGCTCGGCCCGGCTGAAACTGGCGAATCCATCAGTGGTGGCGACACCATAGAATCGCGCGATGCGGTCGGCCGCCGTCGCCGTCTCGAACAGGCTGGCCGGCTGGGGGCTCGCGGTGCGGCCGAGCACGTCGAACACCGACTTGAGTTCGGGATCGAAGAAGACCGGCTCGGCCACGATCAGTTCGCGCGGATCAATCCGCAGCACGTCCGTCAGGAGACGGTCCGGCGCCGTCTCGGCGACGCGGAACAAGCCGGTGGAGAGTTCCAGCCAGGCCAGAGCAAGGCCGGCCCCCTTCACGCGGCCGAGCGCCATGAGGAAGTTGGATTCCGCCGGCGCGAGCAGCTTGTCCTCGGTGATGGTGCCTGGCGTGACAAGGCGCACGACGTCGCGCCGCACGACGGCCTTGTAGCCGCGCTTCTTCGCTTCGGCGGGATCCTCGATCTGCTCGCACACCGCGACCCGGTGGCCGAGCGCGATCAGCTTCTGGAGGTAGTCGTCGGCGGAATGGACGGGCACCCCGCACATCGGAATGTCCTCGCCGAGATGCTTTCCCCGCTTGGTCAGGACGATGCCCAGCGCCCGCGAGGCGATCTCCGCATCCTCGAAGAACAGCTCGTAGAAATCGCCCATCCGGTAGAACAACAGCGATCCGGGGTTGGCCGACTTGATCTCGATGTACTGCTCCATCATCGGCGTCGCGGCCGGGCCGGCGGCGTCACGGCGATTTGGAGTGGCGTTTCCGGCGGATTCCTGCGTCTGCGACATGAAGCTCAGAGGCTGATGAGAGCGGTGCCGATCACAGCGAGACCAGCGCCGCACCAGGCATTCGAAGATGGCGGCGTGCCGCTTCTCAACCACACCATCGGAAGGATCACAACCGGCGTCATCGACGAGAGCGTGGACACAACGCCGACATTGCCGGTGGCGAGCGCGGCCATCAACAGCGACATGCCGAGCCCGGTGCCGAAAAACGCCGAGCAGACGCCCAGCGCGAGATCCCCCGGACGAAATCGATACGGCCTGTGGAGAATGGAAAGGGGAACCGCCAGCAGGGCCACGAAGAACAGCGCCGCCACGCCCGAGCGCACCGCCATGGCCGCAAAGGGTTCGGCGCCGGCCGCCATCGCCGGCCGGGCGAGCAGGGTGCCGACGGCCTGGCCAACGGCCGTGACGATGCCGAGCACCACGCCGATCGCAAAGGTGCGCGACGGAGCAACGGGTGCATCGTTGGGCACCGGCACTTCGACCGAAACCGTCGGCTTGCCGGCGCCCGAACCGCCGAAGCGCCGCGGCATGCCGATGGCCAGAACGATGCCTGCCAGCACGCAGACGATGCCGAGTCCCTGGCGAAGGCTGATGGTCTCGCCGAGCACGACATAGCCGAGCAGCAGCGCCAGCGGGGAGGTCAGCGAGAAGAGCAACGCCGTCACGCGCGGTCCGGCCAGGTAGATGGCCGAGAAGTAGGTGGTGCTGGCAATGACGATGCCCGAAACGCCGGACAGGCTCAGAAGGCCAATCTGCCAGGCTTCGAGTGCGCGCCAGCCACCGACGACCAGGGCCGCACTGGCCGTCATCGCGAAGGCCGCCAGCATCTGCCAGCGCGCCAGGCGAATCACGTCGACCCGCCCCTTCAGCTCGCCGATGAGCATGCCGCTGACGGCGATGCAGACCGCCGAGGACAATGCGAGCAGCTCGGAGAAGAACACGGGGAAGCCTTCCCGGCCGACGCGAACCGGCGGGAAGCAGACCCACCATTTTCGTCGGCGCCCTACGGCGATACAGTTTACAGCGCGCAGGAGTAGCCTTATCGCCTGTGCTCTACAACAGAACGGCGTCTGGGAAGGAACGCGACCTCATGGCATCGAAGAAGCCTGAAAATACCGGGCCATCCGTCAGCGCGCAGGAGGCGCTGGATTTCCACGCCATGGGGCGGCCTGGCAAGCTCGAAATCAGCCCGACCAAGCCGATGGCGACACAACGGGACCTGTCCCTGGCCTATTCGCCGGGCGTGGCCGTTCCGGTGAAGGCGATCGCAGAGGAACCCTCGCGGGCCTTCGATTACACGACGCGCGGCAACCTCGTCGCCGTCATCTCCAACGGTACCGCCATCCTCGGTCTCGGCAATCTCGGTGCCCTTGCATCTAAACCTGTGATGGAAGGCAAGGCGGTGCTGTTCAAACGCTTCGCCGACGTCGACTCCATCGACCTCGAGATCGACACGGAGGACCCGGAAGCCTTCATCAACGCCGTGCGTTATCTCGGCCCGTCCTTCGGCGGCATAAACCTCGAGGACATCAAGGCTCCCGAGTGCTTCATCATCGAGCAGAAGCTGCGCGAAGTGATGGACATTCCGGTGTTCCACGACGACCAGCACGGCACCGCCATCATCGCTGCTGCCGGCCTCATCAATGCGCTGCACATCACCGGTCGCGACATGAAGACAACGCGGCTGGTGTGCAACGGCGCGGGCGCCGCGGGCATCGCCTGCATAGAGCTGATCAAGTCGATGGGCTTCCCGCCCGAGAATGTGATCCTCTGCGACACCAAGGGCGTCGTCTACCAGGGGCGCACCGAGGGCATGAACCAGTGGAAGTCGGCGCATGCGGTGAAGACCGACGCCCGATCGCTGGCCGACGCGCTGGAGGGTGCCGACGTGTTCTTTGGCCTTTCCGCCAAGGGCGCACTGACCACGGCCATGGTGCAGTCGATGGCGAAGAACCCGATCATCTTCGCGATGGCCAATCCGGATCCGGAGATCACGCCAGAGGAGGTCGCCGAGATCCGCACCGACGCGATCATGGCTACCGGCCGTTCCGACTATCCGAACCAGATCAACAACGTGCTCGGCTTCCCCTACATCTTTCGCGGGGCCCTGGACGTGCGCGCCACCACCATCAACGACGAGATGAAGGTCGCGGCCGCCCACGCGCTTGCAGCGCTTGCCCGCGAGGACGTGCCGGACGACGTCGCCGCCGCCTACCAGGGCATGCGGCCGAAGTTCGGCCCCAACTATATCATCCCGGTGCCCTTCGATCCGCGCCTGATCTCGGCGATCCCGCTCGCGGTCGCCAAGGCGGCCATGGACAGCGGAGTGGCGCGCAAGCCGATCCTCGACCTCGACCGCTACCGCCAGGAACTCTCCGCACGGCGCGACCCGATCGCCTCGACCCTGCAGAGGATCTACGACCGCGTGCGGCGTCGGCCGAAGCGCATCGTCTTCGCCGAGGGCGAAGAGGAACAGGTCATGCGCGCGGCGGTCGCCTATGTGAACCAGAAGCTCGGCACGGCGATCCTGATCGGTCGCGACGACGTGATCCGCGAAAACGCCCGCGCCGCAGGCATCGAGCTGGACCGGGCCGGGATCGAGATCATCAACGCCCGGCTGTCGCGCCGCAACACCGTGTATGCCGATCATCTCTACGAGCGTATGCAGCGGAAAGGCTTCCTCTTCCGCGACTGCCAGCGGCTGATCAACAACGACCGCAACCATTTCGCGGCCTGCATGCTGGCACTGGGCGATGCCGATGGCCTCGTCACGGGTGTCACGCGCAACTATTCGACCGTGCTCGGCGACATCCAGCGCGTCATAGACGCCAAGCCGGGACATCGGGTCATCGGCGCATCGATCGTGCTGTCGCGCGGCCGCACGGTGATCGTCGCAGACACGGCCGTCCATGACATGCCCAATGCCGAGGAACTCGCCGACATCGCCGAGGAAGCGGCCGGCTTCGCGCGTCGCATGGGATACGAGCCGCGCGTCGCGATGCTTGCCTATTCGACGTTCGGCCAGCCGCCCGGGGAGCGTTCGGAGCGCGTGCAGGAAGCGGTGAAGATTCTCGACAAGCGCCGCGTCGATTTCGAGTATGACGGCGAGATGGCGGCCGACGTGGCGCTCAACTACCCGCTGATGCAGCGCCAGTACCCCTTCTGCCGGCTTTCGGGACCAGCCAACGTGCTGGTCATGCCGGCCTTCCATTCGGCGTCGATTTCGACGCGCATGCTGCAGGAGCTGGGCGGCTCGACGGTCATCGGCCCCCTGCTGGTCGGCCTCAACAAGCCGGTCCAGATCGTGTCGCTGAACGCGAAGGACAGCGACATCGTCAACATGGCCGCGATCGCAGCCTACAGCAGCGGAGGCTGAACGCTTCCGCCCGGCTTTTCCGTCCCGCCATGCAAAAAGCCCGGCACGTGGCCGGGCTTCATGGTTCCTGAGTGACGGAAACGGGATTAGGCGACGGCACCCTCAATCCAGTGCGACAGCGCCGTCTTCGGCAGCGCACCGACCTTTACGTCAGCAACCTCGCCATCCTTGAAGATCATCAGCGTCGGAATCGAGCGCACGCCGAACTTTGCGGCGATGTCGGGATTCTCGTCGATGTTCAGCTTCGTGATCGTCACCTTTCCGGCGAGCTCCTTCGCAATCTCCTCCAGCGACGGCCCGATCATGCGGCAGGGTCCGCACCATTCGGCCCAGAAATCCACGACGACCGGAACATCCGCGTCGAGTACGTCCTTCTGGAAATTGCTGCTGTCGACCTTGACGGTGGCCATGACCAGTCCTTTCGCTAATCGGCGTTGCCGAACATATGGGCGCGGGTGAAACCGCCTTCAAGCGGACTTGTTTCACGACCCGCGCAGTCGGGCAAGGGCCGCGTCAAGCGCATCGGGGGGAACGGCGACCAGACGCGGGGCCTCGGTGAAGAGGAGCGCGGCAGCCACGATCCTCTCGGGATAGAGCGGCTGGATCAGAGCCCTGTAGAGGGCAAGCTGGGCGATATGGTCGGGATGTACCTCGTCGGCCGTCAGGGGCGCCGGCCGACCGGTCTTGTAGTCGACGATCATCACCCTTTGCGCGGTGACGGCCAGCCGGTCGATCTTTCCCGAAATGGCCCGCGGCACGCCGCGAATTTCGAGCGTACCCATGACCGCCACCTCGGCACGCGATCCGGGGGCGAACAGCGGCGCGAAATCCGGCGTCGAAAGGACCGTGAACACCGAGTCGAGGACGGCCTGGCGCTCGGACTCGGTCCAGCCGGCGCCGGCGCGTGCGACGTAGCGAGCGGCGGCGGCTTCCCGTTCCCCCGGTTCGATCTCGGGCAGCACCTGCAAGAGCCGGTGCAGGACGGTGCCCCGCTCTACGGCGAAACCTGGCGCTGCCTGCGTGTCGAGCACGGGCGAGCCGCCAGGAAGCACCGCAGCTTCGCTGGTTTCGACCACCAGCGCACCGGCGCCCGACGGAGCCAGCGGGCGCGGCAGGTCGGTGACCGGGCGCAGGTGCTGCCGCAGCGCCTCGGGGAATTGCGGTGCAGCCGGCGGTTGCGCCTCGACGGTCTCGGCAGACGGAACCGACGTGCGCGGCCCGGGGATGCAGAAGCGGAGCACCGGCTCGTCAAGCCCCGGCATGGCGCGTTCGCTGCATTCGGCAGCCCCGCGGAGGGCGCGGGCGACCAGCGAATGCCAAGTCTCGGGCTTCGGCTGGTTCTTGCCGTGGAAGCCGCAGACGATCAGGCGATCCTCGGCGCGCGTCATGCCCACGTAAAGCAGCCGCCGGTATTCGTCCTCCGCCTTGTAACGGATGTCATCCTCCAGTCGGCGCGATGCCTCGCTGGCCGTGTCCGCCGAGGCGCGCCAGAGATAGCCCTTCGAAACGCCCGGAATGTTCCTGGGCACAAAGGGCAGGAGGCGCGGCAGATGGGAGGCGCTGAACGGTGCCGATCCGCCATCCACGAGAAACACGATGGGCGCCTCCAGGCCCTTGGAGGCGTGGACGGTCATGATCCGCACCTCGTCGCGGGCCTGGTCCATCTCGCGCTTGATCTCGGGAGAGGAGGACTCGAGCGTCGCCAGGAACGTGGTGAGGTCTGGCGCGCCGACCTTTTCCTGCGCCAGCGCGAAGCTGAGGAACTCGTCGAGGATCTCGCCGGCTTCCGGGCCGAGCCGTCCCACCATGCGGGCGCGCACGCCGTCGCGGGCGAGAATCGCGCCATAGAATTCGAAGGGCCGACGGAACGCGGCCTCGGTGGCCCAGGCGTCAAGCCGGACGCTGGCCTCGCGGCTGCGCGGATTGTCGTCGCGCCGCAGAGCCTCCCGCAACGAAGCCGTGCCCCGTCCGGCGGCCAGCGCGAACAGCGCATCCTCGTCGAAGCCGAAGACCGGGCTCTTCAGCAGGGCGGCAAGGGACAGGTCGTCGTGGGGCTGCAGCACGACATGACCGAGCGCAATCAGGTCCTTGACCGCGATGTGGGCCGAGAGCCGCAACCTGTCGGCGCCCGCGACGCGGATGCGCCGCTCCTTGAGCGCCTTGGACAGCGCCTCGACGAAGCTGCCGCGCTTGCGGACCAGCACCAGAACGTCGCCCGGCGTGACCCGCTTGCCGGTGCCCTCGATGACCTCGCCGGCGCGCAGCCACTCGTCCACCGTACTGGCGATCGTCTCGGCCAGGCGCACCTCGGGCGCCGTGGCGTGATCGACCGGAAGCGTCCAGTCATCCGGTTCCTCGACGGAGGCCGCGCCGATCGACGGCCAGAGTTCCACATAGCCGGGCACACCCGCCCGGATGGCGCTGTGGAGTACCCTCGTGCCTTCGGCGCTCAGGCCGCGACTGGCCCCCGGATCGGCGAAGACCCGATCGACTGCCGCCAGCACATCTTCCGTCGAGCGGAACGACATGTGCAGCTCGACTCGCTCGAAGCGTTTTTCGGCGCCCCTGATGCGGGCCGCGAACTCCGAGGCGCTGGCCGCGAAGGATTCCGGTGCCGCTCCCTGGAAGGAATAAATCGACTGCTTTTCGTCGCCGACCGCGAAGATCGTACGATGCACGTCCTCGCGTGCGCCGCGGCCGGCGAAGAACTCTCCCGCCAGGGCGCGCACGACGGCCCACTGGTCCGGGCTGGTGTCCTGCGCCTCGTCGAGGAGGATGTGGTCGATGCCGCGGTCGAGCTTGTAGAGCACCCACGGGCCGGCGTCCTGGCGCGACAGCAGGCGGATCGTGCGAGTGATGAGGTCGTTGAAGTCGAGCAGGCCGCGGCCGGCCTTGAGTTGCTCGTATCGGCCGACGAGCCATTCGGCCACGGTGAGCGCGGCGCGGCTGTAGTCCAGCATGCGGTAGAGCGCCAGCCGGTCACTGGTTTCAATCAATGCCGTGCAGGCGGCGTCATAGCGATCCGGCAGGTCCGGGAGCCGCGCCACAACTGCCTTCGGGAAGAGCCAGGCCGGCTTGTATGCCTCGCGATCGGCGTTGAGGAACCCGTCACGCAGATGCTCCAGGCGTTGCTCCGGGTCCGCCTTGGCGAAGGCGAGGCTCGCCTTAGGTATCAGCATGTTGAGCGCGCGGGTGGCGCCGGCCTGGGTGCAAACCGCCAGCAGCTCATCAAACTGCGACGGCGAGAAGCCCGGCAGGGGCCAGACGGACGCCGCGATCGAGGCCGCGTTTTCGCCGTCGGCGAAACCGAACTCCTCGAAGAGCGCG
>Ga0180215_1002300_pt1 | contig 19450 bp, 14 predicted proteins | sample eDN3rd37CBELigBY_FD_128871 | JGI IMG/M metagenome (GOLD analysis project Ga0180215, IMG submission 128871) | Enriched backyard soil microbial communities from Emeryville, California, USA - eDNA 3rd pass 37_C BE-Lig BY (version 2) (version 2) | ecosystem: Environmental > Terrestrial > Soil >... | reverse complement strand
GGGCACAGCCGCGAAGACGCCCTCGAGCGGGCCCGCCGCGCGCTCGATGAGTTCGAGGTGGCCGGCCTGCCGACGGTGCTGCCGTTCCACCGCAAGATCGTGCGAGACCCCGCCTTCACGTCGTCACCGTTCTCGGTGTACACGCGGTGGATCGAGACCGAGTTCGAGAACGACATCGAGCCGTGGAGCGGATCGCTCGAAGACCCCACGCCGCTGCCAGCCCGCCACACCGTCGTGGTCGAGGTCGACGGCAAGCGCATCGAGGTGAGCATGCCAGACAAGCTGCTGGGTGGGGCCGGCCAGCCGCAGCTCGCAGCCCCGCCGCGCCGCCACGCCGGCGCATCCGCCGTCGTCACCGCAACCGGGGACTCGGTGAAGGCGCCCATGCAGGCCACAGTCGTGAAGTTCGCCGTCTCAGAAGGCGACAAGGTCGTCAAGGGAGACCTCGTGCTCGTGCTGGAGGCCATGAAGATGGAGCAGCCGATGACCGCGCACAAAGACGGCACCGTCACGGGCATCAACGCCACAGTCGGCGCAACCGTCTCTTCGGGTCACCTGCTGCTCAACATCGTCTAGCCTGCCGGGCCGCCCGCGCACAGTCCGACGATGACGGCCTTTGTCGACGGTGACGCCCTGCGATGAACCGTCATCGTCGACAAACCCTGTCAACGTTGCGGTCGGCCCTGGCGCAGCCCCGCACGCGCGAGCCTCAGCGCCAGCCGGTTGGGCGACCGTGCCACGTCCCACCCCCACCTGACCATGCCGTGACCAGCCGCGCGAAGGTCGTCTTCGCGATCCTTCTCATCGAGCAACGCCTGCTCCGGGGTTCGGCCCCGCAAGAATAGAGGATTGCGGTACTTGTCTCTGCCGTCGAACTCGCCGATCAGGCCGTGCTCTGCCCACCAGAAGTCGACAAAGTAGCGTCGGCCGCTTGCCCCGAACAGCTCCTTCTGAAGCTCCGGTGCGCTCATTCCGGCCTGGTGCATGCTGACGCGACTCAAGGATTCACCGGGGCGATCGGCCGCCGCGTTCGCGAACTCGATTACTCGCGCAACCTTCGCGGATGACTGCCGCACTGCCAAGCGCCTCGACTCTACGAGGAGGTCTTCTTTCGTGACTGCGACCGCGGGAATGCCGTCTACCGGATGTTCCGCTCGCCGCAGCGCAGCGTCAGCCATCGCGACAGCGGGAGCGAACCGAAGCACTTGGGCACAATCGACAACAGTTCTCGCCAGGGTCGTCACTGCCAGGCCTTCTATCGCCTCCAGGGCAGCGGGAACCCCGACCGTGTGTCGGGCGACTGCAGCGCTCGACCGTCCTCCCCCAGACGGCTGTTCGACCACGTGAACCTGTCTGGGCCAACTGCCAACCAGAGGCAACCTCCACAGAGCTGAGGCCGAGTAGTGCGAGAACACCAGACGACGACGGGCTAGCACTGCAATCGCCATGACGCGGGCCCGATATCGGGCATCAGGGTCGAGCCCCTCCCACACGCTCCGAGGCAGGAAGGCGCCACGAGCGACCGCGACGAGCTCTCCCCGCCGCACTCGCGCATACAGTTCGTCTCGGCAACCGATCCGCGCCTGCTCTCTGGCCAGAACGAACGTCGCACGCCACTCTTCGGTGATGTAACTGAGCATCCCCACATGGTGCGGGGCAACACGGTCGCAACTGCCCCGGGGTGCAGCCACGGCCGCACAGTTGTGCCCGCGCTGCGCTTGGGGAGGAGCCGACTCCCGCCGGCGGGCGCGACGTTGACGGCCTTTGTCGACGATGACGGTCACACGAAACAGCGCATCGTCGACAAAGGCCGTCATCGTCGAGCGGGTGCGCGGGGTGCGGGGTGCGGCGGGTGCGGGCGGCGAGCGGGTCGCCGCGGGTTAGGGGGCCTGGTGGAGGGCGCGGGCGGCATCCGTGATGCTGCCGGAGAGGGACGGGTAGACGGCGAACGCCTGCGCCACATCGTCGACCGTGAGGCGGTGCTCGATGGCGATCGAGATCGGCAGGATCAGCTCAGACGCCTTCGGCGCCACGATCACGCCACCGATCACCGCACCGGAGCCCGAACTGCAGAACAGTTTCACGAAACCGTCCTTGATGCCCATCATCTTGGCCCGCGGGTTGCGCACGAGCGGCAGCTTGTAGATGTCACCGCGCACCTCGCCAGCCTCGATCTGCTTCTGGGTCCACCCGACGGTCGCGATCTCGGGCTGCGTGAAGATGTTCGACGTCACATTGCGCAACTCGGCAGGGTTCACCGCGTCGCCCATCGCGTGGTACACCGCCGTTCTGCCCTGCATCGAGGCGACGGATGCCAGCGGCAGGAAGTCGGAGCAATCCCCTGCGGCATAGATCGACGGCAGGTTGGTGCGCGCCACCCGGTTGACGCGGATGTGGCCGGACTCTGTGAGCTGCACTCCGGCATCCTCCAGCCCGATGCCCTGGGTGTTCGGCACAGACCCGACGGCCATGAGGCAGTGGCTGCCCTCCACCACTCGGCCATCCGACAGCGTGGCGACGACCGTGTCACCCACGCGCACGACACTGTTCGCCCGCGACTTGTTGAGCACCGTCATGCCGTTGCGCGTGAACACGTTCTCGATGACATGGGCGGCGTCTTCGTCCTCACCGGGCAGCACCTGGTCGCGACTCGAGATGAGGGTCACCTTCGATCCGAGCGCGTTGTATGCGGAGGCGAACTCCGCACCGGTCACACCGGAACCGACCACGATGAGGTGCTCCGGGATGCTCTCAAGCTCGTACAGCTGTGTCCAGGTGAGGATGCGCTCCCCGTCTGGCAGGGCGGAGTCGAGGATGCGCGGGCTCGCCCCCACCGAGATGACGAGAGTGTCTGCGTCGACCTGGTCGAAATCTGTGGCTTTCTTGCCCTTGCCCGTCGAGACGATGATGCGGTTGGGACCATCCAGTCGGCCGTCGCCCTGCACGATTCGCACGCCCGCGCGGCTCAGCTGGGTCTTCATGTCTTCAGACTGCTGCCTGGCCAGGCGCAGCAGGCGCTGGTTGACGGCGTGCAGGTTGACGGCGATCTCCGGGCGCACCGCACGGCCGGTCTCGCCGCGCGCGAAGAACTGCACGCCGAGGTCACTGGCCTCACCGATCGCGTTGGCAGCCTCGGCGGTCGCGATGAGCGTCTTCGACGGAACGACATCGGTGAGCACGGCGGAACCGCCCACACCAGCGCGCTCCACCAGCGTCACGTCGGCGCCGAGCTGCGCTCCGGCAAGCGCCGCCTCGTAACCGCCTGGCCCTCCCCCGAGAATTGCGATGCTCTGCTTGCGCTCGAATTGTGTGGCCATGCATCCATTCTTCCGCACCTATGCGGCACCGCCTCCCGCGAGCGCGGCCGCCACCCACCGCGCTGCCCACCACCGCTGACGAAAACGAAGGAGATACCCCGCGAAACGGGCCGTTCCGTCGTGCGGGCGCGCTCGGATGCGCCTTTCTCCTTCGTTTTCGGCACGCACGGGGGCGAATAGAGTGGGGGGATGCCCACCATGAGCAACCCGAACCCGCTGGACGACCCGGGGGCAGACCCCTTCGAGGTCGCGGCCAGCGCTGCAGCACAGATCGCCGAGAAGACCGGCGTCGCCCGCCACGACATCGCCCTCACGCTGGGCAGCGGCTGGGCCAAGGCCGCCGACCTGATCGGCGAGACCACGGCGACCATCCCGGCATCAGAGATCGCAGGCTTCAGTAGGCCAGCACTCGAAGGGCACGTCGGCTCGCTGCGCTCGATCCGGCTGGCCAACGGCAAGCGAGCGCTCGTGATCGGCGCACGCACGCACTACTACGAGGGCCACGGCGTCCGCCGCACCGTGCACAGCGTGCGCACAGCGGCCGCAGCAGGCGCGTCGACCATGATCCTCACCAACGGCGCCGGCGGAATCAAAGAGCACTGGACCCCGGGCACACCCGTGCTCATCAGCGACCACATCAACCTGACGGCGGACTCGCCCGTGGAGGGCGCCACCTTCATCGACCTCACCGACCTCTACTCGCAGCGCCTGCGCGATATCGCCCACGCGGTCGACCCCACCCTCGACGAAGGTGTTTACGTGCAGAACCGCGGCCCGCACTACGAGACCCCGGCCGAGGTGCGCATGGCGAGAACGCTCGGCGGCCACCTGCTCGGCATGTCGACGGCGCTCGAAGCGATCGCCGCCCGGCAGGCAGGCATGGAGATCTTGGGGCTGTCACTGGTGACCAACCTGGCCGCAGGCATCCAGACCACCCCGCTCAGTCACGACGAGGTCATCGAGTCCGGCCGCACCGCCGAGCCGGTGATCAGCGCCCTGCTCGCCCGCATCGTGGAGCGACTGTGACCGCCCTTCGGGAACCCCAGAGACCGGAGGAAGGCGCCCAGGAGACGGGGGACCTGCTCGAGCGCGTGCGCGCGTGGCACGCCCAGGACCCGGACGCTGAGACGCGCGAAGAACTCGAGCGTCTGATCACGGATGCGGGGGCCGGAGACTCCGCGGCAGTCACGGAGTTGCGCGACCGCTTCGACTCACGTCTCGCCTTCGGCACTGCAGGACTCCGCGGCCGCATCGCGGCGGGCCCGAACCGGATGAACCGCGTGCTGGTCGCGCAGGCCGCCGCCGGTTTCGCCGCGTTCCTGCTGGCGCGTGAGGAGGCGCCGTCTGTCGTGATCGGCTACGACGGCCGCAAGAACTCTCGAGTGTTCGCCACCGACACGGCTGAGCTGATGGCGGGCGCGGGCGTGAGGGCGATCCTGCTGCCCCGCATGCTGCCGACCCCCGTGCTCGCGTTCGCTGTTCGCCATCTCGGCATGAGCGCGGGCGTGATGGTGACGGCGTCGCACAACCCGCCAGACGACAACGGCTACAAGGTGTACCTCGGCGGCGACGACCAGGGCGCCCAGATCGTTCCTCCTGCCGACGCCCACATCGAGGCCGAGATCCTCCGCGTCGCGGAGGGCAGCATCGCAGACCTGCCGAGATCGACGGAGTACGAGACGGCCGGTGACGACGTCGTGGACGAGTACGTGCGCCGCACCGCCCAGCTCGCACATCCGCCGAAGGCCACGGTCGATTTCGTGTACACCGCCATGCACGGCGTCGGCTCTGAAACGGCACGGCGCGTGTTCGCCGCTGCCGGCTTCGGCACGCCAACGGTCGTTGCTGAGCAGGATGCACCGGACGCGTCGTTCCCCACCGTCGCCTTCCCCAACCCGGAGGAGCCCGGCGCGCTCGACCTGGCGTTCGAGACGGCAACGCGCGCCGGTGCCGAACTGGTGATCGCAAACGACCCGGATGCCGACAGGCTGGCCGTGGCCATCCCTTCGGCGTCGGGCTGGCGTCGACTGAGCGGGAACGAGGTGGGGCTGCTGCTGGGTTGGCGCGCCGCCGAGCGCGTGCGCGCATCTGGTTCTGACGGCACCCTCGCCGCCTCCCTGGTGAGCTCTCCGGGCCTGAGGGAGGTCGCCCGCAAGTCTGGGCTCGACTACGTCGATACCCTCACGGGCTTCAAATGGATCTCACGCGCCGGGGGCCTCGCCTTCGGCTACGAGGAGGCCCTCGGTTACCTCGTCGACCCCGGCAAGGTGCGCGACAAGGACGGCATCTCTGCGGCACTCGACTTCCTGGCCCTCACTGCAGAGCTGAAGGCCGAGGGCCGCACAGTGGACGACCGCCTGCGCGAGTTCGCTGCGAGGTTCGGCGCGTTCGCCTCCGCCCAGATCTCGGTGCGGGTCACCGACCTGGGCGAGATCGTGCGCGTCATGTCGTCGCTGCGCGAATCGCCGCCGGATGCCGTCGGCCCGGTTCGCGTGGAGCAGGTCGACGACTTCAGTGACGGGTTCGGCTCGTTCCCTGCCGCCGACATCCTGCGCATCTGGCTGGTGGGCGGTTCCCGGGTGATTCTGCGCCCGAGCGGCACGGAGCCGAAGCTGAAGGTGTACATTGACGCATCCGTGGCCGAGGGCTCTGCCGAGGAGCGGATGGATGCTGCGCAGGCCCTCGTTGACGACCTCGAATCCGGTATGCGAACCCTGCTCGAACAATTCAGTTAGTCGGGCTGGAAACGGGTGCGAAAAACGCATCGTGAGGTTTCCAAAAGAATCATTGACTATCGGGGTTTTCTCTCTTTAGACTTGCGCACACCCGATGCCACCCGAATGGTGTCGGTGCTCCAAGTCGTTCCCCCCGGACGATCCAACCGGCTCACTCCGCCGATACCCGCGTCGAGGTTGCCGGTGGGTGCCTTGTTGCGCCCGCACGCCGAACACGAAAACCTGTAAACCCCGAATCGCAGGCACGAAGTGAACCCCCACCCGGGCGTCCTGGCAGACGCCTCCCCCATAATGGACCCGCCAACCCCGACGGGACCCCGGTCGTGACCGGGTCTGTCGGTTCGCTGCGCGGCAGCCGATTCACGCTCGCGCGCTCGCCCCGACTGTTGCGCCACAAGACCACATCGTCGGTCGTCAGCACCGCCTGGATCAGTCGTTACCGCATCCGCCTCATCGTCACAGACACGGTGATTGTGACTGCGACGTCTGCGGGCGCACTCACCCTCCCATCCCGCAACTCGGTGCTCTTCGGCTCCATGTTGCTGCTGCTTTGGCTGCTCGCGCTCTCTGCGTACCACAGCAGGGGCGTGCGCGTGATCGGCGGTGGCATCTGCGAGTACAAGCAGGTGATCGCCGCCAGCGTCTTCACGTTCGGTGCGCTGGCGATGGTGGGCCTCATGCTCGACACGGGCGATCTGCGCGCGTTCTTCCTCGTCGCGCTCCCCGTGGGCACGTCTGCGCTGGTGGCCAGTCGCTGGCTGTGGCGCCAGTGGCTGATCGGCCAGCGCAGTGTGGGTCGCTTCTTCTCCAAAGCTGTCATAGTCGGTCCGCCCGACGATGTCGTCGACATCGCAACGCGAATCGACAAGAGTTCCGGTGCCGCTTACACCGTCGTTGGGGCGGTTCTCGACGGGTACGAGAACCACTCCATCGCGGTCGGCTCTCGGAGCCTTCCAGTGCTGGCCGGCTCTGACTCGATCGCCTCGGCGGTTCGGGCCGCGGGGGCGGACACGGTCATCGTGGCCGGCCAGCACTCGGGAGACCAGAAGTTCATCCGCAAGCTGAGCTGGTCGCTGGAGGAGACGGGGGCAGAACTGGTTCTGGCCGCGGCACTGACGGATGTTGCCGGCCCGCGCATCCACCTGCGCCCCACCGAGGGCATTCCGCTCATGCACGTCGAGCTGCCCACGTTCACCGGGGCGAAGCACATCATCAAGCGGACCTTCGATCTGACACTCGCCTCTCTCGCCCTCATCGGGCTCGCGCCGCTACTCGGCCTGATCGCCCTGGCCGTGTGGCTGGACGGACCGGGCGGCATCCTGTTCCGCCAGGAGCGCGTCGGCAAGGACGGCCGCACGTTCCAGATGTTCAAGTTCCGGTCGATGGTGCCGTCTGCCGAGCAGGAACTCCACGTGCTGCTCGCCCAGAATGAGGGCGCCGGGCTGATGTTCAAGCTGCGAAACGACCCCCGGGTCACGCGTACGGGCGCGTTCCTGCGCCGATTCTCGCTCGACGAGTTGCCCCAATTGTGGAACATCATCGTGGGCGACATGAGCATCGTCGGCCCGAGGCCGCCCCTGCCCCGCGAGGTCAACTCGTACGAGGAGCACGTGAATCGCCGCCTGTACATCAAGCCGGGCCTCACCGGGCTCTGGCAGATCAGCGGCCGCTCTGACCTCAGCTGGGAGGAGAGCGTTCGGCTCGACCTGTACTACGTGGAGAACTGGTCGTTGCTGGGCGACCTGCTGATCATGTGGCGAACCTTGAAGGTTTTTGTGAAGCCTTCCGGAGCGTATTGACCGCTCAATTTCTCCTCGGCTTCGCGGATGCTCGGCGAGTAGAGTACGCAGTGTTATTGCGCGGCACCAACGAACCACAGTGGGGGTACAGGTGACTTTCAAGCAAGTAGTTGATGTGCTGTGGCAAAGAAAACTGCTGATCATTGTCGTCATGCTGGTCGCTGTGGGTATGGCGCTGGCGTATCTGCAGATGCAGGAGCGGTCGTACGCGTCGACCACGAGCGTGAGGGCCAGCGTCATCGTGACGGATGCCTCGCTGGGCGGTGAGTTGGGCGGCGTTCAGGTTGACCTCGACCCCAGCACCATCACCTCGCGTCGGGTGCTCAACCAGGCCGCGGCCTTTGCCGGCGAGCGCGGAACGCGCCTCGCCGGCTCTGTGAGCTACGGGGTGGAGGCAGGTGAGAGAACGAACGTCTACCACATCACCGCTGTCGCCCCCACACCTGAGGCCGCGCAGCGTAGGGCGACCGCCGTGGTGAAGGCGTACACGCAGTACCTGCAGGATCAGTTCGATGAGGCCCTCGTGACGCTCACGGAACGCCAGCAGGCGGCGAACCAGCGCGCCATCGACTACCAGAACGAGGCGCTCAAGTTTCCGAGGAGCGCGATCGCGGCATCCAATCTCGCCAACGCACTGTCGGCTCTCGCCTCACTGAACACGCAGATCCAGGAGATCAACCAGTCGGGCTCACCACTGACGCTGCTGGTGGCTGCGACCCCTGGGGAGTTCCTCGGCACGAGCACGCCCGTCGTGCTCATCATCGCCCTGACGGGTGGTCTGATCGCCGGCATCGGCCTCGCCCTCATCCGCGACCAGTTCGACAACAGGTTGCGCGGTGAGCACGAGATCCAGTCGCTCACCTCGCTGCCTTCTCTCGGGGAGCTCAGCTTCGACCGCTCACTCGCTCGCAGTCACGATGTGCTTCCCGCAGCGAACCGTGAACAGACGGCGCTCAGTGAGGGTCTGAGATCGCTGCGAACCTCGATGCAGGTGCTGCTTCCCCGCACCAACGCTGTCGTCGCGTTCACGAGTGTCGAGCCCGGGGATGGCAAGACCTTCGTATCAGCAAACGTCGCCGTCACCTGGGCGCGCGCGGGCAAGTCGGTCATCCTCGTGGGCGGCGACCTTCGCCGACCCTCGCTGTCCACCTATTTCGGCGAGGCGGCTGAGGGCACGGGGCTCGCAGAGCTGCTGCAGGACTCGGACTCGGGCAACCGCCAGATCCGTGAAGAGCAGATCACGGCGCATCTGAAGGATTCCGGCTACCCGAGGCTGCGGCTGCTGCCGGCAGGGCAGGACCCTGCCGACCCCGCCGACCTGCTCGCGACGGCTGCGCTCAAGAAGCTCGTCGATTCGCTGCGCAAGCTCGCCGACATTGTGATCATCGACTCGCCTCCCGCCATGACGCTGGTGGATGCGAGCCTGCTGGGCGAGCATACAGATGGCGTGATCGTGCTCTCGTCTGTGCACCGCACCGACCGCTCGTACCTGGTCGAGACAGTGGAGTCCTTGCGGCAGAACGGCGTTCCCCTGTTGGGCATCGTGGTGAACCGTTCGCGCCGGAGCCTGCCCAAGTCGTACGCGCCGTACTATGTGCACTCGCGGCAGCGGGTCGCCCAGGAGCGCGCACAGGCCGCTGAGAGCGGCGAACGCGAACCGTCGACCTCTACGGCGCCGGCTGAGTCGACCGGATGACACACGTCCTGTTCGTCTGCATGGCGAACCAGTGCCGCTCCCCGCTCGCGGAGGCCATCGCCAGGCAGGAGTTCGGTGGCGGCGGCGTGGAGTTCGCGTCTGCCGGTCTGATGGCGGGAGGTGCTCACGTGCCGCCGGTGGGCATCCGGGTGGCCGACGAATTGGAGATTGACCTTGGCGACCACGTCAGCAGGCAGGTGGACGCGGGCATCATCGCCAGCGCCGACCTGGTGCTCACCATGGAGCGCAAGCATGCGAGGGAGCTCGTTGCGGCCGATCCCGGGCTGTGGCCCCGGGTGTTCACGCTCAAGCAGTTCTCGCGCTGGGCGGAGGGCAGAAGCGCACCGACCGATGAGGATTTCAGGGCGTGGCTCGAGCGGGAAGCCGGTGATCGGCCGCGCGGAGAGCTGCTGGGCTCAGACGCGGCCGACGACATCGACGACCCGGTGAACAGCCCCGCGCGCGCGTGGCGACGACTGGCCACGGAGCTGCGCGAGCACATCCGCATCGTGCTGGATGCGCTACCGGCAGCTGACGATCAGGCCATCCACTCCCGAATGCGGTAGGCGAAGCTGTCGCCGTCGAACTCGCGTGCTCGCTCCCGGCAGGCATCCGGATGCGCACTGGCGGCGACGTGCACGGCGCGGCGCAGCTCCGCGGCATCCGTTGAGTGCAGGTGCGCGCCCGTCACGCCGTCGACGACAGTTTCTGCTGCCCCTCCAATCGCGTTGCCCACCACGGGTGTGCCGGTCGCCATGGCCTCCACGGGCATGATGCCGAAGTCTTCGATGGGCGCGAAGACGTAGACGAGGGCCCGGCGGTACAGCTCGCGCAGCATGGCAGACGACGGGCGGCCGACGAACGTGACCGGCACCGCTGCCTCTTCTGCGAGCGCCTCGAGGCGCGGGCGGTCTGGGCCGTCACCCGCAAGCACCACGGGCAGGTCGCAGGCTGCTCCCGCGGCGATAGCAGTGTCGAGGCGCTTGTACGGCACGAAGCGCGACGCCCCGAAGATGAAGGTGGGCGGCAGGGAGGCGAGCACACTGTGCTCCCGCGCATCCGGCTGCTGCGCGAACCCGTCAGCGTAACCCGAGACATCGACGGGCGGATGGATGACGGTGCTCTCCCTCTCCCAGCAACGCGCGATGCGGTCGGCGATGTACTGGCTGACCGCCGCGATCTTGTAAGCCTCCTGCGCCCGCTTACGGTCGATCCGTCGCAGTGGAACGGATGCTGCGCGGGCGACCGCGCTGTCGCCCCGCGCATCCAGCTCGGGCTCCCAGATGTAGCGTGCCGGGGTGTGTGCGAACACGTACTTCGGAACGTCGCGCGCCGCCCCGCTCAGCCTGGCGTGGTGGGCGAACAGGTGGCTCGAGCAGAGCAGCCAGTCCGCCTCGCGTACGTCGATGTGCCGCCAGGCGGAGAGCATGAACGGGAGCGCGAGCGCCTTGTGCCTGCGCAGCGGCCCCTTGGCGAGCCAGCTCTCGCGGATGCGCCCGGGCGCAAACTCGCCGTTGGTGTCGTCCCACGCGCACACGATCGGAGCATCCGGGTACGCGGCTGCGAAGGCCGCGACCACCTTCTCTGCCCCGCCGTGCTCTTCGAGCCATTCGTGTGCGATCACGCCCGTCATCCGCCCCCGCCTTCCGCGTCTCGACTGAGTGCCGGCGCATCGATCCGCTCGATGACCGCGAGCATTGCCTGTGCGCGCTCCGTCCAGGTGGGCACACCGGAGCGGATGCTAGCTGGCACCCACGAACTCACGGCGGCTAGGACCGCCTCAGCAAAGCCGTCGTCCGCGCCCACGATGGTGACCGCCTGCTCGCCGGCGAGCTGCCGGAAACCGGCGACGGGTGTGCTGACGATGGGCCGCCCAACGGCGAGGTATTCATGGAGCTTGATGGGGTCGAGGCTGTCGGTGAAGTCGTCGACGAGGTGCGGTACGACGAGTGCCGTGGCGTGCTGCAGGTAGGCGGGTATGGCGCCGCTCGGCCTGGCACCCAGCAGCACCGCGCCCGCACTCGCCTCGAGGCGCGCAGTGTTGTTCCGCGATAGTGCGTTGGGGCCGAGCAGTACGAGGCGGGCACCGAACTCGGCCAGCCGTTCGGCGGTGTGCAGCACCAGGTCGACGTCGAGGCGGTCTTCGTGCAGGGTGCCCGCGTAGAGGGCGACGGGTGCATCAGCGAGGTCGTCCGGGCGGTCGTACGGCAGGCGGTAGCGGTCGACATCCACGGCGTTGGAAATCAGCGTGACAGGGTTCGCACCCGCACGTGCCCGGGCGAGGCCCTTGCTCACACCCAGCGCTGTCGAGCACACCACGACCTCGTCGCAGCCGGCGAGCAGTGTGGCATCCGCCTCTGCGAGCCGCCTGCGCTCCCGTTCTGGGCGGTCGGCGAGCACCCAATCGTCGGTGATGTCGTAGAGGCTCGGCCAGCGTGTGGCAGTGGCGAACCCAGCCCAGCGTGGGTCATTGATCCAGAGCAGGGGTCGCTGCCATGACAGGTGCCGGATGCCGCGACGCACGCTAGCCTCCATGAGCGCATCCGCCCACCGCCCGAGTCTGCGCGGGAGCCACTTGGTGGGTTGCAGCAGGTGCAGCCTTCCCCCGTAACCCTCGTGCTGGCGCAGGCCCTTCCCCAGCCTGGGGCGCCGACGGGTGACGAGCCGGTGTACGGGGTCTTCCGGAGGCTCGACCACGACCACCTCAAGCGTGGGGTCGGCACGCAGCAGCGCGTCGATGAGGTACTGGTTGCGCCGCCACACGTCGTCCCACGGCTCAAGCGAGAAGACGACTATGCGACGCGGGGCTGCTGGCGACACGGCTGGCCTACCCTTCCACCACGCTCTGGAGTACGCGCAGCGTCGCCTCGGTCTGGGCGTCAAGGCTGAACGACGTGCGCTGGCGTCGACGAAGGGACGCCCCGTATCGCTCACGCTCCGCGGAGTCGTGCATGAGTCGCGACAGCTGGGTGGCCGCCGCCACGGCATCGCCGGGCGCGAAGAGCGCGGCCCCTCCCACTCCCCCGAGGGTCTCGAGGTGACCACCGGCACCACACGCGACCACCGGGACTCCGTGCGCCATGGCTTCGATCACCGCGAGTCCGAGACCTTCGCGCGGCGTCGGCGCCAGCAGCAGCGATGCGCGCCGCAGCAGCGCATCCACGTCGTGCTGGTACCCGAGAAAACGGATGCTGTCGCTGATCCCGAGTGCGCTGGCGAGGCCCCGCAGGGCGTCACGCTGGCTGCCCTCTCCCGCGACCTCCAGTCGCCACCCCGCGTGGTCGGGCACCTGTGCCCACGCCCGGAGGGCTAGCGCCGTCTGTTTCTCCTCCTCCAGGCGCTGCAGCACGAGCACGACAGGCTCCCGTTGGTCCATCGACTCCTCAACGCCTGCCACGCCCGTTGGCACGACCGTCGACTCGCCCTCGATGTTGCTCGCGACGAAGGCCGAAATGGCGAGTTGCGCGGCGACGCGGCGATGGATGCCACGCGCCACCATCCGCGACAGGGCGCTGCTTCCCCTCTGGCTGGCGAAGTGCCTGGTGCTCACGACAGGGATTCGCCGGATGGCACCCGCGACGACACCCGCGAAATCTGCCTTCGTCATGTGCGTGTTGAGCACGTCTGCATGCTTCACGCGAGCCAGCGAGCGCAGTGCTCCCCCCACGCCGCGCCCCGGCAGCCAATCGACTCCGACATCGCGAAACGACTCGCGCATGGGTTGCGCCGCGCCGCCGACGACCGTCACCCGGCATCCCGCCTCTGCCAGGCACAGGGCAGATGTGCGCACGTAGCGTTCCACGCCGGCGAACGCCTCGGTGCAGACGACGTGCACGACGTGGAGCCCGGTCACCGGAGTCGGCCTTCCACTGCGGCGGGCCCGCGAAGGAAGAGGTCTCTCCGTCTGCGCGCGTCGGCTCCGCGCGAGCCAGGGAGCACGACACCGCGCACGGCGGCTCCCGCCACGTTGGCGGCTCGGTACAGCTGCCATCCGGCGGCCCCATAGTGCTTGCGGATGTACCGCTCGGCGCTGCCGTAGAAGTGCGCCTCCCGAACCGCCGGGTCCCCTCCGGTTCCACCGCCCTCGTGACTGGCGGTCACGGCGGCCACGTCGACGCTCCAGCCGAGCCGCCGCGCGCGCAGCTGCCAATCGGTCTCCTCCCCGTAGAGAAAGAAACGCTCGTCGAACGGGCCGACCTGGTTGATCGCCTGTGCCCGAAGCAGCAACACGGAGCCGATGGCGAACCCGCGGCTGCGTCGAAGCGCGCCGAGCCCCACCGCTTCGACTACGGCCCCCCACGGGGTGGGGAACGGCCACCACACGCGCACGGGTCGACCGCTTCCGGGCTCGGTCTGCATCGCGCCGACTGCCGCAATGCGCGGAGAGGCGTGCAGTGCCTCGTGCAGGCGGGCGACGGCCCGCTGGTCGATGCGGGCATCCGGGTTGAGCAGCAGCACGTCGGCGTGGTTCCGTCCGCGGCCCTCGAGGTCGGCGAGGCCGCGATTCACTCCGCCCGCAAAGCCGAGGTTGCCGCCCGCATCGACGTAGCGCGCACCGTGGGCGAGAGCGACCTCACGCGTGCGGTCGAGGGAGGAGTTGTCGATGACCGTCACGGGGTAGGACTCCCCGAGTTCTGCGAGGCACTGGTCGAGCTGCTCCGGCGGCCCGTAGGCCACGATGAGCACCTCGAGCGCTGACTGCTCAGTCTCGCGATCGAGCACTTGCGAGTACAGCGCGCGCTGCGCATCCGCAACGCTCCCCCAGGTGAACTTCTGGGCCCGTTCGATGGCGCGTTCCCGAAGCGCCTGCCAGCGCGCGGGTTCCGCGGCCTCCTCAATGGCTCGACGAAGGTCATCCGGCCGGCCCGGCTCGACGAGAACGCCCGCATCACCCACGACGTCGGGGATGGCGCCGCTCGCGCTTCCGACGACGGGAACACCGGATGCCATGGCCTCCACTGCCACGCGGCAGAACTGCTCGCTCCACCCGGGCCACGGCAGGGACGGCACGGCCAAGAGGTCAAGGTCACGGTAGCGCTGGGCGAGCTCTTCCCCGCTCGCGTGGCCGAGGAACTCCACGCGCTGCGAGATTCCGAGTTCACTCGCCAGGCCAAGCAACGGGGATCGCTGCGGCCCGTCCCCCGTGATCTTCAGTTGCCAGTCGTGCGTTCCTGCCACGGCACGCAGGAGCACATCGACACCCTTGTGCGGTTCGAGGCGCCCCACGTAACCGATCATCAACGGGCCGTTCGGCGCACCACGCACCGCGGGTCGAAAGAGTTCGACGTCGACGCCGAGAGGAATGTGGACCGCGGGGCCGGAGAGCCCCTTCCGCAACAGGATCTCGCCTGCCTCGCGATTGCATACGTAAGCGGCTGCAGCACCGCGAAGTGCTGCCCGTTCGAACCAGCGGAACGGAACGGGAAAGCGCTTCTGCAGGTTCTGAGCCGAGTACAGCAGATAGGGGGCGCGGCTGCGCCTCAGCCAGCGGATGACGCGCACCTCGAACACCGCAAGCGAGCTCGGCTCCTCGTGCACGTCGATGAGGTCTGGCTTCTCGCCGATGGCCCGCCAGAGAGGAAATGGTGAGAACAGGAAGGCACTCGGATGCCGGCCGAGCGTGGCGGCGGCCCGCACGAAGTCGTCGCCCTCAGCGCGCAGCGGCACCCGTGCGCCACCCTCGTTCCACACCCTCGCCGAAACCAGCGTCACATCGATCCCCCGCGCGCGCAGTTCCCGCTCGCGCTGGCGCCAGGCCGAGACGACACCGTGGTGGGCGATGCGCAGGACTCTCGGCCGCGGGTGCATCACAGGCCGCCCAGAACCCGGCGAAGCCCCGACCACGACCAGGCCCAGTCGTGCCGTTCCGCGTGCCGCCTGGCCTCCTGGGCCATCCGGCGGCGCAACGCAGCGTCGTCTGCCAGCGCCGCCATGGCTTCGGCGAATGCACCCGCCTCGGCGTCCACCAACATCCCGGCTGACCCGACGACCTCTGGGATGCCACCCACCCGGCTGGCGATCACGGGCAGGCCCGAGGCCTGTCCCTCGCTGACGGTGAGGCCGCTCGGCTCGTCCCAGCGGGACGGGACCACGAGCAGGTCTGCCTGGCGGAAGAGTTCCGGCAGTCTGTCTCGTGCCACGAACGGTTCGAAGCGCACGGCTGCGCTGCACTGTTCCGCGAGCTCGCGCAGTCGTCTCTCGTACCGGGTGAGCGGTGCGTCGCTGTCGAAGCCGCGGCTGCCGACGAGAACGAGCTCGAGGTCGTCCCTGCGCAGCAGCGCCGCGGCCTTCAGCAGGAGGTCCGCACCCTTCTGCGGAATCATCCGCCCCACGAAGAGCACGCGCAGCCTCTCATTCTGCGCGGCGTTGCCCGGAGTGAATTGGGCGCAATCCACGCCGTTGCCCACCGCGTGGACGCGTTGCGCCAGGCTGCTCGGCAGCCTCGCCGCGGTCTGCTCTGCGAGGAACGCGCTCACACACACGATTGCGGCAACCCCTGCGAGCGTCTTCTGGGCTTCGCGCGAAGAAACTGTTCGCAGGATGTCGTTGTGTGCATACAACACGACAGAGTGCTGGGTGCCCGCGAGAAGCGCTGGCAGGGCGGGTGCGTTGTGGGCAAGTACCACCGACTCATCGACTCGTTTCAGCGCTTCTGCCTGCGGGATGAAGTACCGCACCGCAGCGTGCCGTGGCGCTCCCAGCCGCGCGAGCAGCGCATCCGACACCCTCTCCCTCGTGCTGGGAGCGGGCGCGGGGGTGAACTCGATGGCATCCGCAGACGCATACCGCGGGCGGAATGTGTTGTGCCCCACGAGCACCCGATGGGTGTAGCGCGGCTCGCGCTCATCACGGCCGGATGCCGTTGCGAGACCATGAACCACCGTGGGAATCGCAGAACCCGTGCGCGGGGAGAAGTGGTCGCCCGGCGTGATGGCGTGCACCACGCCCGTCATGGCATCCTGCCGGGTATCACGGGCCTGATCGCCGCTCGGGCTGGTAGCTCAGCCTTCGCCCGATCCCTGGCTCTCACGCCATAGCAGACCCCCGCGATGATCCAGAGCAGCGAGGCCTGCCCTGCGACCCAGTACAGGTCGAACTGCGCCTGCGTGAAGCGCGTCGCAAGGACTGCGAGTCCCACGGTTCCGTACATCGGATCAAGCTTCGCCAGCAGCCAGGCGGCAGACGCGAACATGAGCAGGAAGCCGATGAGGCCCACGACGCCCACGGTGGTGAGAACCTCGAGCTCGGCGTTGGGGGGCTGGAAACCCTCCCCGAAGCGGTCGGTGTACCACCAGCGCAGGCCGACTCCGAAGACCGGCGAGTTCTGCCAGATGCCGAACGACTGCCCGAACCACGTCAACCGCTGGTATGCGGAGTTGAACTGGTCACCGGATGCCAGTTGGGCGTTGACCTCGTAGAGCACGTACGCGACCACCGGCACTGTCGCGAACCAGATGACCTTGCCCCGCCTGCGCCCCAGCACGAACGGTCGCAGGCTGATGATGAGCATGCCGACCAACGCACCGATCATGCCCTGACGCGACTGCGACGCGAGCATGCCGAACCCGCACACCACAACGGCCAGATATGACCACCGCGCGCTCCAGCCCAGCCACAGCGGACGCGCGTATGCGATGACCGCGGCAACCGCGAGCATGCCGCCGATGGTGTTCTTGTGCAGGTCGCCGAGGTACACGGGAATGAACGTGCCTGTCTGCCCGAACGACACGACAGCGGCCATCGACGCCACAATGCCGATGCCGCAGCAGGCGACGATGTAGAGGCCGATGCTCAGCGCGGCCTTGCCCTCCCGTCCGACCACGAACCCCACGACCATGCTTCCGAGCACGAGGAAGACCTCGTGCAGCCACTCCGTGGTGTTCTCGGCGTACGGGTTGAGGATCAGCGTCGGAACCACGAGGGCCAGGTAGCTCATTCCCGACCAGATGAGCGGCTGAAGGTCGAGCCCGCCTCGGCCGCGAAGCATGAGCAGGGCGAAGATCGTCGCAGCGACCAGCACGACATCCGAGACGCTCAGCACCCCGCCGACCCTCGCGACGATGAGGGTGGCCGGCGCGGCGAGCGCCGGGATGAGCGACAGATCCTTCGCTGCGAGACCCACGACGAGAATTGCGACCGCCACGGGAATCGCCAGGTCTGAGAACCCGACACTGAGTGCCCCGACGCCGAGCCCGACCGCGATGATGAGCAGTCCGCCCACAAAGGAACGGCCTGAGAATCGCGTCGCCACCGTGCGCATGCGAGGCATGGTCATCATGGTAAATGCAATGTGCCCGTGCGCACGAGGGTCAGATCAGGTCCTCCAGCCGGATGCGAGTCTGTGCAGCATTCTCGGCGCCGGGCCATAGCGCCTGAGCAGGTGCGATGCCACCGCCCAGGCGGCCATCACCGCGTGCCTGGCCGCCCGCTTGGGCTGCCCGCTTCGTACGCTTGCCGTGATCACGAGCGACGCCTTGTGCCTGAGGAATCCCAGTCTGGATCGAACAGTGCCGCCGCCCAGGCGATTGAACAGCAGGCCGTTGCGCACGAAGTAGAACGTGCTGAGGTATGCGGCCTCGCGCACGAACGACGCTGAGACGGCGTGGAGGATGCCGACCGTGCAGTCGACGACGAGTTCGACACCGGCTCGCCTGGCCCGCAGGCCCCACTCGGAGTCCTCGAAGTTGAGAAAGAAGCGCTCGTCGAAGAGCCCGACGTCGTGCCACACCCGCGCGGATGCCGTGATGCAGCAGCCCGCCAGCAAGCGGGTGACCCGCAGCCCGTCGACCGGCGGCTCCAGCGCCTCTGTCGGGGTGTGGAACGGGAACATCAACCGGTCATCGAGCGAGGACCCCCCGAACCACAGCTCGTCGGGACGGTCGCGATAGAGCACCTCAGGGCTCACCGCGCGCCTGCCTGCCGCAACTCGCTGCAACCGACCAATGGTGCCGACCGGCACGATCGTGTCGTTGTTGAGCACCGTGATGAACCGAGCCCCGCGATCGAGTGCCCAGTGGATCCCCCGGTTCATGCCCCCGGCGAAGCCGAGGTTGGTGCCGGTCTGAAGGGTCTGCACCTCCGGCCAGCGTTCGGCCACCTCCTCGAGCACCCCGTCGAACGAACCATTGTCGACGACGAGCACGGTGGCAGGTTCCGGATCGGCGAGCAGGGACTCAACGCAGGCCAGGGTGTCGCGCCTGCCGTGCCACGACAGCACGACAACCACACCGTCGTGGTGCGCAGCAGAGTCGAGCCTGCCGGTCTCTGACGTGACGATCACCCCCGGATTCCTGGGAAGCACACACGGAACAGCGTGCTCACGTTGAGCCTAGTAACCACGTCGGCCCGTGCTACTTTGAGCTATTTTCTTCCCTACAGCCGCAATGGCGTGTTGAATGTCGGAGGTGCAGAGCGTGAAAACTGATGACACCGCCATAAGCGTGCGTGGGCTCTCGAAGACGTACCGCATCAACCGTCGCGGAGCCCAGATCGACCGCATCACCGATGCCATCTTCGACAAGGTGCGCCACCCGTTCCGGCGCAAACAGTTCGACGAGTTCGAGGCGATCCGCGACGTGACGCTGGATGTTCCGTGGGGCGAGGCGCTCGGGATCGTCGGTCGCAACGGGGCGGGCAAGAGCACGCTGCTGAAGATGTTGACGCGCATCACGGCACCGACGGCCGGCGTGATCGACCTGGGCGGGCGTGTAGGGAGCCTGCTCGAGGTGGGGACCGGTTTTCACCCCGAGCTGACCGGCCGCGAGAACATCTACCTCAACGGGGCGCTGCTGGGGATGTCTCGCAAGGAGATCAAGCGCCGCTTCGATGAGATCGTCGACTTCTCGGGGGTCGAGAAGTTTCTCGACACCCCCGTCAAGCGCTACTCCTCCGGCATGTACGTGC
>Ga0180215_1002298_pt1 | contig 19453 bp, 18 predicted proteins | sample eDN3rd37CBELigBY_FD_128871 | JGI IMG/M metagenome (GOLD analysis project Ga0180215, IMG submission 128871) | Enriched backyard soil microbial communities from Emeryville, California, USA - eDNA 3rd pass 37_C BE-Lig BY (version 2) (version 2) | ecosystem: Environmental > Terrestrial > Soil >... | reverse complement strand
GCTCGCCGACTGGGGCGCCGACGTCGTGAAGATCGAGCACCCCCGCCTGGGTGACGGCTATCGCGGCCTGGTCTCGCAGGGCATCCTCCAGAGCTCGGGCGGGGTCAACCAGTCGATGGAGCTGGCCAACCGGGGCAAGCGGAGCATCGGCCTCGACGTCAAGACGCCCGAGGGCCGCGACGTGCTGCTGCGCCTCGTGGCCGACGCCGACGTGTTCCTCACCAACTACCTGCCGTCGGTCCTCGCCCGCCTCGGCCTCACCGTGGAGGAGCTGCGGGAGGTCAACCCGAAGCTGATCTACGCGCGGGGCCACGGCTTCGGCGTGCGGGGCCCCGACGCCGACAACGCCGCCTACGACGCCACGGCCTTCTGGGCCCGTGGCGGCATCGGCGCCACGTTGACGCCGCCCGACCTCGACCGGCCCATCGGGCAGCGGGGCGCCTTCGGCGACCGCAACGGCGCGGTGCAGCTGGCCTTCGGGATCGCCGGCGCGCTGTTCCGGCGGGAGCGCACGGGCGAGCCCTCGGTGGTCGACGTGTCGCTGCTGGCCACCGCCATGTGGACGCTGGCCTCCGACGTCATCTCGGCGCTGCAGGGCAAGTTCACCGGCTCGGCACCCATCGGCGTCGACGGCCGCAGCGAGGCGCCCAACCCGCTGACGAACTCCTACCCCACCCGCGACGGCCGCTGGATCAGCCTGGTCTTCCTGCAGGCCGACAAGGACTGGCCGCACCTGTGCCGGGCGATCGGGCGCCCCGAGCTCGTCGACGACCCGCGCTTCGGCAGCATGGCGGCCCGCGCCGAGCACCGTCGCGAGCTGGTGGCGCTGCTCGACGAGGTCTTCACGTCGCGCGACTACCGCGACTGGTGCGACACGTTCGCGGAGGAGCGGTTCCCCTGGGCGCCGTACCAGACCGTGCCGGAGCTCGTCGAGGACCGCCAGGTGGCCGCCAACGGCTACCTGGGCGAGGTGGACGTGGAGGGTGGGGACTCCTTCCGCCTGCCGACGGGCGCCGTGCAGTTCGACGAGCAGCCGGCCGCGCTGCGCCGAGGCCCCGAGCACGGCCAGCACACAGAGGACATCCTCCTCGAGATCGGCTGCAGCTGGGAGGACATCGTGAAGCTGAAGGATCGCGGGGTGGTGCCATGACGACGACGGGTTCCTGGTCGATCACGGTCGATCGTGACGTCTGCATGGGCAGCGGGATGTGCTGCGTCTACGCGCCCGGCACGTTCGACACCGACGACGAGGCGAAGGCCTACGTCAAGGACGAGCACGGCGACGACCTCGCCACCATCCGCACGGCCGTCGAGGCGTGCCCCACGGGGGCGCTGACGCTGACCATCCACAACGAGAGCTGACCGCTCGCCGAGCGGACGACTGGAAGGGGAGCACATGCTGCTCGAGGGGAAGAGCGTGGTGATCACCGGCGCCGGTTCCGGCGTCGGTCGGGCCTCGGCGCTGGCGTTCGCCGCCGAGGGCGGCCGCATCGTCGTGGCCGACGTCCAGGCCGACTGGGCCAAGGAGACCGTGCGCATGGTGGAGGCGAACGGCGGCACCGCCGTCCCCGTCACCTGCAACGTCACGAAGGAGGCCGACGTGAAGGCGGCCGTCGACGCCGCCGTGAGCACCTACGGCCGGCTCGACGTGATGTTCAACAACGCGGGTGTGGCCACGCCGCGGCCGGGCCTCAAGTTCGAGGACCACACCGACGAGGACTACGACCGCCTCATGGACATCAACCTGCGGGGCGTCTTCTACGGGATGAAGCACGCGGTCATCACGTTCAAGCAGCAGGGTGGCGGCGGGGTGATCGTCAACACCGGCTCGGCGGCCGGCCTGGTCGGCTGGGGCGGCACCGTGTACGGCGCCACCAAGGGCGGCGTCATCCAGATGACCCGCGGCGTGGCCGTCGAGGTGGCCGGCGACGGCATCCGGGTGAACTGCATCTGCCCCGCGGCCATGCCCACCACCAACTTCTCGATGATGGGCCGCTCGAAGCCCTTCGAGGACGTGCCCGACCAGGCCCTGCAGGCCGCGGGCAGCATGCACCCGCTCGGCCAGATCATCACCCCCGAGGACTGCGCCGCCGCGGCGCTCTTCCTGGCGTCGGACCAGGCCCGCAACATCACCGGTGTGGCGCTGCCGGTCGACGGCGGCTACGTCGCCCGATGAGCGAGCCGGGCTACACCCCGCCGGACCTCGCCCTCGTGGGCGAGGAGCACGTGCGCCGCTACCTCGAGACCGACGGCGAGGTCGGCTACCTCTGGAACGGCGTGCCGGCGCTGGTGCTCACCACCATCGGGCGCAAGACGGGCGAGCCGCGCCAGCAGGCGCTGATCTTCGGGCGCGACGGCGACAACCTCGTCGTCATCGCGTCGATGGGCGGCGCGCCGCGCCACCCCTCCTGGTACCTCAACCTCACCGCCAACCCTGAGGTGGAGGTGCAGGTGAAGGGCGACAAGTACCGCGCCCGAGCCCGCACGGCTAGCGATCCCGAGGAGCGGCAGCGGCTCTGGGCGCTGATGACATCCATCTGGCCGAACTACGACGTCTACGCCACCCGCACCACCCGGGAGATCCCGGTGGTGGTGCTGGAGCCCCAGAGCAAGGGCGCATGAGCGCCGACGTCACCAAGCTCGACCGCGACCGCATCCGCGAGCTGTTCGACCTGCGGAGCGAGACGAACGCCGGGCACGGCGGCAGCTACGACGTCGACCCGTACCCGGCCTTCCACCGGCTGCGGACCTCCGGCCCGATCCACGAAGGGGTGGTGCACCGGCTCATCGGCTACGACGGCGAGGCCTTCTTCCAGGGCCTGCCCTACCCGGACCGTCCCCACTTCTCCGTGTTCAGCTTCGCCGAGTGCGACGAGGCGTTCCGCAACAGCGAGGTGTTCGTCTCCCACCCCAACCCGGAGGACCCCTCGCCCGACCGGGACGGCATCGGCGTGCAGAGCAGCATGCTGAACATGAACGGCGCGCAGCACCGCCGCTACCGCGGTCTGGTGCAGCCGTCGTTCGTACCCAACAAGGCCAAGTGGTGGATCGAGCGCTGGATCGACGACACCGTGCAGGCGCTGGCCGCCAACCTCGAGGAGCTCGAGCGGGCCGACCTCAACATCGACTTCGCGGCCGCCATCCCGGTGCTCACCATCACGGGGAGCTTCGGGATCGGCGTGGAGGAGGCCCTCGACCTGCGCGAGACCCTGCGCGAGAGCGCCTACGGCGACGCCCACGACCGCTTCGTCGGCATCCTCGAGCCGATCCTGCGGGCCCGCCGCGAGAGCCCGGAGGACGACCTCATCAGCGTGCTGGCCCACGCCGAGATGAGGGACGACGACGGCGTCGTGCACCGGCTGTCCGACGCGGAGATCTACTCGTTCTCCTACCTGCTGCTCGCAGCCGGCTCGGGCACGACCTGGAAGCAGATGGGCATCGTGCTCAGCCTGCTGCTGGAACGCCCCGAGCTGATGGCGGCGGTACGGGCCGATCGCGCCCTCCTGCGGCCGGTGATCGAGGAAGCCGTCCGCTGGTCGGTGACCGACCCGATGTTCAGCCGCTTCGTGGCCGAGGACACCGAGCTCGGCGGCGTGCCGCTCCCCGCCGGGGCCGTAGTGCACCTGTGCACCGGCGCGGCCAACCGGGACCCGGCGCGCTGGAGCGACCCCGACGTCTACGACCCGTACCGCCCGCCGCAGCCCAACCTGGGCTTCGGCGGCGGCGCCCACATCTGCCTGGGCATGCACGTGGCGCGGGCGGAGATGTTCACCGGCATCAGCGCGCTGCTCGACCGGTTCCCGGAGATGCGGCTCGACCCCGACGAGCCGGCGCCCCGCATCATCGGCATCTACGAGCGCGGGCCCGACGCCGTGCCCGTGGTGCTGGGCCCACCCGCCTCGACCTGACGTGCTGTGACGACCCGCTGGCGCCCCGCGCCCGCGGGTCGTCACGGCCGCGCCGTCGCGGCGCGCTCAGAAGGCCGATCGGTGGTTGCCGCCGTCCACGCCGATCCACTCGCCGGTGATGTAGCCGGCGAGCTCGGAGCACAGGTAGACGATGAGCGAGGCGATCTCCTCGGAGGTGCCCATGCGGCCCATCGGGATGCGGGTCTGTTCGCGGACGAACTGCCGGCGCTCCTCCTCGGTGGTGATCCCGAGGTTGCGGGCCAGGTAGTCGCGGGTGTTCTCGGTGGCGATCCAGCCGGGCGCCACCGTGTTCACCGTGACGCCGTACTGGGCGTACTCGTCGGCCACCGTCTTCATGAGCCCCACCGTGGAGGGCCGGGTGGCGTTGGCGATGACGTGGTGGATCGCCCCCGACGGCTCCTTGGCCGTACCCGAGCCGATGTGCACGAAGCGGCCCCAGCGCGCCTCCACCATGGCCGGCAGCACGGCGTGCAGCAGGTGCACCTGGCTCATCGTGTAGCTGCGGAACGACTCGACGTACCGCTCGGGCTCGAGGATGTCGGCGAAGTCGCCGGGCACGTTGTACTTGGTCTGCCCGATGACGATGAGCGGCGGGCCGAACGTGGCCGTCACCTCGGCCACGGCGGCCCGCACCGCGTCCTCGTCGGTGATGTCCGCCGCGATGCCGATGGCCGTCCCGCCGCTGCGGGTGATGGACGCGACCGCGTCGTCGATGTCGGGCTTGGTGCGGGCCACGACGGCCACCTTGCAACCCTCTGCGGCGAGCATGTGCGCCGCGTCGCGGCCCATCCCCTTGCTGCCCCCGGTGACCAGGGCCACCTTGCCGGCGATCCCGAGATCCATGCGTCCTCCTCGAAGCGGAGCCACTCGGCCGGCTTCAGCCGGCCCCCATCATCAGCCCTCGATGGAGGCGGGCACCAGGTCGCCGCAGAGCGGCTCGGTGCCGGGCGAGGCCACCACGAACCTGCCGTCCTCCACCTTCATGTACCAGCTGCAGCGCCGCTCCTGCGCCTGGCCGAAGCCCTCGAGGCTGATGTCGACCGGCTCGGCCAGGATGCCGTCGGCGTCGTAGGTGCCGAGCCCGTGGAGGGCGTCGAGGAACGACTCGCGGGTGGGGTTGCGCCCGGCGGCCTCGAGGCCCTTGATGACGAGATCGGCCGACAGCCAGCCCTGGTACCAGGCGTACAGCGGCACGCCGTCGAGGCCGGAGTACGTCGAGAAGGCCTCCGCCATCCGCTTGGTGGCCTCGGTCTCGAGCTCCACGGGAGCGAAGCTGGTCGTGCTGAAGAACACGCCCGGCTGCTCCGCCGCAGCCAGCGCGGTCGGCTGGTCGAGCAGGTCCTGGCCGTAGCCGGTGGACATCAGCGCCGCCTTCCAGTCGATGCCGGCCTGCACCCCGCCCGTCACCACCGCGAAGTTGGTCGTCTGGATGAGCGGCAGCTGCACGCCTTCGACGCCGGCCGCCTTCATGTCGAGCACGATCGACCCGACGTCCACCGTGCCGAAGGGCAGCGACGTGTTCACGTAGACCGGGTCGAGCCCGACCTCCGGCGCCCCGAAGTCGTGGAAGTTCTGCGCCTCCTTCGACGACGAGGGCGACGAGCCGTAGCCCAACGAGGCCACCTTGGTGGCTCCCTGGCTCTTCATGAACAGCGCGTCGTTCGTGTAGGCGGCCCGGTTCTCGCTGCTGTTCCCCACGTTGCAGACCATGTTGGTGTTGGGCTGCTGGAACCACTCGGGCCCGTCGTAGCAGCCGCCGACCACGGGGATGCCCTCCTCCTGGAGGTAGCGGTAGCCCCCGAAGGTGAACGAGGAGTTGTTGATCACCATGAAGACGTCCTGGTTCTGCACCAGGCTCTGGGACGCCGAGAGGTTCTGCTGCGGCGTCGAGGCGTCGTCCGCCCCCACCAGCTCGATGGTGCGGCCGAACACGCCGCCTTGGTCGTTCTGGAGCTTCACCCGCGCTTCGGCGGCCCGGAGGGTGTCCTTGAAGTTGGGCGCCGCGACGCCCGTCGCCGAGTAGACGAAGCCGATCTTGTAGGTGTCCTCGGTGATGCCCGTGTCGCTCGCCTCGTTCCCGGTCGCGTCGCTCCCGCCGGTGGCGCCCGGCGCGGTGGTGGCTGCTCCGCCGCCGCTGGTCGGAGCGGCGGCACCGTCGTCGCCGTCGTCGCCGCAGGCGGCCACCACGAGCGCGGTCGCGGCCAGCACGATGAGGCCGCGCGCGGCCCGCTTCGTCGTCACCATGGTCCCCCTTTGACGCCCGCCTCGTCGGTGCCGGGCGACGGCATCCTACGCGGAGCCCCTTCCAACGTAAAGCACCTCGGGCAGCACGAGGGCTGCGGTCCACGTACCCTGCCCGCCCGACCGGGCGAACCGTTCCGAAGGGGGAAGCCGATGCCCAGCGCGTCCTCGACCTTGCGAGCCCTCCTGCAGGGTCCCGCGTTCATCGCCGCCGACTGCTACAGCGCGCTCACGGCCCGCATCGTGGAGCACGTCGGCTTCAGCGCCGCCTACATGGGCGGGCACGCCACCGGGATGATGCACTACGCCATCCCCGACTCCGGGATCCTGACGCCGACCGAGATGGTCGAGCAGGCCTCGCGCGTGGTCGAGGCGGTGTCCATCCCGGTGATCGTCGACGCCGACCAGGCCGGCGAGTCGGTGGCCGACGTGTACCGCACCATCCGCCGCTACGAGCACGCCGGCGTGGCGGGCGTGCACATCGAGGACGAGCAGACGCCCAAGCACTCGCCCTACGCCGGACCGCTCATGTCGGTGGCCGACATGCAGGCCCGCCTCGCGGCGGCGGCCGACGCCCGTCGCGACCCGGACTTCCTCATCATCGCCCGCTGCGACGAGCTCTACGTCGAGGGCGGCGGCGGCAGTGGCTCGATGGAGGAGGTGGCGCGGCGCGGCGTCGCCTACGCCGAGGCCGGCGCCGACGTGTTCCTGCCCACCTTCGCCACGCCCGAGCAGCTGGCCGCCGTCGCGCCGGAGGTGCCGATCCCGCTGGCCTGCTTCGGCACCCAGCTCGACCACGTGGCCTTCAGCCTGGCCACCGGGTGGGGGACGTCCTCGGCCGCCCGGGCCCACCTCCAGTGGGCCCGCCACCTGCGCGAGCACGGGGAGCTGCCGCCCGACGCCTTCGGCTTCGACGACAAGGACGTCCTGATCGGCCAGGACGTCTACGACGGCGTCGTCACCGAGTGGGCCCGCCGCACCGGCCGCCCCCTCCGCGGCGGCTGACCGGGCTCGGGCGCCCCGGCACACGAGCGGAGGCCACGGAGGGCCGGATCGAGTCCTGCTACGGCTGCACCTCGGCCCGTCCGTGCTTCACCACCACGGTGCCGCCGGCGGTGGCCTCGAAGGCCACCACCCGCGCGCCGTCGTCGGCGCGGCCGGCGTCGTAGAGCTCCACGACCAGCTCCTGGCGGAGCAGCACCGGCGCCGTGAAGCGGCCGGCGAAGCGCCGGAGCCGTTCGGGGTGCCCGCCCGCGGCCTTCGCCACGACCACGCCGCTGCACATGGCCAAGGTGCACAGGCCCTGCAGGATCTTGCCGGGGTAACCCTCGCGGCGGGCGGCCTCGTCATCGATGGAGTGGGGGTTGCGGTCGCCCGACACGCCGCCGTAGCGGAACGACTGGTCGAGCGCCACCGGGACGCGGGCCCCGCCGAGGGGTCGGGCCCGCGCCGCCTCGGGGAAGGTGTGGTCCTCGAGCGGCGGCCCCACATCGGCCTCGACCGTGCCCCCGATGTGCATCGACGACCAGAGGTGCTCGACGAGCGGCCGCTCCTGGTCGTCCCAGACGCGGATCCGGTGCGTGACCAGCACGCCCGCGGGGGTCTGGCGGGCCGAGTGCTTGTGGAGCTCCCACTGGATCCGGTCGCCGGGCCGGACCGGGCCGAAGAAGCGCACGTCCTGCTGGGCGTGGACGCCGCCCCGGCTGCCGTGGATGGCCACCGGAGGCTCGTTCTCCTCGCTGCCCGAGGCGAAGCCGGGTTGGATCAGCGCGGCGGTGTAGAGGGGCGGCACCGCCTCGCCGCGCTGGTAGGCCTCGTTCGGGTCGTTGGTCGCCAGCGCGAAGGCGATGGCGGCGTCAGGATCGATGCGGCCGTGGTGGCGCTGAGGGCTCGCCATGTCGGCAAGGTAGGGGACGGCTCGCGCGTCGGACCAACCGCGCTCGTCAGCCGAGGCGCACCTCGGTGACGAGGCGGGGCTCCTGCACGTTGGCGACGCGCACGACGAGCTCGTCGCGGCCACCCTCGCCCACGTCGGCGAACCGGCAGTACACGCTGCCGGCCGCCCCTTCGCAGCCGGCCAGCGCCCACTGGCGACCGACGGCGTCGCCCAGCGCCTGCGCCTGGTCCACGGCGGTGGGCTCGGCCAGCGCCCGCATGGCCTCCGTGTCGGCCCCCGTCCAGGCCTCCACGAAGCGCTGGGCCACCTCCTCGGCGGGCAGCGACGCCACCACCGGCCAGAGGCCGGCGACGGCGGTGCGGTCGCCCTCGTCGTCGGCCACCACCACGGTCACGGTCTGGCGCCCCGACGGCGCGGCCGGCACCGGCACCTCGTAGATGGCGCCGCCCTCGATCTCCTGGGTGGGCTCGATGGTGGTCGGCGCGCCGCTGCCCACGATCGCGGTCACCGTGCGGCCGGCGAGCAGCGTGATGGTCACCGGCTCCCCGGCCTGCAGGGACCGGCCCGGCTCGGGATCGAAGCGGATGGCCTCGTCCTCGGGCAGGGCCCGCTCGAAGGGGGAGACGCGAGCGCCGTCGGCGCGGCTGCGCACCAGCACGGCCTGCGCGGCCGGGGCGGGCGGCCCCTCGAGCGGCACGCGGCCCTCCAGCACGACCACGGCGACGCCGCCGCCGAGGGGCACCTCCCGCACGGCGAGCTCCTCCGCCCCGGACCAGGCGCCGATGCCCTCGGACAGGGCGCTGCCGAGGTCCTCGAACGCCTCGAAGCCGCCCAGCGCGTCGCGGGACCGCTCGTCGACCAGGGCCCAGGCCGCCTGCAGGTCCCCGGCGGCGATGGCCTCGATGTAGCGGTCGACGGCGTCGGCCGCGGCGCCTGGTTCGGTGTCGGGGGCGGTGGTGGGCGGGGGAGCCGTGGACGGCGGCGCGTTGGTGGAGGGTGGTGCGGTGGTTGCCGGGATCGTGGTCGACGGGGCGGGGGTCGACGGCACGGTGGCGGAGGTGCCGTCGTCGTCGCCGCAGGCGGCCAGCCCGAGCGTGAGCGTGCCGGCGGCGGCGAGCGCAGCAACGGCACGGGGGAGAAGACGTGCGGGGGTCATGTCAGGTTCGACGCTCCTCGTGATCGCATCGTTCCCGTGGGGGACGTTCGTCCCTACCCGGAGCGGCCGGAGGGGCGTAGCCTTCCCCCATGGGATGGCGGTGCGAGTGCAGCCCGGCCAACACCCGGTCCTCGCTCGCGCCGACGGCCCACGGAGGAAGGGAGCGACGAGGAACATGAGCAAGCGCCATCGGGACACCCGACCGGCACGCGACCACAAGGAGGTCCGCCAGCTCCAACACCGTCGGTTCCGGCACCGCGCCGGCCAGGTCTTGCGGGAAGCAGACGTCGAGGCCGTCGTGCTCGCCGACCCCCGTGTCGACCACCCCGACCGCACGCCCCCCAGCGGCCCCACCCGTCGGCGCCACTGGAAGGTGAAGGACTGGAAGCGGCGCAACCTCCGGCGCGCCCAGCGCAACGCCGCGATGGCGGCGCTGCTCCAGGAGCCCTGATCATCGCTTGACGACGAGGGCCGGCGCCGGGTTCGCCCCGGCGCCGGCCCTTTGCGTTCGCGGGCGCAGCCCTGGTCGTCAGTCCGTCGTGCGCGGCCGCGGATGGCCGCCACCCGGGGCGGAGGGCAGGAGCCCGAAGCGAGTCATCGTCACGGTCGGCGACGCGCCTCAGAGCGCAGCCAGGAAGGGCGCGACGGCGTCGAGGAACCCCGGCGTGTTGCCGGAGTGCACGTTGTGGCCGCAGCCGGGCACCGTGACCAGTTGCCCGGCCGGCAGCGCGGCGGCGAAGCGCTCGGCCGCGTCGGGCGCGAGGATGTTCGACTCCGCGCCTCGCAGCAGGAGCACGGGCTGCGTGATGGCCTTGACGTCGTCGAGCGTCAAGTCGCGGTTGGGGAGCGGGATCCGCCGGTGGTCCACCTTGCTGACGTACTTGCCGTCGGCGCGGCGGAGCATGTTGTACTTGACCGTCCGAGCGATGTGCTCCCGCGAGCGGAAGCGGTCGTAGCGTTCGACGTTGTCGAGGAAGACCTCGAGGTCGTCGAACTCCACGTTGTGGATCACGAAGTTCTGGATCGTCTTGGCGCCCTCCTCGGACAGCTCCGGGCCGACGTCGACGATCACCAGCGCACGGGCGATGTCGGGGTGGGCGAGGGCCATCGTGAGCGTGACCCGCCCACCCATGGAGTGCCCGAAGACGATGGGCTGGCGCAGCTGCTGGTCGGCGATGAAGGCCACCGCGTCGCCCACCATGGCGTCGATCGAGTAGTCGAGCTCCCGGTTCCACTCCGAATCGCCATGGCCGCGCTGGTCGAGCGCGAACACGTGGTAGCGGTCCGACAGGTGGAGGCTGACCAGGTCCCACGAGTGCGCCGACTGGTTCCCGCCGTGCAGGAGGAGCACCTCCGGCGCACCGGGCTGGCCCCACTCGAGGAAGTGGAAGCGCTGGCCTCGGACCACGGTGTGGCGCGACACGTAGCGCACGTCGGGGTCGTGCGCGATGCCGAGATCGGCGGCGCTCTGCAGCAGGCTGGCGAACTCGGCCGAGCGCGTCATGTCGCGGGGGGCGAGGTCCTCGGCGAACTCGTTCAGGTACATGGCCGGCGAGCCTACGCCGGAGCTCGCGCGGAGGCCCCGCTCAGCTCGCGACGGCGAGGACGAGGGCCAGACCGAACAGCACGGCGCTGGCCGCCGCGCCCCAGCGCACGGCCCACGACGAGCAGTCGTCGAGCACGCGCTCGGCCTCCGAGCGGCCACGGTCGTCGTGCGCACGGCGGCGGGCCGGGCCGCGACGACCCAACCCGACCTCCTGGCGCATGAAGGCGGCCTCCGCCGCGCAGGCCGCGCTCAGGAGGCCGCCCAGCACCAGGAGCCGCTCCAGCACCGACGCCGGGACGCCCAGGGCCGCGAGCAGCGCGACGACCATGCCGACGGCGATGGCGAAGGCGGCGAGGTCGGGGCCGAAGGCGCGCCGCGGGCGCACGGGAGGTCGTGAGGTCCGGGCCTCGACCGCGTCGCCGCCGAGCTCGTGCACCCCGGCATCATGACCGGTCGAGGCGACCGCTGTGCGACGACCGGGCGACGGTGTGATGAACGCGCCGGGGAGCACGGTCGGGCTCCTTGACGGCGGCGGGCCCCGTTGTCTACACACCAGGGAACGTCGAAGCCCATCGCGGGGGTGGTGGGCCGGGCCTCGGAGGCGGTGGGCGGTCTGGCCGCGCCGTCCCTGAGGATCGTCAAGGAGGCCACGATGACGACGGCACGGGGACCCACGCTCACCGCCGAAGGCGAGCTCGACGTCGCCCGGATGCGGCGCGACCGGCTCGCGCGCCTGCAGGCCGAGATGGAGGCGCAGGGGGTCGACGGGCTGGTGCTCAGCGGTCAGGGCAACGTGCACTACGCCACCGGCGCGGCCACGCTGACCTCCGAGATCGGCCGGGCCATCCACGAGCCGGTGATCGCGCTCGTCACCCGCGACGGCCTGCCGTACCTCTGCACGCCCTACCCGGAGGGCGCGCCTCCGGAGCTCCCCGCCGACCACGTGCTCCCACCGCTGCAGCCGGAGTGGGCCGACGGCGTGGCCGAGATGGCAGGCCTCCTCGCCGACCTCCTGGCCCCGGGAGCGGCCCGGCTGGCGGTGGACGACCTGAGCGCGGCCGCCTACGAGCGGCTGCCCGCGCTGCTGCCCGGCGTGGAGCTCGTGGACGCCGGCGCGGTGGTGGGCCCGGCCAAGGTGCGCAAGACGGATGACGAGCTGGAGTGCATCCGCCGGGCCCAGCGCACCAACGAGCTGGCCATGTACGACGTGTACGAGGCGCTGCGCCCCGGCGTGCGCCAGTGCGACCTCTCCGCGATCTTCCTGCGACGGATCTTCGAGCTCGGCGCGCACGCGAACGTGATCGACCCGATCTGGCAGGCGACGCCCCCGTCGATCGCGCAGGGTCCGTGGACCGTGCACGGCGACGTGGCCTTCCCGACGTCCCCGAGCGACCGGATCCTGCGCGACGGCGACCTCGTGCTCGTCGACTCCGGGATCCTCTACGAGGGCTACGCCTCCGACTTCGGGCGCACCTGGATCACGGGTCGGCGGCGCGCCGGCGCGCGCCAGCGGGACCACTTCCTCCGCTGGTGCGACGTGATCGAGCGGGTCCTCGAGCTGGTCCGCCCGGGCACCACCGGCCTCGAGCTCAACCGGGCAGCCCGCAAGGGCGAGCCGGACAAGCCGTGGCTCGACCACTTCTACCTGGCGCACGGCATCGGCGTGGAGAGCGCCGAGATGCCCTTCATCGGCACCGACCTCGGCGAGGACTTCGACGAGGCCATCGTGCTCGCGCCCGGCATGGTGCTGGTGCTGGAGCCCGTCATCTGGGAGGACGGCCAGGGCGGCTTCCGGGCCGAGGAGATCGTGGCCGTCACCGACGACGGCTACCGCCTCCTCAGCCGCTTCCCGTACCACCCCTTCGACGAGGGGAGCGGGCCCTTCGACGACGGGAGCGGACCGTGGTGAACGTCGGCACCATGGCGTTGGAGGACGGCGGGCGCGTCGACTTCACGCGGCTGCGCCAGGAGCGTCGGGCGCGGGTGCTCGCCGCGATGGAGGCCGAGGGCCTCGACGCGCTGCTCCTCGGCCGCGAGCCGAACGCCCGGTACGTGTCCGGCGCCCGCCGCCTGTTCGTCGCGGGCACCCGGCCGTTCGCGCCCGGCTGCGTGCTGGTGCGGTCCACCGGCGCGCTGCACCTGATGAGCACGTGGGAGGACGGCGTGCCGCCGGAGGTGCCTCGAGAGCACCTGTACGGCACCACCTGGAACCCCATGCACCTCATGGCCGCGCTGGGCCGCATCGAAGGCCTGCCTGAGGCCCGCCGCGTCGGCGTCGACGGCATGACGCCGCTGTTCGCGCAGCTGCTCCGCGGCGTGATGCCCGAGGCCACGTTCGTCGACGCCACCCCGGCCCTGCGCGCGCTGCGCCGGCGCAAGACGGCCGACGAGGTGAGCTGCATCCGCACCGCGGTGGCCATCGCGGAGGCGGCCTCGCTGGCGGTGGCCGACGCGATCCGACCGGGGGTGCGCGAGCGCGAGCTCGTCGGGGTGCTCGAGGCGCACCTGGCCGCCTTCGGCATCACCACGCCTGCGGCCGAAGGCCTCTGTTGCGTCGCCGACCCGGTGACCGACGGCGACGTGCCCCGCCTGCGCCAGCTGCCGAGCGATCGCACGGTGGAGGCGGGCGACCTCGTGGCCGTGCGGTCGGGCGCGCTGTACGCCGGCTACGAGGGCACCGTGGGCCGCACCTGGCCGTGCCGGATGCACGGCTCCGAGGGCCGCACGCCGGACCAGCGCGTGCTCGCCGCACGCTGGAGCGCCGTGTGGGCCGAGCTGCGCGACGCCTGCCGGCCCGGCGCCAGCGGAGCCGACCTGCGGGCGGCGTACGAGCGCTCCGGCGAGCCGCTCCCGCCGTTCCCCATCGCCTACAGCGCCGGCTTGGGCTACGACGAGCCCGTGGCGGGCAGCCACCTCGGCACGGCCGCCGAGGAGCACCGCCCGCTCGAGCCCGACACGGTGCTCGTCGTGCAGGCCCACGTGGCCGGACCGGCCGGCGGCTGGTACGGCGCCGAGACGGTGCTGCTCACCGCCGAGGGGTGCGAGCCGCTGACGACGCTGGCGATCGACCCGTCGGGGGGCTGACGGCACCGGCCGCGGGACGCGCCGGTGCCCCCGGCCATGGAGGCCGAGGGCACCGAGGGGGTGAGCGGAGCTCGGGTCAGGCGGCTTCGGAGCCGGCGCCGAAGTGCTGGGCGACCTCACCGGCCGTCAGGGCCCGGTCGTAGAGGGCCACGAGGCGGAGCTCGCCGAGCCACGCCTGCTTGCCGGTCAGCTCGTTGCCGATGACGATCGGGAAGCTGCCACCCCAGTTGTCGAGGTCGCCCTTGCGCTCGGCGGTCGCCACGGCCTTGCCGTTCACGTAGACGTGGGTGAGGCCGGCGGCGTCACGGGTGAGCACCACGTGGGTGAGCGAGGTCGACACGGCGCCGCGAGCGCTGACGACGTGCGGGCCGCCGCCGGCCCCGGCCCAGCTGGTGCGGATGCGGGCGTCCCAGACGTCGTTGGGCAGGTCGCCCCACTGGCCCTGGGCCAGCATCACGTTGCGGTCCTCGCTGCCGGCGGCCAGGCTCACGACGCGGGCGGGGCCCTCCTGGTTGGCGCTGGACGGCGTCACCCACGCCTCGACGGTGAAGGCGTCGCTGGCGGCGATGGCGGCCGTGACGCCCTGGGCGGGGCCGGAGGCGAGCACGGTCGAGCGGTCGATGCGCAGACCGCCGTCGGTCCAGGTGGTGCGAGCCGGATCGCCGATCGACAGCGACGGGGCCTGCCGACCCGAGCGGTCCTCCACCGTGGTGCCCGAGCCCTCGTCGAAGGTGTAGAGGGCCTGCAGGCCGTCGGCGGTGCGGCCGCCGGTGGGGACGGGTGCCGGGGCCGGCGTGGGCGCCGGAGCGGGGGCGGGGGCCGGTGTCGTCGGGGCAGGCGCCGGAGCCGGGGCCGGCGTGGTGGGCGCGGGCGCCGGGGCCGGGGTGGGAGCCGGCGTGGGCGCCGGGGCCGGGGCCGGGGCGGGAGCCGGCGTGGGCGCCGGAGCCGGGGCCGGAGCGACCGTGCCGCTGCCGGTGCCCGAGCCGGGCAGGCCGAAGCTCGAGCGGAAGGCGGCGGCCGCCTTCGGGAACATTCCCGAGCGCAGCCCGAAGGTGCCGTCGGCGAGGCCGGTGTGCTCGAAGTAGTTGAAGTAAGCGAAGTTGTTGGCCCGCACGAACTCGAACATCTTCTGGATGAAGTACGGGTTGTCGCGCACGGCGCCGGCGTAGTGGCGGTTGCTCACGCCGTACTCGGGGAGGCTCATGGGCTTGCCGTGAGCCGCCGCGAAGTCCCGCAGCCAGTTGAGGCCGCCGGGACGGGTGAGCATGTTCTCCCAGCGGGCCTTGGCCTCGACGAGGCGGGGACCGAAGCTCATGTCGTAGATGTCGAGCCCGATGATGTCGACGTAGGCGTCGCCGGGGTAGTACTTCTCGGGGTTCTCCCCATCGCCGCCCGACGAGTTCCAGTCGAAGGTGAAGTGCTGGCCGGGCACCGAGCGCATGGCCTTCACGATGCGGACCCAGTACTGCTTCCACGCCGTCGGGTTGGTCTCGGCCTTCCACGAGAACCAGTCGCCGTCGAACTCCCAGCCGACGCGCAAGATGGCGTCGTCCAAGCCGTTGTCCACGAAGCTCTTGGCCACGCTGCGGAAGTGCGCGTCATAGGCGCCGCTGGCCCCGGCGGCCAGGCTGGCCCCCTTGTTGGGCAGCATCGGCACGCCGACGACGACCCGGTAGTTCGTGTTCTTCCAGTTGCGGGCCATCGAGCCGGCGGCACCGGTGAAGTTGGCCCAGCTGGTGCGGGGCAGGTAGGTCCCGACGAACTTCACGGGACGGCCGAGCCAGCGCTCGTACTCCTGGACGCCGGCCTTGCCGCCGGGCACGACCACGCCGATGTTGTGGGTCGCAGCCGACGCCATGTCGGGTCCCTGGACGAAGGTGAAGAGGGTCGCCACGAGGGCGAGCGCGAAGAAGGCACGGAGCCTGGACGTCATGAAGTCCTCCACGGGGCGAGCGGGAGGGCTGCCCGCACGCCGACCCGTGCATGACAACCTCATGACAACGAACGGTCGCGGGCGACCCCACCTTGAGCGCGACCTGCGAGAAGTTGCAACGAGGTGACGGTGCCATCGGGCACCACCGCGGCGCCGCGATCGGGCATGCTGCGGCATGGCCTCCTCGCCCGACGACGCGTTGGTCCCGCGCTACCGGCACGTGCTGGTGCCCCTCGACGGCTCCGATCTCGCCCGCGGCGCCGTGCCCACCGCGGCGGCGCTGGCCGAGCGCTTCGGCGCCGACGTCCACGCCGTGAGCGTGGTGGACGACCGCGACGACACCGCGGCCGCCAGGCTTCACGCCTCGGAGGCGATCGGCGTGCCGCCCGACGACGACCGCATCGACGTGACGATGGGCGGCGACCCGGCGGCGGCCATCGCCCGCCGGGCCGACGAGCTCGGCGACTGCCTGGTCTGCCTGTCGTCGCACGGGCGCGGCAGGCTGGCCGGCGCCGTCGTCGGGTCGGTGGCCCGCGCGGTGCTGCAGGCCACACGGCGCCCGGTCGTCGTCGTCGGGCCGGCGTTGGCCGAGCCGGACCCCGAGAGCGAGGCGCCCCCGCCGCCGCTGGCCGTGCCGCGCCTCGTGGCGTGCGTCGACGGCGGCACGACGTCGGAGGCCGTGCTCCCGGTGGCCGGGGCGTGGGCCCGCACGCTCGGCATGGCGCTGTCGATCGTCACGGTGGCCGAGCCGACCCCGCCGCCCAACCGGCCGGGGGCCCCGTGGCACCGCCTGCACGGGCCGGCAGAGGACGCCGACGCCTACGTCGGGCGGCTGGCGACGCGGTGGCGGGAGGCGGCCGGGACCGAGGTCGACGGGAGGGCGGTCGAGGACCCCATCGGCCCTGCGGACGGGCTCGAGGTGCACCTGCGCGAGCACCCTGCCGGTCTCGTGGCGCTCACCACGCACGCCCGTGAGGGCCTGCGCCGCGTGGTGCTCGGAAGCGGCGCGGCGGCGATCATCAGCCGCTCGAGCGCGCCGGTGCTCGTGGTGCCGCTGGAGCGCTCGTAGCCGGCGCCGGCGGGGTGGCGCACCCGGCGCTCATCCCGCAGGGCGATCGCTGACGGTGACGCTGAGCTCGAGCCGCTCGCCGCCCCGCACCACCTCCATCGGCACCGTCTCGCCGGGCTCGATGCCGCGCAGCACGGCGATGAAGGCCTCGGCGCTCGCGAGCGGGCTGCCGGCCATCTCGACGATCACGTCGCCGGGCCGCATGCCGGCGACGTCGGCCGGGCCGTCGGGCACCACCTCGGCCACGAGCACGCCCTCGTCCACGGCCAGGCCGAACCGGCGGGCCAGGGCGGGCGTGAGCGACACCGGCCGGATGCCGACGAAGGCGTGACGGGCCTGCCCCGTGGCCAGCAGCTCCTCGACGGTGTCGGTCACCGTGGCGGCCGGGATGGCGAAGCCGATCGAGACGGACCCGGCGGTGGGCGGGATGTAGGCCACGTTGATCCCGAGCACCTCCCCGGTCTCGCCCACGAGCGCGCCCCCGGAGTTGCCCGGCGAGATGGCGGCGTCGGTCTGGATGAGGTCGACCAGCGCGAGCGACTCGGCCGTCGAACCCGGGATGTCGCGGTGCAACCCGGACACGATCCCTGCGGTCACGGAGTTCTCGAACCCGAGCGGGTTGCCCATGGCGACCGCCAGCGCGCCCACCCTGGGGAGCTCGGTCGCGAAGCGCGCCGCCGGGAGGTCGTCGCGGCCGGTGTCGAGGACCGCGAGGTCGGTCAGCGGGTCCGTGGCCAGCACCTGGGCGGTGGCCCGTCCGCCGTCGGCGAAGACGACCTCCGCGGACGACGCGCCGGCCACGACGTGGTGGTTGGTGACCACGATCCCGTCCTCGCGGTAGATCACCCCGCTGCCCTCGCCGCCGGTCGTGCGCACGGTCACCACCGACGGCTGCACCTGCTCGACCAGCCGCGGGATCACGTCGAAGACCGATGCGGGCTCCGCGGCGCGGCTGCTGGTCGGCGGCGAGCTGGACGGCGTGGCCGTGTCCGACGTGGCCACGGCGACCGCGGTGGTCGACGCGTCCTGCACAGCGGCATCGTCCGGACCGTCGTCGGAGCAGGCGGTGAGGGCGAGGACGGCCGCCAGGACGGCACCAGCGAGAGCGGCAGGACGGCGGACGGGCACGTCGCGGCATACCTCTGCGGCGAGCGGTCCACACCCGGAGGGTTGACGCCGTGCACAACTCGGTGGTAGGCGTGGGGGGCGCGCCTCGCCGCGCGCCTCCTCGGGGGAGGAACACATGGACCTTGGACGCGGGGATCGTCGAGGACTGGCCGACGACGAGCTCCACCGCCTCGCCGATCGCTGGCTGGTCTTCCTGGTGATCGGGGTGGCTGCCATCGTCATCGGGCTGCTGCTCGTCACGGACATCTTCACCGCGGTCCGGACGCTGGCCCTCCTGGTGGGGTTCAGCCTGCTCCTCACGGGCATCGACGACCTCAGCTCCCCGGAACGCTTCCATCCCCGGTGGATGGGCCTGCTGAGCGGTGTGGCCTACCTGGTGGCCGGCTTCCTGGCGATCGTATGGCCGGGCGTCACCTTGTGGGCGCTGGCCGTCGTGACCGGCGTCGGGCTGCTGGTCGCCGGCGTGGTGCACACCGCCGGCGTGATCAGGGAGCACGACTACACGGGCTGGTGGCTGGTGCTGCTGGCCGGTCTGATCTCGATCGCGGCCGGCCTCATGGCGCTGGCGTGGCCCGAGGCCACCATCCTCGTGCTGGCCGTGCTGCTGGGGGTGCGCACCCTGGTGTTCGGCATCACCGAGGTGGTCTTCGCCATGTGGCTGCGGGGGTTGCGCACCGGCGGCGGCGCCGCCGCCGAGCCCGGCGCCGGCACGTCGCTCGCGCCCGGCTGACCTCCAGGCCTCACTTCACGCCTCAGGCGTCGGCGCGCACCGGGCCCGGTCGCGCGCCGGCGACCTGCACCGCGCCGGCGACGGTCGTGGCGCGCAGCGGCAAGGGCCCGAGCGCCTCGCCGTCGGCGCGCGCCCGCGCCGGGGCACCGGGCGCGGTGAGGGCGATCTCACGGCCCGACAGCGCGGTGACCGCAGGGTGCGAGAGGTGCGTGCCCTTGAACACCCGAGGGAAGGCGCGGACCAGCTCCAGCCGGCCGCAGGCGCCGATCACCGTGATCTCCGCCCGCCCGCCCGACGCGGCCGCCCGCGGGCAGATGGCCATGGCACCCCCGAAGTAGGCGGTGGTGCCGAAGGCGACGAGGGTGGCTTCCAGCTCGTGCACCTCACCGTCGACCTCGAGGTGCCACGGCGCGGGCCGCAGCCGGGGCAGCTCCAGCACCGTGGCCAGCGTGTAGCGGAGCGAGCCGCGCGGCCAGCGCATGCGCTCGGCCCGCTCGTTCACGTCGGCCGAGAAGCCCACCGTGGCCACCGAGGCCACCCAGCCGTGGTTGGTGCGCAGGGCGTCGACGGCCACGCCGGGCGCCAGCGCGGTGCGCGCCATGGCCGCGACGTCCTTCGCCGGTCGCAGGCCGAGGCCGAGGGCGTAGTCGTTGCCGGTGCCGCACGGGACGATGCCGAGCACGGCGGGGGTGCAGGCGACCTCCTGCAGCACGAGGTGCACCAGGCCGTCGCCGCCGACG